>Ga0208259_1000373_pt1 | contig 13653 bp, 13 predicted proteins | sample CryBogCBH22May08_FD_184618 | JGI IMG/M metagenome (GOLD analysis project Ga0208259, IMG submission 184618) | Freshwater microbial communities from Crystal Bog, Wisconsin, USA - CBH22May08 (SPAdes) | ecosystem: Environmental > Aquatic > Freshwater > Lake | place: Crystal Bog, Wisconsin, USA... | reverse complement strand
ACCATAGTTCACTATGATTGCAAACAAAAAATCTGCACAAACACCCGTCTTTATTGTATTTGTAACCTTCATAACGAACTCTAATGCGTAATCTGGGTTTAATATTATTAAGGCCAGTTATTATAAAAAAATACCTCAGCATGAACATCCATACTGAGGTATTTTTTTATAAACTAATTGTATTACGTTAAACGATTTAAACGTATTAAACCCTTAAACGCTTAGAACTCTGCAGTTCCAATGCCAGTATTAGTTTTTACATCATTAATATTAATAGTCATCTTCATTTTACCTTGATCAATAGTGATCTTGGTAGGTACTTGAAGATTACTAAAAGTCTTATAGTCGGCAAAGTAAGTTTGAATAGTAACCTTACCCTGAGGACCACCATCTTCTACCGAAGTACTCTTTACTTTAAGTCCAGAAGCTACATCATAGTAATTGGTAAACGTTCTTCCTTTCAATGTTTTTACATCTACTACATAAGCATCTTTACCATCCACTGCTTCTATACCGTTTACAGTAAGTGTATAGTTGTTTGCCAGATAATAAGTTTCATCAACAAAGTAAGAATTTTCATTTATTTCTTCTTTATCCTGATCGTCCATTTCCTTAGGCATACCTTGTTGTGTAGAAGAGTATACCCCTTCGATTAACGACTTCTTTTGCATAGCCATACCATTATACAAAAGAGCATCTTGGTAAGCTTTCTTTAAGATGATTTTTTGTTCAAAGTCAAGTTCTTGACCCATTACGCTAAACTTACCTTTCAACTGAACATCTTTAGTAACATCCAATGTTTTTTGTCCCCCAACTGCATCAATATATTTAGTAAGGATAGATTGTGGAGTAATAGAAGGATCCACTGCTTTACCTGTAGATGGAGCCTTTATTTCATTACCATTCATGTCAAAGTATTTCACTTCACCATATTTTTCTAAGCCTTTAGCTATTTCTTTTGCATTACCAACAATTACAATGTACTGATTAGCAGGAAGGATATATTTATTGGCCATTTGTTGAACAACAGCAGCATTTACAGCGGCAAGATTGCTTAAGTAATTTTTGTAGTAATCAGGCGATAAACCATAACGTGCAATGTTCAATGCAAAGTTGGCAATAGTCTGTGGCCTTTCCAATGAACGAGCAAAGCTACCATTTAAAGAATTCTTGATTCTCACTAATTCACTATCAGAAACGGGTTCTTTTCTTAACTTGTTGAACTCATTAATAAATTCACCAACAGCACTGTCTGTTTTTTCGTTTCTAACAGATGCATCAGCACTAAAAGAACCAACCCATTTATCCTTAGTAACCCTCGAATAAGCACCATACGTAAAGCTATGTTTTTCACGTAGGTTTCTGAATAAACGACTGCTCATACCGCCACCTAAAATGTCATCCATTACACTTGCTCCAATTGCATCTGGTGAACCTGGTTTTAGTTGAATTGGATTTACTAGCGTTATCACACTCTGAACAGAAGCTGGTCTGTCTACAATTGCAACAATAGTTTTAGCAACAGGTTTTGGCGTATCAAACTTTGCTGTAGGTACTACACCTTTTGCCCATTTGCCAAAGTATTTATTCGCCATTGCAAAAGCATTTGCTGGAGTAATATCACCAACAAATATCAGGTAGCCTATGTTCGGTTTCCAGTAAGTGTTGTAGTAACCTTTCAAATCATCCAGCTTTATATTATTAATGGTTTCTTCTGTTTGATTTTCACCATAGGGATGATTTTTGCCATATTCCAATGCAGCTACTACACGGTGAGATATTGCATCTGGTTCATCTTTCTGAGTTTCTAGGTTGGTTAAAGTTTGTTTGCGAAGTTTCTCAAACTCGTCTTTGTCAAAAGCAGGATGTAGCACTACATCCGCAAACAAATCAAAAGCTTTATTAAAGTTCGAAGTTAAAGAAGATACATGTGCGCTAGAAGAAGAAGTATTTAACTCTGCCCCTAAGAAATCTACTTGTTCATCCAGTTTCTCTTTATTTAAAGTAGTAGTTCCATGATCCATTAAAGAACCTGCTAGATCACTGTATCCTGCAATTTTGCCTTCTAAAAATGGATCCATGTCCAGAGTTAATGTTGCAGATACACGAGGTAGTTTGCTGTTAGTAACTACAAATACCTTCAACCCATTAGGCATAGTAATAGAAGCTGGTGTGCCTATTTTCAACTTTGGAGCAGGGCCGGCTGTAGGTGCTTTGGTTCTATCTACCTTTTCGATAGCAACTGCTTTAGTTGCAGTTGTTTTTTTAGTTTGTGCCATTCCAAAAACAGGAAGAGCTAATATGCTGTATAATAATATTTTTTTCATTTTCTCTTATTTAATTTGTTGGTAATGTATATTATTTCTTCTTTGAGCCTTTAGGTAAATAATATAGTACCACCCTGTTATTATCATTAAAGTATTTAGCCGCAACTGCTTTAAGATCTTCTCTTGTTACTTTTTTATACTTTAATATTTCTGTATTAATAAGGTCTGCATCCCCAAAATATACTTCATAGTTAGCCAGACTTTCAGCAATTCCTGCCATAGTACCATTTCGGGTAACAAAATCGCTTTCAATCTGATTTTGTACCTTTTGATACTCATGTTCAGAAATGGTGGCAGTCTTCAATGTATTTACAATTGAATCTATTGCTCTTTCCAGTTTATCAGGTGCAATACCTCTATTAGGTAAAGCATAGTTGATAAATAAACCTTCATCTTCCATAAAATAAGGGAAAGCTCCAGCTTGAAGTGCAAGCTCCTGATCGTCAACAAGCGTCTTGTTCAAACGAGAAGAACCTCCTCCTGCAAGTACAGTAGATATTAAATGAAATGCGTAATATTCGGGACTTCCTTGTTTAGGAGCTCTGTAAGCCTGAATAATCATAGGTAACTGTATATTGTCTTTTACAGTATCTCTTATTTCATGGCCTAAAGGCGGCTCGGTAATATTCGGACGATACATAGGTTTTACTCCACTTCCTATTTCACTAAAATAAGCCGCTATCATAGCTTTCGTAGAATCAATATTGATATCTCCGGCAATTGACAAAACACAGTTGTTTGGAACATAATATGTTTTATAAAAATTGATAAACTCATCCAATGTCGCAGCATTTAAATGCTCCATGCTACCAATAGGAGTCCATTTGTAAGGATGCACAGTAAAAGATCTTTTCATTATTTCTGGAATGATAGATCCATATGGACGGTTATCATAACGTTGTCTTTTTTCTTCTTTTACAACCTCTCTTTGAGTATTAACACCTATTTGTTCAATTTTAGCATGCATCATTCGCTCACTTTCCAACCATAAACCCAGCTTTAGTTGGTTTGAAGGCAGCAATTCGTAATAGAAAGTACGATCATTAGTAGTGTTTGCATTCAATGCACCACCTGCATTAGTAACATATTTATCATATTCGCCTCTCTTAATATTGTCTGAACCTTCAAATAAAAGGTGTTCAAAGAAGTGAGCAAATCCTGTACGGGATGTATCCTCGTTTTTAGAACCTACGTGATAAAGAGCTGTAACAGCAACAACTGGCGCTGTATTGTCCTGATGTAAAATAACTTTTAGCCCATTGGGTAATGAATATTTTACAAACTGAATTTTCTTGGCTTGTGCAATCAGAGTGCTGCTAAACAACATTCCTGCAGAAGCGACTAATAACCATTTTTTCATTGAAAAAAACTTTTGAATAAATAATTGATTTGAAACATACAACACCGCAATAGCAGTAACTGTAAGGTGATTTCGGGGGCAAATTAACTGAAAAAAGGTCTTAGCCAAATATTTTAGATAAAAGGATACAAAAAAGGACGGATGGTAGGAGCGAAGTACTTAAATTTTAGTACTTGGATAGGAGATAAATACATTGTGGTGGATACAGTGTATTCTTTTTCCTTTTTGTTTTTTACTTTTTACTTGTATTTATGAGATCCATCGCAATTGGGCATTCGTTTTGAAAGCCCACAGGTACAATCTCTTATACCTTTCCCTAAAAGTATCAGAGGTATATATTTCTCAATTCTGGAAATCCTTGTTGCCGATTGTTTGGGTTCGGAAAAGTACAGACAATAGCCCTTTTGTCTCCCTGCCGATAATGTTTCAAATGCAGCTTTCAAAGCAGGCATCTCTGCCATTTTCTGTTCTAATTCTTCTGGTATAGGAAAGTCGGTAGTCTTTTTATATTCCACCTTCAGTCCGGCTTTTTCTACTTCTATTGCTTCAAAGATGTATGCTTTTAAAACAGATTCTAAAGCAGTTATTTCTTTTGCATTGGTAAACCGTATCTGTCGCCCGGATTGTACATTCTCTGTCTGTTGAATCAATAAGTTATGGGTATCTTGCAGCAATGCACCTTTCATAAACAGGAGCGCACAATATTCTTTAAACCCGTGTATTAATATAATATTACTTTTCTGAAACGTATAGCAAGGAACACCCCATTTTAGCTCTTCTTTCAGCAGACAGTCGAGTACAATTCTTCTTAGTAGCGTAAATTCCTTCTTCCACTTTTCTTCTTTAACTATGTATTCATCTACCTTACTACTCATTAGTACCAATTGTTTTGGTTTATAGATACTTTACAGAAATGGAAATTACTGTCCCAATGATTTGGTAGTCTTGGTTGATTTTTGACCAAGTTGGAATCCTGTACTTTTCTTAGCAGAATTTCTACTACCGAATGATGGGGTGGTGTAACTACTTCTGCTAAAAGTAGAACGGCCGTAACTACCGTAAGAATTCGACTTTCCTGCACTGGTTAATGAACCTCCATAGCTTCTGGAAGAACCGGTGGAGCCTTTTCTTACATACCTACTTCTTATTGAAGCGGTAGATCTTGAAGAAAGTGAATAACTATGAGAAGAATGACCCATACTACGGGAACTCTTTCCTTTACTAACCGAAAAATGACTTTTGCTACTACCATAACTATGACTGGTTGTAGCATGACTACTTCCAAAATGCATTCCGCTCTTCTGAGAAAAACTACCTAAGGAAATCAAAGTAATAGTCAGGTATATAATAAACTGTTTCATGTTGTTTGTAGTTAAAGTCCTTTAAAAGACAATTACAAATATAGTACCAATTTAATTCAAGGCCTTAAGAACAGGTATAAATTAATATGTTGTAGGTGGCATTTGCCAATTAATCAATAAATCAATTCAACATTTAAACCATTAACCCATTAAACCTATATTTGTCCCCTTTAAAGCAAAGAACAAAATGAGTCAGAATTTAAGTGAGCTGGAGATAGTACGAAGAGAGAAATTAGCCAGAATAGTAGCAGCAGGGGTAAATCCTTTTCCTGCTGAATTGTATCCTGTATCCCACTTTTCTACCGATATTAAAGACGGATTTACCGAAGAGAAAGCAGCAGATTTTGCATCGGTTTGTGTAGCAGGAAGAATAATGACCATTAATGATAAGGGTAAGGTATTCTTTATAAAGATACAGGATAGCAAAGGCATTATTCAGTTGTATGTAAAAAGAGATGAACTGTGTCCTGATGAAGATAAAAGCTTCTGGGATGAGGTAATTAAACATGGTCTTGATCTTGGAGATATAATAGGCTGTAAAGGGTTTGGTTTTATTACTAAAACGGGCGAAACTTCGGTACATGCTCAATCTATTACTTTATTGACTAAATCACTGAAACCATTGCCGGTAGTAAAGCGAGATGAGGAAGGTAATGTATTTGATGCAGTAACAGATCCTGAATTCAGATACCGTCAGCGCTATGTTGATTTAATTATTAATCCTGAGGTAAAAGATACTTTTGTTAAACGTACCAAGATGGTTAATACCATTCGAGAGTACCTGAACGAAAGAGGCGCTTTAGAAGTTGATACTCCTGTTTTACAGGCCATTCCTGGTGGAGCTGCAGCTCGTCCGTTTATTACCCATCATAATGCATTGGATACGCCTTTTTACCTGCGTATTGCAAATGAACTTTATTTAAAAAGATTGATAGTAGGGGGCTTTGACTGGGTATATGAGTTCAGTAGAAATTTTAGAAATGAAGGTATGGATAGAACCCACAATCCTGAGTTTACTATTCTGGAATGGTACACTGCCTACAAAGATTATTTCTGGATGATGGAAACTACCGAACAATTGTTCGAGAAGATTGCTGTGTCATTGCATGGTACTTCCGAATTACCGGTAGGAGATAAGATGATTAGCTTTAAGGCTCCTTTTAAACGTATCACCATTTTTGATGCGATTAAAGAAAATACGGGCATTGATATAAGCGCTTGCGACGAAGCAGGACTAAGAGAGGTTTGTAAGCAATTGAAAATAGATGTTCCTAATAATATTGGTAAAGGAAAGCTGATAGATGAAATATTTGGAGCTACCAGTGAGCATACTTATATACAACCTACTTTCATTACGGACTATCCGGTAGAAATGAGTCCACTTACCAAGAAACACCGTAATAAAGAAGGGCTTGTAGAGCGCTTTGAATTGATGGTTAATGGTAAAGAAATTGCTAATGCATATAGTGAGTTGAATGACCCTATAGATCAACGCGATCGTTTTGAAGAACAGGTAAAACTAATGGAGCGTGGTGATGATGAAGCCATGTTTATCGATCACGATTTTCTACGTGCATTAGAATATGGTATGCCACCAACCGCAGGTATTGGTATAGGTATTGATCGTCTTTGTATGCTGATGACGAATAATGTATCTATTCAGGATGTATTATTATTCCCTCAGATGAGACCAGAGAATTTTTCATAAACTAAACAGTATATTTACTGCATAATAAATAATTTTATGGACGAGTTAATAGCAAGAATAGTAAACGAAGCAGGAGTAACTCCCGAACAGGCACAAAAAACCATCGAGACTATTGCAGTTTATGTAAAAGAAAAGTATCCTATGTTGGGTGGTGCTGTAAACAACATCTTCAAGAAAAAATAATCATCTACTATGTGGAAGAAACGGGTTCTAATTGCTCTGTTCGCCACAATTTTACTGGCCTTTATCGCTGTTGTTTATTGCAATAAAACTATTATAAACGCATCGAAAGGCAAACTGTACGATGATGTTAACAAGGTGCCATATAACAATGTGGCCTTAATGCTCGGTACTTCCAAATATTTGTCCCGCCATACTTTAAATCCCTACTACGCCTATCGTATACAGGCAACAATAAGTCTTATTCATGCTCACAAAGTAAAGTACATTATTATCAGCGGAGATAATAGTTCTGTTTCGTATAATGAGCCCTATAGAATGCGCACCGATCTGATGCGGGCAGGTATAGATTCCTCTATAATATATCTTGATTTTGCAGGTTTCAGAACCTTTGATTCTATGATACGCCTGAAAGAGATATTCGGACAGGATTCTGTTACCGTTATTTCTCAGCAGTTTCACAATGAAAGAGCATTATACATTGCTGAAAGGGAAGGAATTTATGCTATAGGTTTCAATGCAAAAGATGTTCCATCTGCTGATGGTTTAAGAGTACAACTGAGAGAAAAATTTGCCAGAGTGAAAGTCTTTCTGGATTATATGTGCAGTAAAAAACCTCGTTTCTTAGGAGATAAAGTAATTATGCCTCAGTCCTAAACACTGGCAAATACTGCTTTTGTATTCAATTATTAATTATTAATCCTTAATTAATAATTACTTAGTGGGAATAAGTCTGTGCAAGAACTTCTCCTTCAAAAACATTCTCCAAACCACTCCAGATATCACAACAGTTTTCACAAAAGAATTTCTTCATGGTAGTAACCAAAGGTCTGTCTGGATTAAGTTTTTGATTGTTTAGATGTGTTTGAGTTACGATTAGTTTTTCTGCTTCAATTTTTGTTACTCTAAATACTTTGAACCCGTCGTAAGCATCCATACTGATTCTTTTTCTAACGATAGCTCCTTCTGAGATTAACTCAGGATTAATTAGTTTGTGCCACATAATATATCTTTTTTAGTCGTTGCTATGAAAATTCTATTTAATATCTTCATTTTCATACTGCAAAGTTGAGACAATTGTTTTCAACTAAAAATGACAAATCTCATTATGGTACATGATATAAAAAAGGGAGATGATTTTGCAATCACCTCCCTTTTACTATTTATAGAAAACGGTAGTCTATTTTTTTACTTTAAATTCTACTCTTCTGTTTTCAGCTTTTCCTTTCTCTGTTTTGTTATCTGCCAGAGGTTTTTCTTCACCAAATCCGGTAGCAGTTAATCTTTCAGCAGCAACACCTTTAGCAACTAAGTATGCCTTAACTACTTCCGCTCTTTGCTGAGAAAGTTTCTGATTCAACGCTTTAGAACCTACATTATCAGTATAACCTTCAATGTCGATATTTAAAGTTTTATGTTCATTTAAGATAACAGCACCTTTATCCAGTTCAGCTTTAGCTTCAGGAGTAAGTTTAATGCTTCCAGTAAAGAACTGAACATTCTTAGCTTCAAAATGGAAGTCTTTCAATTCAGGACAACCATGATTAGCAGCAGTTCCTTTCTCGGTAGGACATTTATCTTCTTCATCATTTACACCATCACCATCAGTATCTGGTATAGGACAACCCTGATAACGTGCTAAACCTGGAACGGTAGGGCATTTATCTTCTTCATCATTTATCCCATCACCATCGGTATCTGGAATAGGACAACCCTGATAACGTGCAGTACCTGCAACGGTAGGACATTTATCTTCTTCATCATTTATACCATCACCGTCGGTATCTGGAATAGGGCAACCCTGATATTTAGCAACACCTTTTACGGTAGGGCATTTATCCTTACTATCTACTATACCATCGCCATCAGTATCTTTTTCAACAGGAGGCGGTGGAGGAACCACAATTACTGGTTTCTTCTTTTTAATGCTGGAAATAACTGTTAACCCATACTGGAAGTTATTATTGGTATAATCTGACACTAAGAAATGGTGAGATACATCCAACAAAAGGAAAGTAGCAGGACTCAATTTAAACTGAACGCCCCCGCCAAGTGGGTAGTACATTCCAAAATTATCACCGGCATACAATGATAAACCTACACCAGTGCCTAAATAAGGAACTACAGTATGTTTATCATTTAAAAACTTATAATGAATTTGAGCATCACCCTCTAATAAAAAATTATCAGTTCCTAATGAAACAGCATTAGAAAATGGATATTTTAAAACAGAACCATATAAACCACCAAAGAAATCAAAATGAGGTGTAAGACCATTTGCATAAATTGCGCCCATGCCGGCTGGCATTTTTTCTATACTTCTAGATGTAAGTGATGTAAAATCTTTAAGAAAAAAAGTAAATCCTACTGATGGATCTTTGACCCACTGTTCTTTTTGAGCATTGCTTGAAATCGTAAAAAGTAATCCTAATACTACAAGGTATTTTTTCATATAAAACTAATTGATAAACGACAAATGTATAGTTCCTATTCTAATCAAAGAAATTATTGATGTTTATTAAGCATTAAATTTCTATGAAATCTATATTTCCAAACTTTTTTAAGGGTGTTTTAATTTTCATCTTTTATTCATTATCTACTTTTGTTTTATAATATAAATTTTAGTAATCTCTAAAAATGTATTTTTGTTCTTGGATGAATATCACTAGTAAATACTAATACAAATATGATTCAGGTTATACATAGAGCTTTTGATATATTAGAATACGTTGCGAATGATCCTGAACGTCCAAAATTATTAGGAGAAATTGCACGTGATATTGGATTAAATGCAGGCACCTGTGCAAATATTGTTAAAACATTATTAACTCGTGGTTATCTTGAAAAGTTAGAACTTCAGAAGGGTTACTTGCCTGGTAAAAAAATGCAGACTCTTGGAAGTAATGCTGTATACAAACAAGATCTTATTGAAGCTTCTGATGAAGAAATGCTGAAACTTTCAAAAAAAATACAAGAAAATGTTTTAATAGCGGTGCTTCGAGGCGACACTAGAATAATTGTTCATCACCATATTTATAAACAATTAGTACAAGCTACTACTCAAGAAGAAAAAAAAGCATATGATTCATCAACAGGGCGGTTACTTATCGCACTTCAAAATGATGATTTTCAGAATAAGTTTATTTTAAAATATGGATTACCTAATGTAAGTGTCTGGCCCGAAGCTTCTACACAAAAGAAGTTTAATGCTTGTATAAAGAAAATAAGGGAAGATGGCTATGCACTTATTGAATGTACAGATCAGGTTTTGGGAATTGCTGCTCCAATTTATAAAAAAGATATTTTAATTGCCGCTCTAAGTATTTATGTTCCATCATTTCGTTTTGATGAAAACAAAAAGCTTAAAATGTTAAATGCAACTGTAAAGACTGCTAGTTTAATCTGCGAAAAAATTAGTAAATAAAAAATGGGAAAGGCATACTTGCTTTTAGGGAGTAATATGGGTAATAGGTTGGAGAATCTTAAAAAGGCTATAAATAAGATTAAGACTATTTGTGGCGATATTATCATGCTATCATCGATATATGAAACTGCCGCATGGGGATATAAAGAACAAGAAAGTTTTCTAAATCAGGTTATAGTTTTAGACTCTTTAATTCATCCAACTCCTCTGATGCTTCATTTGCTGGAAATTGAAAAAGAAATTGGTAGAGTAAGGGATGTTAAATATGGTCCTAGGCTCATTGATATTGATATTCTACTTTTTGAAAATGAGGTAATAAATAATACTATTTTAATGCTTCCCCATCCCGAATTGCCCAACCGTAGATTTGCTTTAATTCCGTTAAAGGAAGTAGCCAACGATTTAATACATCCTGTATTCAATCTTACTATCAATCAATTACTGGAGAACTGTTCAGATGAAGGTCATGTGCAAAAGTTTTCAGAATTATACTAATAGTGGCGGTTATTTTTGACGCCGTACTATTATGAAATATCACTTTATAACTATTGAAGGAAACATAGGAGCTGGCAAAACTACGCTTTCACATCTTTTGTCTAAAAAAATGAATGCAAGACTGGTGTTAGAGGGGTTTGCTGATAATCCTTTCTTGCCTAAATTTTATGAAGATCCTAAGCAATATGCATTCCCTTTAGAGTTGTTTTTTATGGCAGAACGCTATAAACAAATGAAAGAGATGTTTCAGGCAAATGATTTATTTCAAAGTGTTACAATCTCGGATTATCTGTTTACAAAGTGTTTGCTATTTGCTAAGGTTAATTTGCCAGAAGAAGAGTTTAAGCTTTACCATAAGCTTTTCGATATTATTCATCAACAGGTAATTTTCCCGGAAATATTAATTTATTTACATGCTCCGGTAAGTAAACTTCAACAAAATATTAAAAAACGAAATAGAACTTACGAACAAAATATTCCCGATGACTATTTATTTGGAATTCAGGAGACCTATATTAACTATATAAAGCAACATAATGTAACAACACTTTTTGTAGATGTTACAAATGCCGATTTTTTAGGTAATGATGTTCATATACAAACTATATTGGATGCTTTGGATAAAGACTACGAGCCAGGGCAGCATTACTTGTTTCTTCCTTAGATTTGCATCTATTGAGCAATAATAAACAGAGCATGACAACTATACAGAAACACGATCCATTTATGGCTGTAAGGGTTTCGGAATACAGAAGCCTGATGATTGGACGTTTTCTATTTGTGGTTGGTCTGAGAATGATGGGTACATTGGTGGGATGGTGGGTATACAACTTAACAAATCTTCCTTTTGCAATTGGACTAATTGGCCTATCCGAAGTAATCCCTGCAGTTTCTCTTGCACTATATGCTGGTCATATTATTGATATTAGTGAAAAGAGAAGACTATTGTTGACTGGAGTTTTCAGTTATGGAATACTATCCTGCCTGTTATGGTTGCTTTCTACTTCCTATACTTCCTCCCATTTAAGCAATCAAGCTATTGCAAACTGTATATATGTTATCATTTTCTTTACTGGTGTTGCTCGTTCTTTTACTGGCCCTGTATTTAATGTAATGATTGGTAACATTATTGATGATAAAAAAGTACTTCAAAACGCAACTACCTGGAGTCAGAGTATGTGGTTATCTGCTTCCGTTATTGGTCATGCTGCCGCAGGAATATTAATTGCAGTACTGGGTAATCAGGGAACACTATCGGTTATTTGTATTTTAATAACAATTGCTTTTACTGTCTTTCTTAGAATTAAAGTTAAGCCTGCTTTAAACGAAAAGGGCGATAAGCGAACATGGGAAAGTGTGAAAGAAGGAATTGCATTTGTACTTAAAACTAAAGAGCTCTTAGGGGCATTAACTTTAGACTTATTTGCAGTCTTTTTTGGAGGGGCCGTTGCAATGGTTCCCGTATATGCAAGAGATATTCTTAAGGTTGGTCCTCAGGGATTTGGCTATTTAAATAGCGCTTCAGATCTTGGTAGTATTACAATAGTGGTTCTATTAACTATTTTCCCAATGAGAAAGAAACAGGGAATTAAATTGTTGCTTTCTGTGGCGGGTTTTGGCACTTGTATTATCGTTTTTGCTTTGTCTAAGCTTTTCTGGATTTCTTTTGCTGCTTTAATGTTAAGTGGCATCTTAGATGGAATTAGTGTTGTGATAAGGGGAACGATCATGCAACTTAAAACGCCCGAAAATATGCGTGGTAGAGTAATGAGTGTAAATTCTATGTTTATCAATTCAAGTAACGAACTCGGACAGTTCGAAAGTGGCTTTGCCGCCAAGCTAATGAATGTAGTTCCTTCAGTAGTTTTTGGCGGTTGTATGACTTTGTTAGTTGTAGGGGTTAGTTGGTTTAAATTGCCTTCATTGAAAAAGATGGAGTATTAGTTATTTCTTCATAATTTATAACTTTCCTTATTAAAATATTGGTCATAATTGAAAGTATAATCAACAATATTATATTTACCTAATAGAATTATTGTATTAACATTTAATGTATAAATCATTCTTCAATATTATTTGCTGTATTTTTCCTTTGTTACTTCTTGGACAGGAGTATAATTATGTACATTACGATACCAAGGATGGATTAGCCGGTTCCACAGTATATAACATTACACAAGATAATGAAGGGTTCATCTGGTTTGCAACAGAGTTTGGCGTTAGTAGGTTTGATGGAAAAACATTTAAAAATTTTACTACTGATAATGGACTTACAGATAATGAAGTATTAAAAGTATGTGCGGATAAAAAAGGAAGAGTATGGATAATGCCTTTTAATAAAAGTTTATTTTATTACTATAAAGGAAAGCTTTTTGATGCTGCTAAAATATTTAAATTAGAACTTAATAACAGAATAGAAAACTTTTGTGAACTGGAAAATGGTAGTTTTTTAATAGGTTGTAATTCTAAAATTTATGCGCTAAAAGATTATGGGAAAAAGGAAGTAATTGTGAATTTAGATACACTTGTTAAAAAATATAAGTCCAGCTTCTCTGAAACTAAAATAATTGGTGTTTTTTATAAAGTAGTGAATGGGGAGAAAAAGTTGTTTATCATTATTAACGAGAATGAATTTGAAATTATCGGTAATTCATTAAAGTTTGAAAAAAAAATAGATAAAAAATACTACGAACTTGCGGTTAAAAATAAGTTAGCAATAGTCTCTAAAGATGAACTTCGATTATTTGATTTTAAAAATTTTAATAAAAGTATTAGTCAATTTTTTCTTAAACAATTTA
>Ga0208259_1000360_pt1 | contig 13871 bp, 36 predicted proteins | sample CryBogCBH22May08_FD_184618 | JGI IMG/M metagenome (GOLD analysis project Ga0208259, IMG submission 184618) | Freshwater microbial communities from Crystal Bog, Wisconsin, USA - CBH22May08 (SPAdes) | ecosystem: Environmental > Aquatic > Freshwater > Lake | place: Crystal Bog, Wisconsin, USA... | reverse complement strand
AGGCAGGCATTGCAATGAAACCTATGTCCGTCTTTCTTTGATCTGTCTTTAATAAATTCAGAATACGGCTTTACAATCTTGCACTTAGAACATTTCTTCATGGAACCCTCACTGGTTATTTGGTGGGTAGCCAGTGAGTGAGCACTGGCAGGGCCGCTAAGCCTATTCCCCTTTGAATTTTAGGTGTTTAATTTCGCAATCAGTTCCGAAACTTCCTTCTCGAAATCTACAACAACTTCTTGCTTGATATTTGCTTTGATTTCTTGACGATCTTTGTAGTCATCTGGGTACTGACCGCGTAAAGCAATCTCTATTATGCGGCTGTTAAAACCTTTGTTATCTACGTTCGCGAGCATTAGGTTTTCTAAGTATGCTTGACCGTAAGTGGTGGCCATAGACATAGCTTCTGCAAACTCTGGATCTTCTTCTTTCCACTTAGCTGCAGTGCTCTTGCTAATGCCAATAGCGGCGTACATCGCCTTTTGGGACGCGCCTTGCTTACCTAGTTCTATGACAATGTCTGCCATCTCTGGAGTAAACGTCTTTTTATTTGGGGGTGACTTTTTAGCTACCACATTTCCACCTTTTTAGTGCTGCTGCTTTGCGTGTTGGTTTGCCATTCTCGTCCTTCATAGGACCCTTAACACCGGACATGCGTGCGCAGAATGAGTCTTTACGTGCACCACCTTGAGGCTGTGGCGCTTTTAAATTTGAGCCGGTCGCGGCATTATACTTAGCCCGCCCTTTGGCTGTTAGTCCAGCGCCTTGTGACACTGGTAGTTTCTCACCACGTCCGATTGCCAGAGATGGAGTTTTTTTAGTTGCCATTATTTTTTACCGTCTCGTTTAACTTTGCCACCTTTGGCTTGTTTTATAAGCCCAGAACTTCTTGCCTTTGCGGCTGTTACTGCATCTTCAACGGTATCATGCGTACTGGTGGGTTTAACGCGACCCATTTCCAACCTATTCATAATTTCGTCATCGCTGCGCTGTACGCCTTTAATAATACTAGGTGTGTTTACGTACTTGCCTTTATATGGAAGCGTAACAGATTTCTCAGATACCATTTCGTCATCTGCAGTTCTAAAAAGTGGCTTTCCTGCTTCTGAAAACTGCCCTGTAGGTCTTCCGACTAAATTAGAAAATCCGCTTTTTGAAGATAAACTGCCACCGTCAGACATTTTTTTAACTCTGCCGCCAGTTTTCATTTTTGGAAGAGTTTTGAATTCTTTCATTTTGCCTTTGCAGTCTTCGCAGCTTCTTTAAATTGTTTTGCGGTTGGTGCACCTTTGGCGCCCGGCTTGCGCATCTTTTCGCCTGAGCCAGCTTTTATACGTGCCTCTTTTGCATGAATGTTTGCGTACAAACCGGGTTTAGTTGCCATATTAAAATCCTGTAATTTTCTTTGCTGCTTTAGTGAGTTCTTTTTCGGTGCTCTCGCTGACAAATTTGTTAATCTGCATTGCGGCGTCAATGATTTCTGACATTGTCGGAAACTTTGGCGCTGCCTCAGCGAGTTGCTTGGATGTCTTATCCATTAGGTCCCACGCAGCAATTTGGGCCTTGTAGTTGTTTTCTAACAGCTCTTTAGCTTGGTAGAATGTAGCGAATCTTAATTCAAATGGGTTCATTTTATTTCCTTTGTGTGTTGTGTGTGAATGCCGTCTTTCCGGCTGTCAGGCTTCTTTACGCCAAACAGAGGCGCCTCACGACGTGCTCCTATATCTACTAATACGCTTTTAATATCAAATCCGCCCTAGTCCGGAATGATTATCTTCCGTACCGGTTTTTCCTTTTTCTTTTGCTCTTCTTCCATCATCTTTCTAAAAGTTGGCATCATTTCATTGACAATGCCTTTAGTCATGGCTTCGGCTAAAAGGCGGTGCTCCATCTCTTGCTCCGCGGTTGTCTTCTTAGTTTTTTCTTCCACCGCTTGGACAATGTTATTGCCAAACTTACGGTGCTTTAAAAACTGACGAATAAAATTATCATCCATTTTCAGGGGCCTTATTAGCTTCTAGCAAGGCTTTAAACTGAGGCTCACCTTGTGCTTGCACCAATGCAATTAGTCCAGCGGAGGCCATGTATGGTGCCTGACCGAGGATGTGCAGGATCATGTTGACCTGTTTAACTGTAAATTTGAATTCTAGGATTTCGTTTTCCAACGGATCCGGTTGTTGTACTTGCTCTGTCATTTTTTACTTCCTTTCTTTTGTTTAAATGGAAAATCCGAAATCATTGCCTCTCTTGCTGCTAACTTTTCCGGATCAATACAATACTCATTGAGTTCTAACTTTTGACAGTACGTATCCATCAGTTGTTCCATACGCATGTCATGTAAAATCTTAATGCCAAGTAACGCGTTGGCCATCTCGTCCTCTGTCATTAACTTTGGTGAGTCGCTGTAGTGCTTGTATAACAATTCAATGTCTTCACTGGTCTGCCATGCCAGCATGATGGCTGACTCTAAATCTACGTTAGGATTCATTTGTTCATCCTCTTCTTTGCTTTTTTAAGCTCAGCTGGAAAGTCTGTACTAAACCACTTACCAATAGTCTCAATAGCTGGTAGCATTTGGTTGTACCCTTCAATATCATCTTCGTGACACACGATGCCATCCTTTAACATCTTCTTCATACTGACATAAGAATCAGCCAGTGTATTCACCACTATCTGATCTGCAAAGTCATCATCAATTTCTAGTATCATCTTCCGCACTCCTCTTCAATTCTGTTTTTCATTGTCGGCACTCGCTTTTCAATTTCCCTGCGAATGTACCACTCTGCTTTTCTTAAATCTTCTACGGCGTCGTTCTTCAAATCTGCACGCCAGATATATTTAACTGCATTACCAAGGTTAAAGCCCATGTGCTCAGTGATCTGAATGCACTCAACACCACTCGGGTGAACGGTATAATGTTTAGGCTGGTTGACTGGATCGTTCATTTCTCATTCTCCTGAGTTCGTTTTCCACTGCTTGACACTCTTCCGGGCTCTCACAAACCCAGATTCCCAATAAATCTTTGTATACGCTAGCGTCAATATCCTCCACACCAGCAAGCGTTTCCATAACATAATTGCCTTTATAATTGTGCTCTACAATAAAATAACTCATAGCTTCAATTCCTTTTTAATAAACTCTACACCCTTGTTAAAGTGGTAGCGCCAATACTTTTCAGACACATTGGCCTCGATGTGTGTAAATCCTTCTAAGAACGCTTCTAATATAAATCTTTCCTTAGGTGGCATCTTATCGGATATCAAGCGCTTTATGTCCTGTATATCTTCTGCGCTCCATGGGAGATATGCTTCTACTAATTCTGTAGATATACCGTCGTTGTCATCCTGCTCAATCGGGTCTAGCTCCTCGTCAGATAGACGCGGGGTAGCAGCGTTAACTCTGTGGTACGTAAATGTTTTCTTCATAGCTACACTAATACGCAATTTAGGTCATCTAGCAGGGCTTGTTGCAAATTTATTTTGCCTTCAAGTACCTTGACTACGTGCTGGTCGATACTATTATACACTGTTAGGTGGTGTATAATAACCGGTTTTTCTTGCCCTTGGCGATAGATCCGAGCATTTGCTTGGATATAGTTTTCACTGCTCCATGGTAGATCGAACCAGACTGTTTGGGCTGTGTCTCCAACGTTGCACTGTAGATTAAGCCCGATGCCCCCAGATTGTGGGTGTGCGAGTAGCATACGAATCTCGCCACGACGCCACGCCGCAATGTTGTCATCGTCCAGCACCACCGCCTGTGGGAAAGTGAGCCGAAGCCTCTGTAGACTGTGCTTGAAGTGGTAGAAGACGAGTGTTGGAGAGGAAGATTCTTCCATGATCGACTCAAGACGTTCCAGCTTACTACGGTGTACTTCTTGAGCCTCTCCGTCTTCGCTATAGACCGCTCCTGATGTGAATTGCAAGAGCTTGTTCGCCAGTGTCGCTGCAGTTGGAGCGGTGATCTTCTCTTTCTTGATGTCAACGACCATGTCTTTTTTAAGTTGGTCATACTTACTCCTTACGTTTTTATCTATTTCAATCGGGTGGTATAAACTGGTGCACTCCGGCAGCTGCAGGTAGTCCTCGGCCTTAAGGCTGTAGCAGATGTCCGATATTTTCTCTTGGATCTGCATGTCAGCTCCCAGCTTTAGTTTCCATGAGTACACCACGTGGGTGTGCCTGTTAACTTGGTCCGGCAGCATGTACTTATCCCTAAAGCGGGTCAATGATGTCTCCAAACGCTGCCCTAAGTCCAATATACCCACCTGGGCCCAGAGATCAGACATGCCCTGAGGGGTGGGTGTGCCAGTGAGGATTAAACGCCGTGAGAAGCCCTTTAAATGCTTTTTGAGTGCCTTAAATCTCTTGGTGCTAGGGTCCTTAAACCGAGACGACTCATCAATAATTAAGTTAGTGAACACTAACATATTTGCGGCCTCGCATAGCCACGCAACATTCTCGAGGTTTACCAGATATATGTCGGCGTCTTTCTTCAAGGCAGCCTCGCGCTGTGCTGGGGTGCCCATGATCTTGGACACCTTGAGGTGGGCTAGGTGGTCCCACTTCTTGGCCTCTTGCTCCCAGACTGTCTCAGCTACGCGCTTAGGTGCGATGATGAGCGTCTTGCCTTCAAACTGCTCCGCCGCTATCGTCAATGATGTCGTCGTCTTCCCCAAGCCCGGTGGTAGAAATAGGCCTAGATTTGGTGTGCTCCTTGATAAGTTTATCAATGTTAACTGGTAGGGGTGTAGGTCGGAGCGCTTCACAAATAAAATCCTCTATATCGTCGTATGTTCTAAGTATATGTACTGGAAAGCCTTGCTCTCCAAACTCATCAAAAACCAGTTCTTGTCTCTTGCTCAGCTTCCCGGTCGTCGTCTTCAGCTCCACGAATAATACTTTCGAGTTCAATAAAACTATGCGATCCGGAACGCCCGATATAGTTGATATGAATTTGAGGCTCATCCCCCCGTTTTGTTTTACCAATTTGTTTAGTCGCTGTTCTACTTGTTTTTCTAACATATTTTTCCTTTTCGTGCATGCAGATTTTAAATATCTGTCCCGCTAGGTGGCCTGATAAGTAGGCGCGTGTCTCATTTACAAAGTTGTCCTCTTCGCCTATGTGCTCGGCCAGATGATCCACAGCGTGACTAACTTCGTGAGTAATCGTATCAACCAGCTCACCAAGGTTATCGTTAACAAGAGACATATCAAAAACCAAAATGATGATAGCATCTTTTCCATCACCGATGAGGTGCGTCTCAGCAATGCCACTATCGAGTGCGTTAGCTTTGAGTGTAACATCGTGGTCCTTTAAAATTTGTTGAAAGACTTTATCATCAAAACATAACTTGATGACATCAGGGAAGAAGCCAACATCTAACTTGTAGTAGTCATACTTTTTCTTTTTGATCATTTTACTTTCCAAACGGGATGGTTGCCAAAATAGTGGCGTGGTCGTTGTCCGCTTCAAAGTCTAGGCGCACTACCTCAACTTCTTTTTGGTTAAAGATACGGTCCCAATTTTCCTCAAAGGTGTCTTGGTCTACTGCTAAGGGGCGGGGTGCGTCACCCTTGCCGCCGTCGTGGGTTGTCATTTTGGTTCCTTTGCCTTTTTGATACCGAGTCCCTTGCGTAGCTCATGGCTGTGCAGCTTCTTGCCCGGGTCTTTTACTACACCAGTTTCTTTAGCTACCTTAGCGGCCTCTTTGCGGTCAGCAAACTTGCCGTTGGATAGCAGGAAGCCGCGCTTGTCTTTCTTTACGCCAGCCTTTAGCTCAATCTCTTTGTGGGAGTAAGCTGCAGTGTCCTTGATCACCTTGCCTTTGGTCTTGATTGCTGGTTCAACTACCTTAATCTTTGTTGCCATTTTGGTTCCTTTGTTCTACGTGCCATTTGCACAGGTCTTTGTAGTACTGAATGTCTTCAGCGTATTTTTTGTACAACGTGTTGTAAATTTCTTGTTGCTCTTTTAGGTCTTTATCTTTTGGCCGCATTACAAGGCCAATCATAAAACCGATAAAGAACGCAATACCGATCTCAGTCATTTCTGTGGTACCTATCGTTAGGGTTGGCCAGCATGCTGGCAATAAGTTGGTCTACGGTGGGGAACCACTGGATGACTTTGAGCCCGTCTGCTTGGTAGATGGTGAAGCTCATTCTGTGCAATCGCATGGTAAATCAAATCCCGTAAAAGGTAAAGGTAATTGTGCTTCATGTAATTCAATTATTGTTTTCCAAGCATAGTTTCTTCCTAGACCTTTTATACTGGTTAATTCTGCCTGTTCTTCAATATCAATTGCTCTCTTCAGTAAATCGGGGTGCTTTTCATAAAGCTCAATTATTTCACTTTTTCTTGAACTTGGGCAAAAGAAACAAGCAGATTTACCAACATTTTCTATGTTATGCCTTTTAATTGTTTCCAAGCAATCTTCTCTTTCCCAACCCCATTCAATTAAGGGATATTGATAATCGTATTTTGGGTCATCGCGTTTAGCTGCATTGTCAGCTCTTCTTGATTCACCAGCATCATAACCAATGTATTTAACGCATTTTTGTCCTGTTTTCCACCAATCTTTAGCGGGTTGCCAAGAGTTTAAAAATTTATCTTGTGGCGCTATTTTATGTTTTTGGGAGCACGATTTAAAACCATATGCAATAGAAGGTAAATTTTTTCTACGATGACATTCTTGTTCTAGGGTTTCTAAACTACCATCTCTACGAACTCGTTTAACAACAGTAATTTCGGGAAGGCCTTTATTTACGAGCCATTTACTAAAATTTTCAATATGTGTATAAGTTTCGGGTCTTTCACCGCCAGTGTCAGCAAACAGTATCAAATCAATAGGACGTTCATTTTCATAAAGTCCTAAAATCATTGCGGTGCTATCCACACCACCTCCGAAAGCTACTATATGTGGTTTCATAGTCTATTCTCCTATTCCGTGGGCGATCCAGTTCATTTCTCTTGCGCCTTTCTTAAATGCTAGCTTTGCCAAACAAAACATATTTAATCGGAAAAATAACCAAGCGAATCAATCTACCAAATACTGATGAACCGCCTGATGTATCAAATTCAATCGTATATTCTTTAATTACGGGTTTCATTTCTCTTGTGCCTTTCTTAGTATTGCTCTAGCAAAATCCACCATCTTTGAATCAAGACCAATCCAGCTACCATTTGAATGTCTTACAAAGATTCCTTTATCTTCTGACCAATTAAATCCAGCTTCTTCTGCTGAACTAATTATTTCCTCATCTGTTAGTGTCTTTGCTGGATGGGTGTAGAGTGGAATCCATGTGCCTTCAAGATGCTCAATCACTTGTAAGTTAATTAACTTTGGCTTGCGGTCTTCCAACCCTAGCAACATCCACGCTACTGGTTCATTGTTCATTTCTCTTGTGCCTTTTTCAAGTATTCTGCAAGTTTTTCGCCATAAGTCAAAGAATGTATTTCCATTTTTAACGCTTCTATTTCAGTTTGTTGCTGGCGTAGCATGGTGGCTGAATCGTTTAGGACAAAAGGAATTGTCAAAGGGTATATTTTTTGGAGCCTGTTCAATTCATCAGCTAGTTCATTTGCGTTCATTGTTGTGCCTTTCTTATTTAAAACGGCAATACAAATAAATTGCAAGGTAAATCAAACCACAAATACCTAAAACTATTCCTGCCATAGCTAAATCAACCACAACTTTAGCCAACCAAAAATCAATGTATTCACTCATTTCTCTTGTGCCTTTTCTTCATCAATAAAACTGACTGGGAGTTCGGTTGGGGGATTCAACACAAAATGAGGAACTGCATAAGGGTTATACAAGTCTTCTTGTGGTCTAGTTAATTCCCTAATTTCATTCAATACATCTTCATTTATTGTGCAAGTCCATACATGGTCTGTTTTATAAAACCTCAAAATAAATTTTCCTATTGGAATTTCTTTGAACGCTATTATCATTTCTCTTGTGCCTTTCTTAGCAATGTTTACTAGCAATAATCATAATAAAAGATTGAAAAATTACAATAATACTTAAAATAGTTATCGTTACTCTGCTCCAAAATTTAGTCATTTTTTTGTGCCTTTATTAGTATTGCCATTGAATACAACAATCCAACCAAAAATCCTGCAACAACAAAAAATGTAATATGCAATCCAATTAGTAGATATATCATTTCAATATCCATTTCTTAGTTATTTTGCTGTATCGACACATAAACTGATAACCTTTTAGCTTAAACACAAAACCAAAATTACCATTATCTGACAATGGGTAAAAGTTAAAGCCGCTCTTAACCGTCTCGCATTCTTTACGGATATATATCATTTCTCTTGTGCCTTTCGAAGGATTGCTCTAGCAAATGCAAATATACCAACCCTACTAAATTCGATTCCTTCAAAATCTTCATAAAATGAATAAACATACTCATTGTTGCTTGCAATTTTTTTAATAACTTCCGTTATTTCCTTATCTGTTAGTGCCTTTTCTAAATCATAAACACCGCTAGACTTTTCATATTTCAACGCCTCTATTTCAGCTTGTTGCTGGCGTAGCATGGCAGCTATTTCTTTTTGATAAGCACAGCAAGCGCATTCTGCCATAACAGCTAGTTCATTTGCGTTCATTCACAGTTCTTTCTTAATCGTTTAGTTTTATCTTCGTTGTCACTAAAGTATTTACACTCTTTACCTTCTCTAGGACTATCAACAAAATAAGATTGATACTCTGGTGTAGCTCTAGCAGTAAAGCGATAACAACGCTCACGCTTCTTACAAGTCTCATCCCTGCACATGGTTATATCAGCCATTAGTTCATCCCATATCCGCTACACGCTTTGTGACAATTCTCATAAGATTCTTTGTATCCAGCAAGTTCATCTGCTAATATTTTCAACGCTTCAATTTCAGCTTGTTGCTGAAGCAGTACAGATTCGAATTTTAAGAAAAATTTATGGTCGTCGGTTTCTCTTAAACATTCTGAAATTAAAGCAGTAAGTTCATTTGCGTTCATTTCTCTTGTGCCTTTCTTAGTATTGCTCTAGCAATTGCAATAAACCAGTTATCTGCATCTTTATCATCAAACTCTTTCCAAATTTCAAGTATTTCCTCATCTGTTAGTGTCTTTGCTGGATGGGTGTATAAGGGGATACCTTCAGTTGGATAACTAGAATATCTACAAAAATCATTCCAGCTTTTATCTACAAGCATCCACGCTACTGGTTCATTTTTCATTTCAATAACTCCTTGTATCCTTTCATTGCCTGTTGAGCGTGTTCATTAAGAATCACTTTCATGCGTAATGCTTCTTTCAACGCCTCAATTTCAGCTTTTAAATCCGCAATCTCTATCTTTGCCAAATCAAAAGCGTGGTTCCATTGAATATCTCCCGTTTTCAATGCCTCTATTTCAACTTGTTGCTGGCGTAGCATGGTGGCTGCTTCGTTAATGTCATATTCCTCAACTTCACCAGTTTCTAACCAATCAGCTAATTCATTTGCGTTCATTTCTCTTGTGCCTTTCTTTTATCAAAGTCTTTTTGCAACTTAGCAAAGGCTTTTCTCAATCCTTCTAACAGTTCTTTTGATGTCATTTCTCTTGTGCCTTTCTTAATACATTCCTACACAATTCAATTTCATCATGGCTCAAATCACCAAACATTCCCATATCAATCGCCACTTGGTTTATTTCCTCATCTGTTAGTGTCTTTGCTGGGTGGGTGTAGAGTGGAATCCTATCTAGCTTTACTACTGTTGGTGTTTCCCATAGCGTTGGCTTATCCCACTCTAGCCTACGCTTTTCTACATTTATCCACGCTACTGGTTCATTGTTCATTCTTGTGCCTTTCTTAGTATTGCTCTAGCAAAAGTGTAAATGTCATACAATCTTTTTTCGCCTTCAAAAGGTTCGCTTACTTCCATATAAATTGATTTAATTTCTTCATCAGTTAGCTCAGGTTTTTCAATATAAATCCATCCTGTTTCAAGACCGTGTTCATTAGCAAATTTAACTTTTACTGTGTTCATTCTTGTGCCTTTCCAGTTACTAATTCATCAATTAGCCTTAACTCAGCTTTCAACGCTTCTATTTTAGCTTGTTGCTGGCGTAGCATGGTGGCGGCTATTCGCATACGCCCCATCATTTGTATTCTTGGTTCGGATATGGTAGAAGCGTAATCCAAGTCATCAGCTAGTTCATTTGCGTTCATTGCTTTCTCCTAAACTGCGGTACTGGTTTACGTCTGCCAAATGTCCTGCGAACCTTTATCGCCCATATACTACCATGTACTTTATTACGCCAGCCTTGGTGTGCACGTCTAATCTTTTGCATCTTAAAGCGCGCTTTAATACGTTTTGGCTTATTAAAGTAGTCTTGAACAAGGCGCCGTTTGCCAGCATCACCAAAGATGACGCCAAACAAACTGCGCTTGATGATGCGAGGGAAGTTAAACTTATTGCTTCTCATTCTCATCTGGCTTTCCGTTAAGTGCGAATTGTGCGTATACCCACGCCATGTCACGCACCTCTGCTGGTGTCGCGCCACGGGCCACTAAGCCCATAGCCGACACCAATGCAAATGCTAATAGTATGTCTTTATCTTCCATTAAAATATCTCTCCGTTGTCTAATTTCTCAATGCTGTCAATGTACCTCTGAGCCTTTTGGTTCAGTCGTACGCCCTTATAAATGTGTTGTCGATGCCCACCAATACGCGTAGAGTCGGACTCGACGTGGTGCTCCTGAATTGCCGCCAAGAATCTGCGCTTGAATGACAGCTCGTTGCCCGGCGTGATGCTCTTGTGCAGAGCCCAACGCTTGTAGCACGCAAAGATGTCGTCCTTGCTGACGGTGTACTCTGGCCCAATGTCTAGCACGTCGTCAATGAATGAGCCAATTGGATTACCCAGCTCGGCCATCAACTCTAAGTACTCCTTGCCCGACTGTGGCTGTACAAAATTACCACCGCGAGCTAAGCGCCTACGTTGCCCCTCGATCACCCAGTTAAAGATACCCGAGAGCTCCGCCTTGAGTTTAGATGACAGCGTGGTGTCTTCGTTGTTATAGAAAGACTTGCTCATCTTTAGCACCAACATACGTCCAGTGAGCGCGTTGGAGTTCTCAGTTAGCTGTAGCACCTCATTAGAATAAATAACAATCCTAGTAGGTAGATAGCCATTCCAAGACTCCTTATTCTTGCGGTTGACGGTGACAGTATCGCCACCAACAATCCTAAGAAGCTGAGATACAACAGCGCTACGGTTGCGTTCTGGTGCGCGTGCGTCAGTAAATGATGCAAGCAGTTTTCCAAGCCATGGCTGCAGTCCAAAAGTATCACAGAGTTCCTCCAGTTGTGGTGCTACGGTGTTGTGTTGACCTAATAGGTCCACTAGCACCTTGTTAATAGTTCCCTTACCGCTACGCCTAGGACCAATCACGTTCAAAAACTTCTGCTCGGTAGTGTCGCCCGATAAAATATATCCGAAGTACTCCTGCAGTAGCTCCTTGCTCTCGTTGTCCTCGCCCCACACGTCATCTAAGAACTTCATCCACTGTGGGCAGTCCTTAGCTGGGTCGTACTCGAACGGCAGTGAGTTGTACGTAAAGAATCCCAGTGAGTGCGGAAACAATACTAGCTGGTCCATCTGAAACAGTCCGTTCACCATGCTGATTAACTTATCAGCTGGTGGGTTGGAGCTGGCGTACCCATCTAACCAAACTGGTGGCTTGGTGTTTGGGTCGTTAGCTAAGTGCACGATGGACTTGATCGCGTCAATGGCCGCGTTCACTACCGCAGGGTTGGCATTGAACGGCACCAAGGCGCCCTTCTTGTCTACCTTCTGACACTTATCTAAAAACTTGTACAGCTGCGAGCGCACGGTAGCCTCTTCGATGTACGCGTAGTGAGTGCCAGTGTACACAAAGAAGTCCTCCGCGTAGTGCACCAGCTTATAGCCACTTTCCACCGTGTACATCGATGACAAAAACTTCCTTGCGTGGTCGAGCGGGTTGCCAATGTCTAGGACTATCTCTCCGTTGGCTAGCGCCACTAACAGCTTTTTTTGGTTCACCTTAAATATCAGGGAGCGCAACGTGATGCCCTGACCCTTAAAGCTATTCCACTTCGTCGTGCATGAGTTGATGCCCGTCGTGGTGTACTTATTTGACTGCGCACTCCAGCGCTCCCACGCCTCTAGTGCCTCTACGTCACCCGAAAATTGATGAGACAAAGCCATTCCGATATTTTTCCAGTCATCATAACCACAATCTGGGTCTAACTCGGAAAGCAATTCAGTTTCTACGCGCAATAAATCCCACCCCTCTACAGGAGGAGAATATCTTCCGAAGTCATCGTCCGAACTGGAAATACTGCGAGCTGGTACGTGAGCGGTTAAGTCTTGTACCTCATCGGGTAAATCCCCAATCAACTTATGGCCTGTCATTGTAAAGTATCTTGATTTTGGGTACGCCTCGAAACCGATACTGTGATCTACGTGGGCGTGCTTTAAATCTGAACGGGTAAACATCTTTATGCCGGTTCCTGATGGACTTACTTCAACGTATCCTTTTACATTGTCTATGATAGATTGTGCCAATTTGTTTAAGGCTCCCGTATGTGGGTCGCGACAATCATCAATATCAATTCCAACAATATCATCGTCTCCAGTAAAAACAAAACCAATTCCGGAGAAGTTACCGTCTTCGTATGCCTTCTGCGCTGTAAAAAAATCTGTCCACGTTGCAGGATTTGTTGATGATGCTGCTTTTCCGTTGGGTTGCACGGGTAGTTTGCTCCACTTTTGTGAATCACCGCCCCCAACAAGTGTGTACTTCCACAGGCAAAATCTAGGTATACGTTTTAAATCGTTTGGTATTGCGCTAAAATCAACTTCTAACGCTGTTGGTTTTTGTAACATGACTCTCCTCTTTTCTTGCCCTTACTAATACGCAAATCGGTTGACCTGCGTTTCACATTATGAAAAATTTAAAAAATGCTGCACTGCATCCTGGATATTTGCCACGGTAGGGTAAACCCTATGGTGGCACGGTAAGTTATTGATTTATAAGGCTTTTCTCTATTTTAGGGGTAAAATCGTGCCACGGTAGGGTAAACCCTAGGTTTCTGCTGTAACTCATTGATTTATAAGCATATTATTTTTTACGATCCACAGTATCCACAGTAGTTTGTACTTTTTTTCTTTTTTTTAAAAAAATAAAAAATAAATATCTGGAGTAAAAGTCATTTAGACCGTGGATACTGTGGATCGTAGGGTAAATATCGTTTGGAATCAAGCACTTAGCGTGCCACCATACGAAATCGTACCCTGCCACTTTTTAGAGGCACACAATCGTCCCTATACTGGTGCGCGTGCACCTTACAATTGTACCGTCTGGCATCTGCACCACGTCGGCCAGCGCACTGGCAATGTGAAAGCCAAAGTAGAGCATGAACGCCAGAATCGCAATCCAGCTGTACTTACTCCAGCGGTGGTGCTGACGTTCACGCTCCAAGAAGATAAATCGCTCAGGCTTGCCGTAGTCCATCTCAATACCGTTATTCTTTTTCATTTGTTCACCTCATATCCTAAGTTGTCTTTAATAAATTTATATGCCCACTGCCGAAATGCTATGCGGTTCTCGCTGGTCTGCTCGTCCCGCTCGTCCCACGTTGCCTCGACCAAGAAGTTACCCTCCAAGTCATTGAACTCAATCGCTATCATGTTACCGTCCTTGTCATAAATATCCGTTGGTATGGCCTTCACGTTATCTCCTTTACGCTATGCGTCTTGTCTTTCCACGAGTCTGTGTCGCCGTAGTCGCCTCGAATCATGCTCATGCGCTCTGACTTCCTAAACTCAGGCTCGATGGCCCACCATGCTAGGCT
>Ga0208259_1000358_pt1 | contig 13909 bp, 16 predicted proteins | sample CryBogCBH22May08_FD_184618 | JGI IMG/M metagenome (GOLD analysis project Ga0208259, IMG submission 184618) | Freshwater microbial communities from Crystal Bog, Wisconsin, USA - CBH22May08 (SPAdes) | ecosystem: Environmental > Aquatic > Freshwater > Lake | place: Crystal Bog, Wisconsin, USA... | reverse complement strand
AAATATGTTCCATCACTGGTCTTACTTCAAAGGGTTATGATTTTATATGACACGAGCCGTATGAAGTGAGAGCTTCACGTACGGTTCTGTGAGAGGCTTGGGCTGAAACGCCCTTGCCTACTCGACCTTACCAATAATCAGAATGTCACTCGGCACAAGCGAAGCAAGTTCCGTAATCCACGCAGCTTGCAGCTGCATTCATTGCGAGTGTAGCCAAGTAATCTCCACTTAGAAACATTCCCATGGTAATAACATCAGTCTAAAAATACTTTTGCACATCAAATAAATTCCAACAGTCTCTAGATACATTTATGCTTCAATCATATCATCATGGAAATATACATTGTATTAGCAACAGCCTTTGTTTTAGGCGCAGCCATAGCATTATTTTGGTTAAAATCTTTTTATGAAAAACAACTGCAAAAAGTAAATTCTGAGTCCAGGAAGCAAATAGAAGATCTTTGGGTAGCAAAAACTATAGCCGAACACAGCATAATTCTAATGAATCAGCAGAAAGCTGCAACAGTTTCGCGGGTAAATTGTTAATTACTAATAAAATAAATATGGCTAACAAATACGGATTCTCTTTCTCTTGGAAAAGAGCACTGGGCTTGACCGCCGCTAAACAAAAATTTGCTAGGCAAACAGGTATACCAACTACCAAAGCTGGATTGGAAAAGAAGATAGGGAGTAGTATTTTGAAAATGTTGTTTGGCAAAAAATAGAGACTATCCAGATGATAAAAACAGAAAAATACTCATACAAGGAAGTATCTATCTATTCACCGTCAATTTTGTCATCTGCAAGCCAAAAGAAATCCTCTGTAAATTTCTTTAATGCAAGTGTCCTGTCATTTTAATTAACAAACCTTTTCCGCATAAAGTATCTAGTTTTATACATTATTTTAAAAGACATTTCATGCAAAGTTCCGGATACATTTTCACTTCCTTTAAATCGCCTGAGAGTTCCATTTTTGAGAACCTTTTAGAGGTATTTCTTGAACTTGTTACGCATACATCGGGTGATATAGATGAAGTAATGGATTGGCTCAAGATACTTGACAAGGAGTATTCTCTTACAAATGATGAATACACAATGGATGATTTCATTGAAGAATTAAAAAGGAAGGGGTATTTACGCGAAGAAATCACTTCAGATAATAAAAATCAAACAACTATCACCGCTAAAACTGAAAGGGCTTTAAGAAAAAGCGCTTTGGATCAGATATTCGGTAAAATAAGAAAAACCGGTATTGGAAATCACAAATCTAAAAAGAGTGGTCAGGGAGATGAGCTGACAGGTGAATTCAGGGATTTTGAATTTGGCGATACTATTGAGAATATATCCTTTACCGAGAGCTTTAAAAAGGCTCAAATAAACAATGGAGTAGGAGACTTCCACTTAACAGAGCAGGATCTTGTTGTAGAAGATACGCACCACAAATCGCAAATGAGCACGGTGTTGATGATAGACATTAGTCACAGTATGATTTTGTATGGAGAGGATCGGATTACTCCGGCAAAGAAAGTGGCTATGGCATTGGCCGAGCTTATTACCACCTCCTATCCAAAAGACACCTTGGATGTAATCGTTTTTGGAGATGATGCCTGGCCGATTAAAATAAAAGACCTGCCTTACCTACAAGTTGGGCCTTATCATACCAATACCGTATCTGGACTTGAGTTGGCCATGGATATTCTTCGTAGAAAAAGGAATACCAATAAACAAATATTCATGATTACCGATGGCAAACCAAGTTGTTTGAGAATGCCTGATGGACAATATTATAAAAACAGTAATGGTTTGGATGCAATGATTGTAGAAAAATGTTACAACATGGCTGCCCAAGCCCGGAAAATTCATATCCCCATTACTACGTTTATGATAGCGCAAGACCCTTATCTGCAAGCTTTTATTGATGAATTTACAAAATCAAATAAAGGCAAAGCTTTTTATACAGGCTTAAAGGGTTTGGGGGAAATGATTTTTCATGATTATGAATCAAACAGAAAAAAAAGAATCAAATAATATAATGAATACGAAACCGAAAACACTTGGAGAACTGAAAGCTTCCGGGTATAGCTTTAAAAGCATTAAAGATGAACTAAGAGATAATCTGATAAAGTCGTTAAAATCTGGAACGCCTACATTTCCGGGAATTCATGGGTATGAGTTAACCGTTATACCGCAATTAGAACGGGCCATTCTTTCCAAGCACAATATTAATTTATTGGGATTACGGGGTCAAGGTAAAACCAGAATCGCTCGTCTGATGGTTAAACTACTGGATGAATATATACCTGTAGTGGCTGGGAGTGAGCTGAATGATGATCCCCTGGAACCCATCAGTCGCTTTGCAAAAGATTTGATTAACAAAGAAGGAGACAATACACCTATTCAATGGTTGCACAGGGATGATCGTTTTTTTGAAAAATTAGCAACGCCAGATGTTACCATTGCAGATTTGATTGGGGATATTGATCCTATAAAGGCTGCCAATTTAAAACTGAATTATGCCGATGAAAGGGTGTTGCATTTTGGAATGATTCCTCGTGCTAATCGTTGTATTTTCGTAATCAATGAACTGCCGGATTTACAAGCCAGGATACAGGTAGCGCTATTTAATATTCTGGAAGAAGGAGATATTCAGATTCGTGGATTTAAATTGCGGATACCGCTTGATGTTCATTTTGTTTTTACTGCAAATCCTGAGGATTATACCAATAGAGGAAGCATTGTAACTCCTTTGAAAGACAGAATAGGTTCACAAATTTTAACACACTATTCGTCTGATATTAGCACAGCAAAGAAAATTACTGAACAGGAAGCATCAAAATTGGAATTACGACTTCCCGATGTATATATGCCCGAGTTGGCAAAGGATATAATAGAGCAAATAGCTTTTGAAGCCCGAAGAAGTGAATACGTGGATTATAAGAGTGGCGTAAGCGCCCGGATGAGTATTACTGCCTATGAAAATCTTGTGAGCACGGCCGAGCGAAGGGCTTTATTGAATAATGAATTAAAAACCACTGTCCGATTTAGTGATTTAATGGGCATGATTCCATCCATTACTGGAAAGGTAGAGCTTGTATATGAGGGAGAGCAAGAAGGTTCTTCATTTGTGGCCAATCATCTGATAAGCCAGGCAACTAAAACATTATTTAATACTTATTTTCCAAAGATTCAAAAGCTTAAAAAGAAAGAGGAAAATACCCCTTATTCTGAAATAATCAATTGGTTTTTAGCAGGAAATTCCGTTGAGCTATCGGATAATGCCAATGACAAAGACCGTGCTAATATTTTAGATTCCATTCAGCCATTAAAAAAGCTGGTTTTAAAATATCAACCTCATGTTTCAGAAAATGATATTCTATTTTTTATGGAATTTGTGCTTTGGGCTTTGGTTGACCTGAAACAATTGTCTAAAAAAAGATCAGAAGACAAGATTCTATTTAATGACGGAATTGATTCTTTGTTGAATGAGTTATAATTATTTGATAATAAGAAGACTTTATTTTAAAATGCATTTAAGCTGCAATTACTTTGGGGTAACAAAGATTTCAGAATGTATCCACCTTAATTTGAAAATCTGGTATAGAAATAAAAAAAGTCACTCATTGAGTGACTTTTTTTATGTAGCTCTCCTTAGTGACAAAAGTTGCAACTTTAATATGATGATTGAGTTTGTGACTATCAGGAAATTAAAAGTTTAATTAATTGGTGTACATATTTCAATTAAAAATCCATCTAAATCTCGAACATATCCAACCACTTGTCCCCAAGGCTTTTCTTTCGGTGTAGCATATAATTTTGCTCCAGCTTCAATAGCTTTATTGACGGTTGCTTGAACATCATTTGTAGTAAATCCAATTTCAATTCCAAATGGCTTTTTATTTAAGCTACTCTCTGCAAACCCGTCTTTTAAATTTGATAATGCTAATGTTTTAGATGCGAATGAAAGTGTTGTTTCTCCTGTAATTACTTCTCCATAAGAATTATCAGGTGTCACAAATTTTTGAGTGAATCCAAATGCTTGTTCATAAAAATGAATGGCTTTTAAGACATCTTCAACATATAGGATTGTGTATGCGTACTTTATCATTGTTTGAATTTTGAAGTAAAGTAAATAAAAAAGATGCAACTAGCCTAACTCACTGACGGACAAAGAAAAAGCCATCATTTCTGATGGCTTGTCTAGTGTGGCTCCCGAAACTGGACTTGAACCAGTGACCCTCTGATTAACAGTCAGATGCTCTAACCAACTGAGCTATTCGGGAGTGTTTACCTCGTTAAAGGGTGGCAAAAATAAGAGCTTCAACCATTACACCCAAATATTTTTTAAATATTTTTTTTAAGAGAGAATATCAACCCTAATTTGAACATTTACATTCTACAATTGTTCCTCTGTTTATGAAGCCTACGGTAAACATTTGCTGGTTTAGAAGAGACTTAAGACTCCACGATAATGCTGCTCTTTATCATGCCCTTAAAGCTAAAGAGCCGGTATTGCCCATTTTTATATTTGATACAAACATTCTGGATAGGCTGGAAAATAAGCATGATAAAAGAGTTCATTTTATCCATAATGCTATTAGCCATTTACAAGAACAATTAATAAAACTGGGTAGCGGCCTGACTGTTTTCTATACTACTCCACAAGATGCGTTTAAGCAATTGATGGAGCATTACAATATAGCTGTTGTATATACCAATGAAGATTACGAGCAATATGGAATAAAGAGAGATGCAAGTATTTTGGCCTTTCTTGCAGAGCATAACGCAACATTTAAGAGTTTTAAAGATCAGGTAATTTTTGCAAAGAATGAAGTGCTGAAAGATGATGGAAAGCCATACACCGTATTTACTCCATACAGTAGAAAGTGGAAGGCAACTCTTAATGACTTTCATCTGAAGGCTTATCCAACAGAAAAATATTTTAAGAACTTTTATCAGTATAAAGTTTCAGAGATTCCCACTTTGGAGAAGATTGGCTTTGAAAAAACAAACGCTGATTTCCCATCTACTATTGTAAAAGACGAATTGATAAAACATTATAGCGAGCAGCGCAACTTTCCTGCTGTTGATGGTACTTCAAAGCTTGGTATACATCTTAGGTTTGGTACTATCAGTATCAGAGAGTTGGCAAGGAAAGCTATGAGTCTGAATGAAACATTTCTGAATGAATTAATATGGAGAGATTTTTATCAGACCATTCTATGGCACTTTCCTCATATCAATGAAGGAAAAGCTTTTAAAAAAGAATATGACCTTATAGAATGGCGGAATAATGAAAGTGAATTTGCTAGCTGGTGTGCTGGGAAAACTGGCTATCCTATTGTAGACGCTGGCATGAGGGAATTAAATACCACAGGTTTCATGCATAATAGAGTAAGAATGATAGTGGCTTCATTCCTGACCAAACATTTATTGATTGATTGGCGTTGGGGTGAATCATATTTTGCTCAAAAACTTCTGGATTTCGATTTCGCTGCTAATAATGGTGGATGGCAATGGGCAGCAGGTAGCGGTTGCGATGCAGCCCCTTACTTCAGAGTATTTAGTCCTTCCCTTCAAACGGAGAAGTTTGATAAGGGCTTGAAATATATAAGACATTGGGTGCCAGAGTTAGATAGTTTCGATTATCCTGCGCCAATTGTTGCACATGATGTAGCAAGAAAAAGAGCATTGGAAGTGTATGGTAAAGCGCTGAAAAATTAAGTTAATCTGAAATAATTTCTGATTCTAGGTATAATGTATCAGGGTCAAAATCTACCATATCATCCCATATAACAGTGTCATTCCAAACTTTTGCCTTACTGCAGAATGCCTCATCTTTAAGTATTTCATAAACAGGATACTGAAGATATGGAGATAAGTCAAATTGTTTAACTAGATTGTTACTAAAGCGTAACTTTAATTTGTAAGGACTTTTATATTCAACATTTACAACTCTTGGATTCATAATGTTTATTTTAATGGATCAATTTTAAAGATTGGGTTACCAGTTACAGCTAATTCCCAGTCAGCCATTAAACTCTCATGGTGAATTTCTATCCATGCCTCTACTAATTTTTGTTTGTTTATTGGTAAACTGCCTTCTAATAATAATCCTTCAGGAATTTGATAGACAGCATTAAACCCTGAATAGCGCACATGTATATGAGGTACATTATGTTGTTTTGTATCTAAAAAATACATTGATATTATTATACCATAAAACATGGAAATTACAGGCATAAATACTTCTTTTCACAAATGTAGTGTAAAAGATAAAACTGGAAATATATATCCAAACTAAAAAAGGGAGTTTACTATGGTATATTCATTCTTAGGGAACGTATTCGTAAACATAAAATAGGGTATTATTTAGCTCGTTATCTTTGCGGCATGTACCCTCTTTTACGAAGTATCTTCTTTCGCTTTCCTCCAGAGGAAGCACATCATATTGCAATGAGCCTATTGCAGAAAACAAATAGTATTTCTGTTTTGCGAAAACTTCTTTCCAACTACTTTACAGTCGACAGTCCTTCTTTGTCAAAAGAGGTATTCGGTCTTCACTTTGCTAATCCTGTAGGGATGGGAGCTGGCTTCGATAAAAATGCCGAGTATATAAAGGAATTACATACTCTTGGTTTTGGTTTTGTCGAAATAGGTACTGTAACGCCTGTTGGTCAGCCAGGAAATGATAAACCAAGAATCTTTAGACTAAAGGAAGATAAAGCCCTGATAAATAGAATGGGTTTCAATAATGAAGGGGTTAATGCAGTTGCTAATAGACTCATTGCACTTAGAGAGAAAGAAAATAGCCTTCCTGTAATAGGAGCAAATATTGGTAAGAATAAAGTAACGCCCAATGAAGATGCCTGGAAGGATTATATAAAATGTCTGCATGGATTATATGATGGTGCTGATTACTTTGTAGTAAATGTAAGTTCTCCCAACACCCCCGGACTTAGGGCTTTACAAGAAAAAGATGCTCTTAAACAAATACTATCTTCTTTAATAAATGAGATACAGGCAAAGAATATCAAAAAGCCATTACTACTAAAAATAGCCCCTGATCTTACAGAGCCTCAGGTAGATGATGTAGTCGAACTTTCCTTAAGCTTACCGCTTGATGGATTGGTAGTAAGCAACACTACAATTGAAAGAGACCCCTTGCCAAAAACTACAAAAAAATTGATTGAAAATATAGGTGCTGGTGGATTAAGTGGGAAGCCTTTATTACAAAGAAGTAATGAGTTATTAAAATATATATCCAAAGCTACCAATGGTTCAATTCCTCTCATAGGAAGCGGCGGTATTTTTACAGGAGAAGATGCAAAGCAGAAGTTAGCTGCAGGTGCCTCTTTAGTACAGGTATGGACAGGCTTTATTTATGAAGGTCCGGCAATAGCAAGAAATATTAATAAATACTTACTGTAAGTTGTGCAACCTAAAGTTACCGTGGTAAGTGTATTAAATTTAAGTGAGTAGTATATAAAATATAGTCATTCAGCCATCGCTTAATCGCTTGCGATTCTCCCTGACCTCTGTATTTTGTATTAATCTTACGTCGTGAAACTCCGTGTCGCCGTGACGCTGTGGTTCAATGTATTCTGTATTTTGTTCTGCATTAAGCGTTCTGCATTCTGCGTTAAGCGTATTTTGCATTACTCATTTCCTTAAATTTGCCGTTCTGCAATTATTACCCATAATTATGAGTGAAGAAAGAAGTTTAAATTTTATAGAGGAGATTATAGATAATGATTTAAAGGAAGGTAAATACGATAGTATTGTTACCCGATTTCCTCCCGAACCAAATGGTTACCTACATCTCGGGCATGCATCTAGCATTTGCCTGAATTTTGGTCTTACACAGAAGTTTAAAGGATATACAAATCTTCGTTTCGACGATACTAACCCAAGTACTGAAGAAACGGAGTATGTTGATAATATAAAGGAAGATATTAAATGGCTGGGCTTTGAATGGAAGAATGAGTTCTATGCCAGCGATTATTTTGATAAATTATATGATTTTGCTATTACACTTATCAAGAATAATCTGGCTTATGTAGATGATAGCACCAGCGATCAGATTGCTAATGAAAAAGGTACTCCTACACAGCCTGGTTTTAATAGTGCTTTCAGAAATAGAACAGTAGCAGAAAATCTGAACCTCTTTGCCGACATGAAAGCAGGAAAGTATCCCGATGGATCAAAAGTGCTAAGAGCAAAGATTGATATGGCCTCATCCAATATGCTGATGAGAGATCCAATCATCTATAGAATTAAACATGCTCACCACCACCGAACCGGCAATAACTGGTGTATATATCCTATGTATGATTTCGCGCATGGTCAAAGCGATTCTATCGAGCAAATTACCCATAGCATCTGTACACTCGAGTTTGTTCCTCACAGAGAATTATACGATTGGTTAATTGAGCAATTAAATATTTATCCTTCTCATCAATACGAGTTTGCCCGCCGCAATATAAGCTATACCGTAATGAGCAAACGTAAGTTGCTGCAACTTGTAAATGAAGGGATTGTAGACGGCTGGAACGATCCAAGAATGCCAACTATCAGTGGACTAAGAAGAAGAGGATATACCCCGGAAAGTATCCGGGATTTCTGCGATAGAATAGGTATTGCAAAAAGAGAAAATCTGGTGGATATTGGTTTACTGGAATTCTGTTTAAGAGAGCATCTAAACAAAGTAGCTGTTCGCAGAATGGTCGTGTTGGATCCTTTAAAAGTAACTATTACCAACTTCCAGGAAGGTACTGAAATTCTTACAAGTGAGGATAACCCAGAAGCTGAAGTTCATACTTACCACGACATTCCTTTTAGTAAAGAAATTTATATCGAAAGAGAAGACTTTATGGAAGATGCTCCAAAGAAATTCTTCCGTCTTGCTCCGGGTAAAATGGTTCGTTTAAAAGCTGCTTACATTATTCAGTGTGATGAAGTAGTTAAAGATGAACAAGGTAATATCACCGAACTTAAATGTACCTACTTCCCTGATAGTCGCAGCGGAAGTGATACTAGTGGCATTGTGGTAAAAGGAACACTGCATTGGGTATCAGTTGCACATGCTAAAGAAGTGGAAATAAGAATGTACGACAGACTGTTTACCGAAGAACATTTAGATGGGGCAGAGGGTGATTTTAAAGATTATATTAATCCTCATTCACTAGATATTATTGCAAAGGCTTATGCCGAACCTGCATTAGCAGATGCTACTATTACCGACAGATTCCAGTTCTTACGCAAAGGATATTTCTGTTTGGATAGCAACTCTACAGCAGATAAATTAATCTTTAACCGCACAGTTACTTTAAAGGATACCTGGGCTAAAGAAATGAAGAAATAATCTTGGATAATTCTATAACAACAAAGTCTTAATGAACTTAAATATTGTATTCCGTATATTTAGTTTTATATTAATGCCTATTGCAGTGTTACTTGGTCTTATTGATGCTACCAGCTTTCTGCCACAAGCATTAAGTACACCACAATTATTGTTGCCCGTATTTGTAATGGCAGCAATTGTGATGTATGTATTTTCCAGTTTCCGCTTTTATAGAAATGGTATTAATGGAACTACTGTATTTAACCATAAAACAAAGGACTTTATTAAAGTAAATGGCTATGTTGCTATGGGATTCTCTATGCTAACTTTAGTACAATCAATAATTGTAACAGTGAACAAAGAATTGTTTGGTCATTTGGTTGATATGTGTAAGTCTATGTTCGAAGCAAACAAAATTGTAGGCTACGATCCTGTACGATTTTGCAATAGTATTTTGACTGTTTGTATTATATTTAGTGTATTGATTATAGCACATTTTATAACTTGTATGTTGCTATTAAAACAATACGGTGAAAAGTTTGTAGACTAAAAAAAACAACTATTAAAGCGGATGATAGTACATCATTTATTCGCTCTTGCCTGCTTCACTTCAGCGGGGCTAACCACAGATGCTTTATTACCAAAGCTGTTTCTAATATAAGTCAACACGGCTGCTATTTCCACGTCGGAAAGATAAGCATGAGAAGCCATATTGTTGCTGTAATATTCATCATCAATAGCTACACGTTCTTTCATACCCTTCAAAACAATAGAGATTAGTTGCTTTTTATCTCCTGCCACATAAGTAGTATTTATCAATGGAGGATTCAGTCTTGGCACTCCTCCACCGTCTTCCATATGGCAGGATAGACAAACCTTTTTGTATACTTCTTTCCCTTGTTTGTATACAATAGTCTGGGTTACAGGAACCTTCTTCTTTGGTTGCGCAATTGCTAATCCAAGCAATGGAATACAGAAAAGAAATAGTCCTTTTATAGCCATAATAAAGAGAAGATTATTTACCAGTGTAAGTTATTTTATAAATAGCGCCTTTGCTGTCGTCGGTTACATATATAGCGCCCATAGCATCCTGCGCAAGTCCGCAGGGTCTGTGTTCTGCTCCTTTAGGCGTTTTAATAGCACCTGCAAATCCATTGGCAAATACTTCCCATTGTCCAGTTGGTTTGCCGTTTACAAAAGGTACAAATACTACATAGTATCCTTCCTGTGGTAAAGGGGCTCTGTTCCAGCTGCCATGGAATGCAATGAAGGCGCCGTTTTTATATTTTGCAGGGAATTTATTGCCAGTATAAAACAACAATCCATTGGGTGCAAGATGAGCCGGAAAAGCAATCGCTGGATTCTGATATTCCGTAGTACTCTTTATACCATCACCACCATATTCAGGAGCAACTATTTTCTTATTCACCAGGTGATCGTAATAAATGTATGGCCATCCACAGTTGGTGCCATTATGCAATTCATACATACATTCCGATGGCAGTTCGGCACTCTGTTTTGCATTGTATAATGAAGGAAATAGATCATGCAACTGATCTCTGCCATGCTGCATTACAAACAAAGAATTGGTTTGCACATTCCAGTCCAGACCTACCACATTCCTTAGTCCGGTAGCGTATCTTGTACCTGCTTTCTGTGTTTGATTATTGCCACTCGCATTAAACTTCCAGATGCCACCAGCTTCATTTAGCACCGGACAAGGGTTCATGCCCATCGAGCCTTTTTCACGGTCCTGTTCTTGACAGGAATTAGAGTAAGCACCTATGTTTACATATAGGTTGCCACTATTATCCAGCACAATAGATTTCGATTCATGTTCTCCTTTAGAGGGCAATCCTGTTACTACCTTTTCGGGTGCTTCAGTACTTATTACATCGCCTTGTTCATTCAGTTTATAGCGGAATACTTCTTCGTCTGAAGAAGCGTATAGATACTGATCTTTTATATAGATACCCGTACCTGTATAGTTACCAAAACTATTGGTTAATACATATTGATGGGTAGTAGTATTTTCTTTAAAATAAAGGATGCCTTTTGTTTTATAAAGCTTGTTTAGTTTCACGTAAATACCTCCCTGTGGAGTCACCGCAATATGTCGAACCTTGCCATAACCCTCCACCAGCTTAACAGCCGTAAAACCCTTAGGTATTGTAAGACCAGCATTAGGCTGTGCCATACCCATCAAACTAACACTAATAAAGAAGATAATAAATAGGAGCTTCTGATACATAAAGGAGCATTTAAGTCGTAAAAATACAACGTAAGTTGAGATAAATACTACCCACAACAATAAAACAATTGAACAATAAAACATTTCAACCCTCACTAATCGCTTGCGATTCTCCCTGCCCTCTGAATTTGTATTAAAAGTACGCTGTGTAACTCCGTACCGCCGTGCCTCTGTAGTTCAATGTATTAACCTTGAAACTTTTAAACCTCTTAAACCTATTGAAGCAGGATTATACCAGTTCCTCCACTTCCACCACACTATAATCCGTTAACACATTGTACAACGTATCGCGCTCTATAGGTTTTCTGCCAGCTTGTTTTATCAGTGCCACCAGTTCAGCCGTACTCATCGATGGACTTTGTTCTTCGCTTCCAGCCATCGAATATATTTTAGTAGTATCGTCTATTGTGCCATCTATATCGTTCACCCCAAAGTTCAGCATCAGTTGAGCATTGTTTCTGCCCAGCATTGGCCAGTAGGCTTTAATATGAGGAAAGTTGTCCAGGTACAATCTCGATACTGCATACATCTTCATATCTTCTATTATCGATACTTCCGGCACATTGCTCATATCGTTATCCATATTCCTGAATTTCAAAGGAATAAAAGTATTAAAACCATGTGTCTCATCCTGCAACTGACGAAGTCTTTCCATATGATCCACTCTATGCCAGTATTTTTCTATATGCCCGTACAGCAAAGTCGCATTGCTATGCATTCCCAGCTCATGGGTAGCTTTATGTATATGCAACCAGCCATCGGCATCTACTTTATCTGCACATATTTGTGTTCTTATTTCAGGATGAAATATTTCTGCACCACCACCAGGCAAAGAATCCAGACCCGCTTCATGAGCAATCTTCATACCTTCTTCTACCGATACTTTTGCCTTGCGGAACATATAATCCAGTTCTACCGGCGTAAACGCTTTAATGTGCAATTCCGGACGATGCGCCTTTATCGCTTTCAATAAATCAACAAAGAATTCAAGATTCATTTTCGGATGCACGCCACCTACTATATGTACTTCCGTTACAGGCTTTCCATCGTACGATTTTACAATGTCCAGCATCTGCTGAATAGTTAGTTCCCAGCCCTCTTCCTTATTTGCATAAAGCTTGGAGTAAGCACAAAACTTACAGCTAAACACACATACATTGGTAGGCTCAATATGAAAATTACGATTAAAATAAGTGTTATCGCCATGCTTTTGTTCTCTCACCCAGTTTGCCAGCGCACCCGTATACGAAAGAGAAGCTTTTTCAAACAGCATTACCCCTTCCTCAAAGGTCAGACGCTCATTGGCAAATACCTTTTCGCCTATCTTCCTCAGGTCAGCATTACTTTCAGCAGCAACAATTGCTTTTATATCGTTCTTATAAACACCCATATACTAAAATTGAATTTTGCAAAATTATGCTCCATTACCATACCGATATCACAAGATTGTACAAGATAACTCTAAAATGACATGATTCTTGTCAGTTGAACATCATTTAATGTAGAAATGTTTAAAAAATGGAGACAGGAGGTAGGAGAAAACAAGGCACAAAGTAATACATTTTATTGGCGGATTAATACAAGAGATTGGAGTGAGGAAGTAGGAGAATATAAAATACAAGCGAACTAGGGTCCTTGGGTAATAAGCAATCAACTGTTGTATTAGTTAGGTGTTTATTTATGATTTGACGAAATATTTAGTACTTTATTATTATCCGTGGTGTACAACCAATACGGGTTTTAAAAACTATAAAATAAGGATAATGGAAGGTGTGACCAAAAATTTGGACTTATAACCTTCATAGTTTCAGCCGTTTAGGTAAAGTTAGTTTTGTGCAACGAAAAAGGAAATCAGGTGTATGAATGAACTGATTGACTGCTCGATGAAGTTCTTTTTAGTTAGGTATTCAATATTACAAGCAGGTATTTTATGAAATTGGATAGGTACATTTAAAAGTAATATAAGTGTTATCTAAAATAGTGTAGGTGTGATTTGAAGTAGGTTAGGTGTTGATAGAAGTACTGCTGGTATGATTAGAAAATGAGTAGGTGTTACTTAAAAAGAGCAGGTATTTATAAAAGAATGACAGGTGTTACTAAAAGAAGTGTTCGAATTGATTAAATGACCGTTCGAGTGAGTTGAAGAAGGCTCGGGATGAAAAAAGAAGGAAACGAGTGAGGAAAAGTTAAATACGAATTAAGAATTAATAATGGGTATACTAAAATAATTGTGAACTAAAATCAAGGTTTCCAAAATAGAAAAGTGTGTTTATTCTAAATCTATCAAAGTTCTTAAATCCCCTTGCTTTAGCAATTAC
>Ga0208259_1000355_pt1 | contig 14014 bp, 17 predicted proteins | sample CryBogCBH22May08_FD_184618 | JGI IMG/M metagenome (GOLD analysis project Ga0208259, IMG submission 184618) | Freshwater microbial communities from Crystal Bog, Wisconsin, USA - CBH22May08 (SPAdes) | ecosystem: Environmental > Aquatic > Freshwater > Lake | place: Crystal Bog, Wisconsin, USA... | reverse complement strand
ACTCAAGATAATCATGTAATTGCTTATAGGCAGCTGACTGCGTGAAATCATAAGGTGCAGCCGGAGCGCCACCCTCTTCCTTATTCATCTGCAGAACACCAAGCTTCTTCTCAGTTTGTTCATTCTGGACTTCCTCAGGACTAACTTGAGTCCATGACTTTTCAGCGCGAGTAGCAGGTGCAACACCCTGAGACTTCTCTACCGTTTCAGGACGAACGATAGCATTAGACTGCATCACTTTCTCTAAGCTAGCAGCCTGCCCGATAGGATTACCTTGTTCATCAGTCATTACACCCATATCTCTGAGTGTATCTTTCTTCTGTTGCAAAGCATCCGCCGCAGCTTTTTGAGCTTGGGCAGCCTCTTGCTCTGCTTGTAATTGCTGCATATGAAGAGCAGACTCAGCTGCGTTCTTCATAGGAGTATATGTAGGTTCAGTCCTTAAAACCGGCTCGGTAGAATAAATAGGCTCACCAGTTTCAGGATTCTTTCCTTGATAAGTCTGTTTCTGCTTTGTCACATTCCAATTACCAGGAGCACCAGTTTCATTCATGGCACGTTGCTGTGCAGCAATAGCATCAACCTTAGTGATAGGTTGACGTACAGTAGTAGCGTTCGGGTCAGGCGGTGGTTCGTTATTAGGCAAGGTAACCTGTCCACTCTCCACATGAGGTTCAAATCCAGCCATTTCACCCAATGCCCAAGGACGATTGAACGTAGACCCAATCAACGCATTCTTGGCAATATCACTAGCGGAGATTGGTTGTCCAGTAGCCAGTGAAGTACCCGCTGATTGGATAGCTCCCATGCCAGCACCAGTGGCGGTGTTAACTAACGCTTGGCGTTCAGCAGCTTGCAAAGGTTCTTGGCCGAGTGATACAAGTTTCCTACCTAAACCACCAGCGGCGGTTAGTACATCACCAGAAGGACGGAACCCGCCCAACGGCAAAGTAGCCAGTTCACCAGCAGTAGCAGCCCACGGATGCTCTTGTCCAGATGTAGCCAAGTATTGTTGGGCAGCATCAGGAGTAGCTGCGTTAACGGCAGCACCAGTTACTCCACCGCCGACAGCACCAGATATCAACGGGACAGCTAGTGACAAACCAAACGTTTCAGGAGCTGCAGCATAGGCGGCAGCATTCCATGGTAATAGAGGAGAAGCACCAGCTAATCCACCTAAAGCAGAAGGAGCCGCAATAGCAGCATGAGCAGCGGCAGCACCTAACGCAGATGTTTTATTGGGCTCTTGTTCTTCTCCAGGAGCAGAGACAGTAACAGCTTGTCCTTTAAGGCCTGTTATATCTACGCCTTTAGCCTTTAATTCTTCTAATTCTGAATCCGTAAGTACGCGTTGTGAGGGCATATTATTTAAGTCCGTTAAGTTGATTAGTCAGATCAGCAATTAGTTTACGATGTTTTTGAATATCTTCATTGCGTTGAATCGCTGAACCGGTTGCCATAGCTTGTGGAGCTACCATAGGCCCTCCGTAATAGTTAGGGCTTGTTTCAGGATGGATAGCTTGTTGAATAGCTTGCTGATGTTCTTGTATTTGAGCTATTAATTTTCTAACAGTTTGCTGTTTATTTTGAGCTTGCTCCTCTTGAACTTGCCCTTGTAATTCTGGTTCAATCGGAGGAGCAGGAGGTGGAGGTGGAGGACCCTGTACAGGACCCTGTACACCTTTAGCGGGAGGATTAGCAATACCAGCAGCCTGACTGGGCTGAATATAAACAGTAGAACCATCGGCTAATTTAACAGGATTACCCTTTCCCTGATTAGGAAGCATTGCCGTCTGCGTAGGAGTTGATCCTATATCTGGCCCCAGCGATTGTTTTACAATTCGACCATTAGCATCTTTAATATAGGTTACTGCTAATCCATTGGGCAACGTTTGTGTGCTAGCCTCACCATATTTATTAAGAGCTTGCTGTTCTGTAGTACGGCGTAAAGTATCTAGATTATCGGGAGTTTGTTGAACATCAGTTATGTACTTATTAAGTTTAGCCAATGATCCAGTCTCACCTGCAGTTGCGGTAGTAGCATCAGCTGCGGCAGCTGGCCATCCTAATTCAGCTAAATCTTTTTGAAGATTAACTTGATTTTGATTAAGATAATACTGAGCCTGTGAACCAGAGGCTAGTGCATTAGCTTCACCGGTATATACAGCTCCTTGATTTTGGTTAGCTATAACTTGATTAGCCTCGCCGACTCTACTAGGACTTCCAGTACCTTCAAAAGACATACCCCTAAAAACGGTAGGGTCTTGAATAGCGCCGCCAACAGTAGTCCCAGACTTAATGTCACTTGCTGTTTTAGATTGCATCCCTTTAGCCAACAAATCACGTTGCTGTGCACTATTGATGGGTGCATTAGCATATTGTGAATTGAAGTTCTGGAGTGCGCCAGTGTCAGCAGAATCTGACATACGCATCAACCAGCTAGGACGACGCATCGGTACATTAGTCGGTTGTCCATTCTGGTCTGTGAAACCAGTGATATTGTTGTTAGCGTCATACACCGGAGTGTTACGATAATCCTCAGGATTAAAGGCGGCCTTACCAGCGGCTCCGATTAAGTCTTGTATAAAGGGCATATTATTGTTTGGCTTGAGCTATCATTTTGGCCCATTCAGGAGTATCCATTAACCCTGCAACAGAACCTTGTTGTGTTAAATTGGGAAGCGGAGAACCGGCAGCTGGTAATGCCATACTGCTACTATCAGGATATTGTAATTTGATGTTACTAAAATCAGCCAACGCAGGAGTAGCCTGTGGAGTCATTATACCGCCAGCAGAAGCATAGTCAGCCGCAGATTGTTGAGCAGGAGCTTGTGGATTAAAGTAATTCTCTGCCTTATTGACAGTACCACCTAGTCCAGAGTTATTCCACTTATCAGCTAAGTAGCCGCCAAAGCCTTCATCAGTAATCTTACCAATCCCTGACTTCTTCCACTTATCTTCTGCATAATTTTCTAAGCCGCTTCCGCCAGGAAGCATAGCTCCTAGAATTCCACTCATGCGATTTTGATCATCCAAGGTTTCAAATACTCAGCTTCGATATGTCCTTTGCCGAGTTTAGTCCAGCTAGTAAGCCAGAACCTAGTGACCGCTTTATTCCACATAGTACGTTTGTAGCCTTCCTGACGATTAACTGCACCCAAATACTGAGTGATCGGAGAGACCATCAAGTGCCACACTAACGCACGAACCAACGAAGAATGGCGCATAGCAGGAACAGCCCAGTAAGCTACACGACGATATCCGGTAGCCATATCAGGTTTAGCAACGTAATACCAGTCACGTGATTTACGCACGAACTTAGGCATTACACCCTTATACGCCTCCATAAATATCCAGCAACAAGCAGCACCGATACCAGCACTGCCAAGTTGTCCCATCATGGCAGTCTGTGCATTTGCTTGCGAAGCGGCAGCCCCTACGTTAGCATTGTTCATGCTAGACATATTGCCCATCAACCCTTGACCAAATCCAAATGCATTAGACCCAGAATTATTCTGCGTTCCAGCGTTAGTGCCAGAGAATGTACCAGTACCAAAGTTACCCATCGTCGATGAGTTAGGTTGACCGATAGCCAAGTTCACCGGATTGAATCCAGTATTCTGTGCACTAGTAGCTGTCTGATTGGCCGCTCCGAGAGCACTACCAAGCATACCAAGCTTCTGGTTATATGCGTTACCGAAGTTCATCGCGTTGTTAATGGTATTAGTTGGGTTATAGATACCCAAATTACCTTGACCTTGCATCTGCTGGTTAGTGGAACGTTCTAGCGCATTACCTTCCCCAGGACTAAGCCCATTCAGATTAACAGAATTAACCAAGTTTTGTGCTTGGCTAGAAGCGGCATCCTGTACCTTGTAGTAGTTAGGATTCGCCGCTCTTGCAATAGCATCAGCCATTTGGCCAGTTTGCACACCAGTATTCTGCATCTGAGCCAGCTGAGTTTGACCACCAGCCAGTGCATTACTGCGAGTTACTTCTTGTCCAGCCTGAGCCAACGGAACACCATACTGTTGTGTCTGTTGCAGGTTCAACGCATTATACAACGGCTGAGTAGCAGCGGTAGCGTTGAATTGATTCTCAGCAATAGTAGGCTGAGTAGCAGAAGTGGAGGACACTAAGTTAGGCAAGTACTGTGAGTACGATTGCAGAACTTGTGCCATTGATTCCGGTTGAGGAGTATTGATGCCGCCGCCCATAATAGTATATTTCGGTTAAAGGTTAAAGATTCCAGCCTTGTATGCAGGGTTAGCAATCTGGTCAGGGTTTTTATACACATACATAGGCTTCGCTCCTTGAAGGAAGTCAGGCATATGTTGCATATAAGAGTCTAAGATTGGATTAGGATTGTTGATCGGTTTGTTCTGGTTGAACTGATCTGGCATATATTTAGCATAAGGGCTAAATAGATTAGGAGTCATCATTCCCATATTAGTGGGACGCAAAGCGGCTTGTTGAGCATTAGCCGCTTCTTGCTGTTGACTTTTAGGTGCCGGATTTGTGAAATCGTTATTAGCGGCTGGGTTATACTGATACGAAAAACTCTGCTGTCCAGCGTTAGGATTAGCTATCTGCGGAGGCGGCGGAGCAGCGCCACCATTACTTTGGCCAACACCACCAGCATAACCAGAAGATCCAGGCATAGCTCCTCCCATATTAAATGTTTCCTTTCATAAGTTTATCACAAAGTTTAGTTGTATTGATGTAGTGAACCGGTTTCTGGCGACGTTGTGCGCACAGTTTATAGAATGGATATGTATGTACGAAGTGTCTAACAAACTTAGCTAAACACCATTTCTCGGTAGTCAACAGGTCATGTACATACATCACCTTATTATGCACATCATTGAAACATACTATGATGCCACACACCGTGCCATCTGTACGACAGCAGTACAACATAGTACCATTATCAGAAGCATTTTTTATGCCACTCGCTATTGCTTCTTCAGAGTATGCCTTAAAAGCATTACCCCGCCTATGCTCTAGTACAAATCTAACGAGTTCGCCAAGGGTTGCTTCATGCTTCATTTGACTGTGGTTTGTGACAGTAACGGATTCATTGGAGTAACATCCATTAATGTAGTTGAGAACTGGGTTAATGATCCTCCACCAGTCCATGAAATTAACAACGCAACTTTCCACCCATGTTCTAGGTTAGGGAATGTATAATAAAGGTTTGTGAGTTGCGTGTTTAAATCTGGTATATTACCGACGTAAGGTATCTTAGGCGCTGTATAAGATATGTCCTTCGTGATAGCAGGAACACTAACTGATTGTCTGTTGTTAGTGAACGGGATAACGGTGAACGTACTATCCTGCGTAATGCGGTTTAAGATAGCACGAAATTCCTGCAGTTTAATTTCTGACTTAGGGTTGTTCAGTTGTATGTTACGATTAGCATACAACATATTAGCTGAGATACCAACGCTAAGAAATGAACCTACATCAAAATTGGCAGAAGGGTCATATAGCGAATACAATTGGTTATCCTCAGTAATAGCAAATAACCGCTGAACGCCAAGTTCAATCTTGGCAAAAGCTTTAATCTTCTTTCCTCCGGTTTGGTTAGTATCAAATGATGTCCAAACACCGGCGATAGTATCGTACACAGCAATAGCTGGGCCGAAGATAGTATTCATCGCGTACAGTTCACAGTTATCATACAATATAGCGGCGGCTACATCTTGTACAATACCTTTAAACGCAGCTGCGATAGTTGAAGTAAATACACTGTTACGTCCTTCGTTCTGTGATTGTATGACAGCGTTGAATGAACGTACTCCAGTCAAATCAACAAACTTAGTATCACCCAACGAATCTAGTATGCATCTATCGTTCAAACAAGTAGCTTCAAACAGAAACTTCCTGATGAACAGATATTCACCGAACATAGTCGGTGCGTTCGGGGTCATGTTTTTACTGACTATGAAGTTAGCATTTGCCGCTGCAACGAATAATGTACCATCATTCATCGCCCGTAAGCAAGAGATACCACCCACTCCCACACTATAAGACGTAGTCGTAGCATCTCCGCCAGCGCTGCCAGCAGTAGTAACATTAACAACAAAGTCAAGAGGACGCCCTGATACCGAACGATAAATATAATTCCCGTCTTGCGACGTAATATACAATATACCATCAACCCAAGCCATAGAAGAGCCAATAGGTACATATTCACGATTATCAGTCAACAACACACCATATTGCGCGCCCACTCCATATATAGCACTCCACTGTTGAAAAGTTTGTGTAGTGCGAGCTACAGGATATCCTTCAGTTCCAACGAAAATAAACTGTGGTTGGTTGATACCATCTTGTACCAATAATCCAGGAAAATTACCCGCCGAGGCGGAAGCCACGGATTGTCCGGATATAACACCAGCCAATGAAGATGTAGCTGTGCCTAGGGAAGTGGTGATGGTTAACGCAAAACGTCCGTAGTTAGTTACTGCCACTGGTACGCTGGCTGTCCAGTAGCGTGGCGCTACAGGGGACATAGAGAATCCATCGATAGGTAACCAGTGGGTATCGCTATATAAACGATAGTAGGCCGCACCAGAGTTAAACATGATTATGTAGTTACCGAACGTAATCATTTCATGCTTTAATCCAGACGGAGCAGTTATGTCAAGGACGGATTTACGTACAGGATCTAATACGTCGTAACGGTTATGACAGTTAAAGGCGACACGATACTGATTATTCTGGAGACGAGTATCGTCCACCAATAAGTTCATGCCACCGATAAAAGACTGTTGGTTATATTCTGACATATTACATTACACCGTAACGTTGGGTTGTAGAGTAGCCGCCATAACGAGCAGGGCGACGAGCACGTACACGAGGATTCAAGTTGTCGTGAGTATTCTCAACGAACGCAACTGTATCTTGTGTGGCACGATTCTCTTCTTCATGCTTACGGGCTAATGAACGAGTAGCTTTCGTATCATAAGCGGTAGCCAAATCTGGTTTACCCTGTTCCTCAAACCACAATTGGAGAATCTTGTTGACGATGATGTTGTCATAACCTTGTGCAGGGAATTCATCACCATCAGCTGACATATACGACAGCTTCTTTTTATACAAGATTTCAACGTAATGATCTTGCGGCGATTGGGTATTATTCAACCAAGGACAAGTCGATACATCTACGATCTGGTAAGTGCTAGACTTCTCGTTGTTCGGGATTACAGTTAGAGCATTCCCGTCAATATCAGATACTGTGATATCGTAGTTGTTGACGTTAGACTTATTCAGCGCCGTGATATCCAGCCAGTCATTTACACTGGTCACTGACGTACTGGACATCACAATAGTCTCCGTTACTGAATTAGAATTAGCAGTAGCTCCTGTGATGATAACACTAATGTTAGGAGTCTCGACAACACTAACAGTCAATACTACGGGAGCTTGGTTAGTGATAGTCTTCTGAAGTGCCGCTTTTCCTTTAAGACGAAAAGTGCGCCAGAAGTCAGACCAATTACTAACATTGTACCTAGGACGCATCTGTTGGATGTTCCAAGGTATCAAGGACTGGTATTCACGAATAGCGCGAATCTGGCCAACTTCATGTGGAAGAGCGATAGTCTGATCGCCATTGACCTTGAATGCTTGCTCCATCCATGAACCAGCCATGTCAGATTGGGCGTACAATTCATCTGTAGCTTCATTCAAGAAGCGCAGGAGAACAGGACGCTCATTTGCATCTGACGGGTTGAGACCCATCTTTGCTCCAGCTTGTGACAGAATGTATTGTACGCCCATATTGTTCCTTAGAGGTATTCGTTAATGATCATTACAGAACTTAGCGCTGGAGCACCAGCGAAAAATGAGTCACTACCAGTTGTTGAATTTAATGCAACTTGGTTAGAGAAAGAACTCATATACGCACTAAATACACTAGATAAACTAGTTCCCCATGACGGAATAGTGTAAAATACTTGTAGAGGGGTTGGAAAAAGTGGCGAATTGGGTTGCGTAACAGACGCAGCTTGTATTGCAGTTGCGCTAGTTTTAGTATCAAGTATTCCAGCTACTATAGTACCTGCAGAAGAGTTAATGGACAAAGTCAACATTAACTCCACAATAATTGTAGATGTGGCACTTAAAGGCGTAAATGCAGGAGCTGAAAAACACAACTGCATATTAGTGGTAGTAAGAGCAGCCCCAGAAGCAGCCCTAGCTGTTGGAGCCGTGGGAAAGTTAGTAATACCTTTGGCAGTACTGAACGTAGTAACGCGTTGCAAGATACGCCCAAAGCTACTGTTACCTTGTGGATTACTAAGCCCGTACACAACGCCATTAGCTGCTACTGTAGGAATTTGGAGATAAGTCTGTGAAGTAGGCTCAGCCAAATTTAACACAGCACGATTATTGGTCACATAACCATTCTTAGCGCCATTGACCACAAGTACATCACCCGCTGCAACAACTAATGCATCACCTGTGATATTTGCATTAGTATAACGTTGTCCTTTGGCAGACAATGATGGAACAGAAATGTTGTTTAACGGATCAACTGCGTTAATGGTTTGTGGCGCAATACCGCTGTTAGCCTGTCCGTTAATGGTATCAGTCAATCCAGCAATTGCACTTGAAGTATATAGTTGAACGCCATATAAAGAACGATCTTTAACTTGTCCAGTGACAAGTGTAGCATTACCAGCAGCAGCTTGGAGAGCTAACTTAGGCTGAGTGATCGCTAACGGAGAAACAACTGGCGCACCAACGGCAGATCCATTGCCAGTTAAATCACCCCACACGAATGAAGCATTAGAGAATGTTCCAGTGGTGATCAATCCATTAGACAGATAGGAGTTAAGATTAACCGCTAGTTGGGCAAGCCACAGCGGAGGAACTCCATTCAATATACTAGTATTCAATACTGACGTAATCTTGTCAGAGGTGATACCACCAGCAAGTTGTGCGTTGGTGATGGCAGATTGCGTAGAGATCTGAGAAATATTAACCCAGTTCAAGAACGTACTATCAGTAGATCCATTAGGATTCCACACGTACGCCGTAACTGTGGTAGGCTGAATACGAAGCCAGATGTAACGCTGCCAAGCGGTAGTACCAGTGCCAGACGCATTAGGAACATTAGGAGCACCAGCAGTATCGGTAGACACTAACACAAACCCGCGATCACTGGTAGTAGTAGCACTATTAACCATCTGCGCTAACTGAGCGCCTGTGATGGTGGTATTGCTAGTAGGGTCGAAGCCTGTGATCAAATCACTGACATTGGGAGTAGACATATGTAATTAGTTAGTTGTTGAAACTGAAGTTGTAGGAAATGTTAAGGGTAAAGCTAAAGCTAAGTAAGGAGTACCAACTCCAATGATTGACACGTTAGTAGGATGGCTGTTTATTGTGATTATGTAATACTTGGAAAGCGCTGCCACAAATGAACCAGTACCAACCCTAGAATTTGTTGCGCTAGTATCATCAACTAAGGTGACAGAATTACCATTGCCCAATGCATAGTTATATGTGGCTCCAATAACAAAACCACCTATCGGAATATTCTGATATGCTAGCAAATAATTGATTGTAATAACAGGAGCAGCACCAGTGACAACATTCAGAAAATTAGTATTAACTGTGTCAGGACTGACAAGCGGAACATCCGATGCCCAACGATAATCAAATCCGCCACGGACTGAAGTATAGAATTGTTCGGTAGTTGACTGTGACGCTTTGCCTTGAGAAGTGTTCCAAATCTCGAAGCGGCAATTCTTCAGGATGATCTGTCCTGTATAAGCAGGAATGGTGAAACCTAACTTAGAACCAACAGCATCCCATAACAAATAGCGAGTTACTTTAGTGCCTACGCGATACGAAATAACAAAAGCGTAGTTAGTTCCAGTAACAGCCGCAAATTGTTTCAGGATGAAATTGTTGGGAGATTCACAGTTGAAAGAGAAGACAATGTCCGATACACCATTCCATGTACTGACAGACTGTGCAAACGCAGGTAACGTAATATACGTCATCGTGCGTTGTAAACTACCGCTCTGAGGATTGATGTCTAACCAGCGTAGCAACTGGCGAGGTACAGTAAGTGCACCAGCTTCGTACGGAGGGTATGTTTGTTCGGGCATATTATGTAATTTGTTGACCTACTAAACGTGGGGAGAAACAACAAGACCCAGCCTTTCAGTCAACATTAAAAGTTTGTGGTAGCATTTAACTTGTGCATCAAATCCATCATCACCGCTTTTGGTACGATGTAGTTGGTTCCGTCGAATCGAACTATACGATCTGCAGGGATAACTACCACCTTAGTTTTGCAGCCGGTCATGCAAAAGAATATTGATAGATTCAGTGTCACCAGCAGCAATAGACTTGTCGATTTTTTCATCAGCTGTTTCTTGGATGGCTTGTGGAGTATTTTTGGCTGCTATCGCCGCTAAGATAATCGGCAGTAGCAACACAATGATTTGGATGGTACCGCCGATTATTGTCATAGCTTATTTAGTTGCGACGGTTGTCACAACAGGAGTAACAGGGGCTTGTTTGTGGATCACTGACCACACAGCAGTAATCAAAGCAATTCCCGTGCCAATGAATTGCGGATCTGTGAGTTGTGTCGTAAGTGAGGCAACCTGATCTGTGGTAATCTTACCTTTAGCTACCAAGATGCCACCTCCAAACGCCAGAAGCGTACGAAGGATTCCCTGTAGTGTGTTTGTATTTAACCAGCTGAACATATTAATGTTTTCCTTTCTTGTTTATCCGATGAGCTTCATGCTCAACGGAAATCTCTTTTGTCTTGCGTATGTAATAACGCGCTGTAACTGTACCAGCAACTATGGCAACTATACCTGCCATAATTTGTATGATAATATTGACCAAAGGTAACCAAGCAATTACTGCTCCGCTTGCTGTAGTTACTACTCCCAATAATCCTTTTACGTGGTTATTCATCTTTGATCTATGATTAATGCAGGTGTATGGTCACGATGTAATTAGTCCCATGACGCACAACCTGAACGCCTGACAGATTGTCTGTTGAGATTGGCACGTTAGCAGAAATACCAACCGTCTGCACCATCTGAATGACTCCGTCCATCTGGGCAACCGTCAGCACAACGGGCTGTACTACAGGAATGATATTAGTCGACGCTACGACAATGTTAGTAATTGTCGTAACAACCACTAAAGGCGGAGGCACATTTGTGGGAACATCTTGCGCGCGAATAACCCCCGCAAGTAAAGCGAGGCCGATGATTGATAAGTATTTTTTCATGAGAATTATGGAGTGATTATGTTGTAATAACCATTATTGCCGCCGCTGCCATTGTTACCGTCATTACCCAAAAAGTCGTTGTCCACTGAGTTATAATTAGAGTTGCCACTGTAACCACCCATCCCACCAGCGCCGCCAGAAGTTAAAGCACCAAGTCCACTAACACCAGTGCCAAGGCTGCCGTAATGAATTTCAACAATACCACCATTACCGCCCACGCCACCATCACCACCATCACCTTCATATATATTGTGTAAGTCAGTTGTGCCACCAAAATCCATGTAACAACCATAGCCGCCATTACCAGCAGATCCTCCACGTGAGTCGACAAGATCTACTTCCGATGATTGTCCACTAACTATACTAACCTTTTTCATGACTAGCACATATACAGGCCCAGCAGTATATCCACCACCACCACCGCCTCCGCCAGACCCCCAAGCACTATCACCAGAGTATCCACCATCAATGGCAAAACTGGGGTATCCACCGTCGGCAGCAACCGAGCCACCACCGCCACCGCCAACACCAGTACCACCGCCTATGGTCGTATATCCGTCAGCGCCATTACCACCATACCAAATATACCCAGCACCACCAATCGCATAACTATTACCAGCGTTCCCTCCGCGTCCACCAATAGCTCCGCTTCCGTTTAAATTAGACGCTGGGTAAGTAGCGGTTAAGTGTTGTCCATTAGGGGCTGTGCCGTTAACCACAGTGGGCGAATCGCTAACGTATGTTTGTAGAGGAGCTGTAAATGGTATAGTGCTTATGTCAGTGATTAGATTATAACAAGTAATACAAGTCCAGTTTAAATAAAAAGGATCACCAACAAATACAATGGAACCACCATTGATTATAGTGATGTTATGGTATTGGTAGGAAGTTCCAGAACTTAAGTACATGATTGCACCATCTAGAACTAAGTCACCCCCGATCTGTGGCATAACTCCGCTACGAAAAGCTCCGTGTTTGAACACGCTCTGACCAAGACAGCTTGACGTTAGTAAGAGCAATGCAAGTAAAATTCTCATAGCTTCCAGAGGATTGCGTTTGTCAAATAAGTGACCGCTGTATTTGCGCTGTTTGTCCGAAAGACAAACGTGGCACTAGGACAAAGCGGGACACAAAATGGAAGCAGCGCGATACCAGCAGAAACTGCGTGTGCTTTTTGTATCGGCAGCGAATATCCAATTCCGTTGTTCGTATAGAAACATGTAATCGATTGGTCAGATAACGAGCTAACTGAGAAATACACGGAGCCGATTAGCAAGGCACGTTGCGCACCAACGCTATCGTTTGTGTATAACGTGTTCTGTGCAAATGAGCCGGTGGTAACACTAACTGTATTAAACGGTGCCTGATTCGTAGGAATATACGACGAAGAAGCCACAACCAAACCGTTGGTGAATAAAGTGTTGTCAAATATATTAGTGTAGCCTACTGCTGTTGCTACAAAATTACTGGCTGATATAGATGAAGTTACAACAACATTACTAGCATACGCCGTGTTCGTTACGTAGATGCCAGAGAAGTTGGTAGTAACAACGGAAGAACCACCACCACCACTACCACCATTCACAGAACCACCACCACTAGACAATCCACTTCCAGCAATAGCAAGTAATCCAGCAAAACTAAATGTTAAACATAATAGTTTTTTCATATAGAATTATGGGTTAACGAAACTATCAGCAGGAGTAGCAACGTGAACAAAGTCACGACGACGAACGACAGTAATGGCCGCAATTGAACCACCAGCAGAGATGCCCATTACGCGAACACGATGGGAAGAAACATCCAGCATGGAATTAACAGGAATAAATCCATGGCATACTGCAGGGCTAACTGTGGCAGTAGCGACAGGACTATTATCACCAAGAGTATAATAAATGGGATTAGCTCCAATGTTCTGTACGTAACGAAAAGCGATTTCACCAGACTTATCCGCAACTTGATTGGGGATGAGTTCTGTGGCGGTATTACTGGCGAGAGTAATGACGTTCGGGGGATCAACTTGGAGGTTATGTTCTGCTGCAGGAATTACGCGAATCATATAATTGGAAAGTGAAAAGAGGGAGTACACCTTGTTAGATGTACTCCCTCAGGAGGTTTACTGCTGATAAGTGACCGTCAACTGACACGTACCGGTAGAGGTGTTGGTAGCCCAACAGCCAGTCCAGAAGTAGTAGTTAACTTGGTCAGCACGGAAGCTGGTGTTAGCCAACGCAGAAGCGGCAAAGCGAATAGGGAAACTATTCGTAGAAGCAGCAACAGCGTTAGTAGCATCAACCAGCGTGTAGTTAACACCAGAGCTATTCGCATTCGTAGTCGTCACGCCAAAGTAATTGGTATAGATGACAGGAATGTTAGTCAAGTAGCTGATGGTGTTAGTGTACGCAGGAGTCACGAACGTAGTAGAGTTCGTAATACCATCATACACACTAACCGCACAGTTAGTCCCAGTACTGGATGTCAAGATGAACTGAGTCACCTTGATATTACCATTGTTGATCGGGAGCACGTTAACGAAACCACCAGGAATGATGGTAACGGTTGAACTGGCAGCACCAGCAGTAAGTGCAGCACCAGCGAGCAAGGAGATAAGAATCTTTTTCATATTAGTAATATATTTCCTTTGTTAATGTTAGGCAGCCAAACGAGCCGGACGAGTGCGCTCGAAGAAGATCGGGAAGCCATAACGACGTTCAGCGGGGAGATAGCCGTGAGTACATTCAG
>Ga0208259_1000353_pt1 | contig 14100 bp, 6 predicted proteins | sample CryBogCBH22May08_FD_184618 | JGI IMG/M metagenome (GOLD analysis project Ga0208259, IMG submission 184618) | Freshwater microbial communities from Crystal Bog, Wisconsin, USA - CBH22May08 (SPAdes) | ecosystem: Environmental > Aquatic > Freshwater > Lake | place: Crystal Bog, Wisconsin, USA... | reverse complement strand
ATGAATACTTTATACCATAGAGGTCTCACAAACGTCGGTCAACGCAAAAGTATACCGCCATGCCCCATTGACAGGTTTCAAATTTGGGCTTTTTTTAGGGGGCATTGCGGATACTTTTATAAAAGTTAGCAGTACTGTCACATCCTACTGAATTTGTTGTATGATATGTATATGTTCCTGCTGTGCTGTAGCTTGCTCCGTTGAAAGTATAACTTGTACCAGAACAGATACTTGCATTAGTTGTAGAAGTGCTAGTTGCATTTACTGTCAAAACTAATGTTGCAGCGCTATCGCATCCTACTGCATTGGTTAAATGTGCAGTCTGTGTTCCGGCAGCGTTAAAGGTTAAACCGTTCCATGTATATGGTAAAGCAGAAGGACAAATGCTTAAATTAGTACTTGATGTAGAAGTTGCTTTTACTATTAATATTAAAGTAGCAGCACTGTCACATCCTACAGAATTAGTTGTATGATAAACATAAGTTCCAGCCGTGCTAAAAGATGTTCCGTTGAAGGTATAACTTGTACCAGAACAGATACTTGCATTAGTAGTAGAAGTGCTGGTTGCATTTACTGTCAAAACTAAAGTTGCAGCACTATCGCATCCTACTGCATTGGTTAAATGAGCTGTCTGTGTTCCGGCAGCGTTAAAGGTTAAACCGTTCCATGTATATGGTAAAGCAGAAGGACAAATGCTTAAATTAGTACTTGATGTAGAAGTTGCTTTTACTATTAATATTAAAGTAGCAGCACTGTCACATCCTACAGAATTAGTTGTATGATAAACATAAGTTCCAGCCGTGCTATAAGATGTTCCGTTGAAAATATAACTTGTACCAGAACAGATACTTGCATTAGTGCTAGAAGTGCTTGTAGCTTTAACGGTCAATACCAAAGTAGCAGCGCTGTCACAACCTACAGCATTGGTTAAATGAGCTGTCTGTGTACCAGTAGCATTAAAGGTTAAACCGTTCCATGTATATGGTAAAGCTGAAGGACAAATACTTAAATTAGTTGTAGAAGTAGAAGTCGCTTTTACTGTCAACACTAAAGTAGCAGCACTATCACATCCTACAGCGTTTGTTGTATGATAAACATATGTTCCTGCAGTGCTATAAGATGTTCCGTTGAAAGTATAACTTGTTCCTGAACAGATACTTGCATTAGTGGTAGAAGTGCTTGTTGCTTTTACTGTCAACACCAAAGTAGCAGCGCTATCACATCCTAATGCATTGGTTAAATGTGCAGTCTGTGTGCCAGCAGCATTAAAGGTTAAACCATTCCATGAATATGGTAAAGCAGAAGGACAAATGCTTAAGTTAGTACTTGAAGTAGATGTTGCTTTTACAGTTAATACTAAAACCGCTGCACTATCACATCCTACCGAATTTGTTGTATGATAAACGTATGTTCCTGCAGTGCTGTAGCTTGTTCCGTTGAAGGTATAACTTGTACCAGAACAAATACTTGCATTGGTTGTAGAAGTGCTTGTTGCTTTCACTGTCAACACTAATGTAGCAGCGCTATCACATCCTACTGCATTGGTTAAATGTGCAGTCTGTGTACCAGCAGCATTGAAGGTTAATCCATTCCATGAATATGGTAAAGCAGAAGGACAAATACTTAAGTTAGTTGTTGATGTAGATGTTGCTTTTACAGTTAATACTAGAACCGCTGCACTGTCACATCCTACTGCATTGGTTAAATGTGCAGTCTGTGTACCAGCAGCATTGAAGGTTAATCCATTCCATGAATATGGTAAAGCAGAAGGACAAATACTTAAATTAGTTGTAGAAGTAGATGTTGCTTTTACAGTTAATACTAGAACCGCTGCACTGTCACATCCTACAGAATTTGTTGTATGATATGTGTAAGTTCCAGCAGTACTGTATGATGTTCCGTTAAAAGTATAACTTGTTCCAGAACAGATACTTGCATTGGTTGTAGAAGTACTTGTTGCTTTTACAGTCAATATTAAAGTAGCAGCACTATCACAACCTAGATAGTTAGTCAGGTGAGTAGTTTGTGTTCCCGCAGTAGTAAAGGTTAAATCATTCCATAAATATGGTAACGCTGAAGGACATATACTGATATTAGTAGTAGAAGCAGATGCAGGCTTTACAGTCAATGCTAATGTAGCAGCACTATCACATCCTGCAGCATTAGTAAGGTGTACCGTATAATTACCCGTAGTAGTATAGAAAGAACCATTAAATAAATATTGTGTTCCACTACAGATAATAGCTGTTGTGGTAGAACTGGTAGCCACCCCTACAGACATAGGTGCATTTACTGTTGTAGTACAATTTGCCGCTGTAGATAATGAATAAGATATTGTAGTGTTGCCGCTTGCTACTCCTGTTACCACACCTGCTGTAGAAATACTGGCTATTGTCGGACTTGCAGAACTCCAAGTTCCACCAAATGTCGTATTGGCTAATGTAGTGGTGCTTCCTATGCATACTGTATTATTACCCGTAATGGCTGTTACGGAAGGTACAGGATTTACATTGACTGTTTTTGTCACCGAAGTAGAACATCCTGCACTATTGGTTACTGTATAAGTGAAAGTTACAGAACCCGACCCTACCGTGGTCACATTACCACTGTTATTGACAGTAGCAATTGAAGTAGTACCTGATGACCATACTCCACCCGTTGTAGTACTTGATAATACCAAAGGACTTCCCTGACAAACAGTAGAAGCTCCCGTAATGGCTGCTACGGTTGGCAATGCTGTTACGGTCAGTACCAAAGATGCGGCACTATCACATCCTACACTATTGGTAAAATGTACTGTATAAGTTCCTGAAGTTGAGTATGCTGTTCCATTGAAAGTATAAGTGCTTCCTGCACAGATGCCCACTGTAGTGGTAGAAGATGAAGTAGCTTTTACAGTTAATGCCAATGTTGCAGCACTATCACAACCTACACTGTTGGTTAAATGGACTGTATATGTACCTGTACTGGTATAGGCTGTTCCATTGAAGGTATAAGAAGAGCCAGAACAGATAGTAGCACTGGTAAAAGAAGAAGACGTTGTTTTTACAGTTAACACTAATGTGGCTGCACTATCGCAACCTACTTTATTGGTCAGGTGTACAGTATAAGTGCCTCCAGTAGTATAGGCTGTACCATTAAAGGTGTAAGAAGATCCTGGACAGATACTGGCAGTAGTAGTAGAGGTAGAAGTTGCTCTTACAGTTAATACTAAAGTAGCCGCACTGTCACAACCTACACTATTGGTTAAATGAACTGTATAAGTACCTGCTGTTGTATAGGCTGACCCGTTGAATGTATAGGAAGTACCGGCACAAATACTTGCTGTTGTAGTAGAAGTACTGGTTGGTTTAACCGTCAGTATTAAAGTAGCTATACTATCAATACCCAAACTACTGGTTAAGTGTGCAGTATACGTTCCGGCAGTAGTATAGTTTGTTCCGTTGAATGCATAAGAATTACCAGAACAGATACTTGCTGTAGTACTGGAATAAGACACTACTGTTAGTACCAGAGTAGCAGCACTATCACAACCCACACTGTTCGTTAAATGTGCAGTATAAGAACCTACTGAAGAATATGCTGTACCATTGAAGGTATAGGAATTACCCAATGCTATTGTAGCATAAGTAGTTGAAACACTTTTCGATTTTACTGTCAGTACTATAGTTGCAGCACTATCACATCCTACGCTGTTTGTAAGATGAGCAACATAAGTTCCTGCATTGGTATAATAACTTCCATTAAAATAGTATGAACTACCTGTACATATTGAAGCATTTGTAGTTGAAGTGCTTAATGCTTTTACAGTCAGTATTAAAGTAGCAGCACTATCACATCCTACTGCATTTGTAAGATGGAAAGTATAAGAACCTGCAGTAGTATATGCAGTGCCATTAAAAGTATATGAACTGCCATTACAGATGCTTGCATTGGTAGTAGAAGTAGTTGGATTATTTACTCTTAGTACTAAAGTAGCAGCACTATCACAACCAACGCTATTGGTTAGATGTGCCGTGTAAGTACCTGCTGTAGTATAATTAGTTCCGTTGAAGTTGTAAGATGCTCCACTACAGATAGCAGCATTAGTAGTAGATGAACTTAATGATTTAACAGTTAACACTAAAGTAGCTGCACTATCACAACCAACACTATTGGTTAAATGAGCTGTGTAGGTACCTGCTGTAGTATAATTGGTTCCGTTAAAAGTATAAGAACCACCATTACAGATAGCAGCGTTAGTAGTACTGGTGCTGGTTGGTTTTACAGTTAATATTAAAGTAGCAGCACTATCACAGCCTACACTATTGGTAAGGTGAACCGTATAAGTTCCTGCAGCAGTATAACTTGTTCCGTTGAATGTATAAGAAGCTCCGTTACAGATAGCAGCGGTTGTAGTAGAAGTACTTAATGCTTTTACAGTTAATACTAAAGTAGCAATACTATCTATACCAAGACTACTGGTAAGGTGTGCAGTATAAGTTCCTGCAACAGTGTAAGTAGTTCCATTAAAAGTATATGAACTTCCATTACAGATACTTGCTGTGGTAGTAGAATAAGATATTACAGTCAGCACCAAAGTAGCAGCACTATCACAGCCCACAGCATTGGTTAAATGAACCGTATAAGTTCCTGCTGTTGTGTAATTATTACCATTAAAATTATATGAATTACCTAAAGCAATTGTCTGATTAGTGATGGAAGAAGAAGTAGCTTTTACCGTTAAAACTAAGGTAGCTGCACTATCACAACCAACAGCATTTGTAAGGTGAGCAGTGTATGTCCCTGCTGAAGTATAGCTGGTACCATTAAAAGTATAAGATCCTCCAGCACAGATAGCAGCATTGGTCGTAGAAGTAGAAGGACTATTAACTCTTAATATTAATGTAGCAGCACTATCACAGCCCACAGCATTGGTTAAGTGCGCAGTATAGGTCCCTGCTACAGAATATGTTGTTCCATTAAATGTATAAGAACCCCCAGTACAAATATTAATGGTAGTAGTAGAAGTACTCAGCGATTTTACAGTCAATACAAGTTTAGCTGCGCTATCACATCCCACAGCGTTTGTTAAGTGAACTGTATAAGTACCCGCTGTAGAATAAGTAGTTCCATTAAATGTATATGAACCTCCAGCACAGATAGCAGCATTGGTAGTAGATGTACTTAAAGGTTTTACAATTAGCACCAAAGTTGCTGCACTGTCACAACCTGCAGCATTGGTTAAATGAGCAGTATAAGTACCCGCCGCAGAATAAGTTGTTCCATTAAATGTATAAGATCCTCCAGCACAGATAGCAGCATTGGTCGTACTGGTACTTAAAGCTTTCACCGTTAGTATTAAAGTAGCTGCACTGTCACATCCAACTGCATTAGTCAAATGAGCAGTATAAGTACCCGCTGCAGAATAAGTTGTTCCATTAAATGTATAAGATCCTCCAGCACAGATAGCAGCATTGGTCGTACTGGTACTGGTAGGCTTTACTGTTAAAATTAAAGTAGCTGAACTATCACCGCCGGTACTATTGGTAAGATGAGCAGTGTAAGTTCCGGAAGTAGTATAATTTGTGCCGTTAAACGGATATGAATTACCCGAACAGATACTGGCAGTTGTAGAAGAAAGTGTATTTACTGTCAACACTAAAGTAGCCGCACTATCACATCCTGCAGCATTGGTTAAATGCACCGTATAAGTTCCTGAATTACTATAGTTTACACCGTTAAAAGTATAAGCATTACCAGATAATATTGCAGCATTAGTAGTGCTGGAAGTATTTGCCTTTACAGTCAGTATTAATGTAGCAGCACTATCACATCCAACCGCATTAGTCAGGTGGGCAACATAAGTACCACTCGTTGTATATGCAGTTCCATTAAAAGTATAGGAACTACCATTACAGATAGCAGCAGTGGTAGTAGAAGCAGATGGAGAATTAACCTTTAATATCAGCGTAGCAGCACTGTCACAACCTACACTATTGGTAAGATGTGCTACATAAGTACCCGCAGTGGTATAACTTGTTCCATTAAAAGTATAGGAACCGCCAGTACAGATACTGATATTGGTAGTAGAGGTACTGGTAGGATTTACAGTTAATACTAAAGTTGCAGCACTATCGCAGCCTACACTATTGGTAGTATGATAAGTATAGGTTCCTGTTGTAGTATATGCTGTACCATTAAAAGTATAGGAACTACCAGAACAAATAGACTTGGTAGTAGTAGATGTAGTTGCTCGTTTTACCGTAAGGTTCAATGTAGCTGCACTATCACATCCAGCAGCATTGGTTAAATGTACCACATAAGTACCTGTTGTATTATACGCAGTTCCATTAAAGGTATAGCTAGTATTGGAACAGATGGTAGCATTGGTAGTAGAACTACTGGTAGCATTAACTTTTATTGATAAAGTATCAGAACAACCTGCTGAATAAATAAAATTATAATTACCAACAGCAGCATTCGACAGAACAACTGAAGCTACACCATTAGTGGTGTTACCTAATGTAGCACCCGTAGGATTACCCGGCTGAACTACCCAGGTTGCAGTGGTAGGATTTGTTCCGGTGAGGGTTATAGTAGAATTGTTACATACATTTTGATTAACCACTACAGTTGGTTTTGCACTGATGGTAACTATAGGAGAAATAGTTGTAGAACCACAGGTTAAACTATTGCCCGATACACTGTAATTACCTGTAACAGAGGGACTGTAAGTCTGTGCTGTTGCACCAGTAATAGCGATACTGTTCGAATACCATTGATAGGAAGCAAAACCACCTTGAGCAGTAATAACCGAAGGAAGACAACTGGACGATACTGTAGGAGGTGGCATGCTATTGGAAATAGAAGAAATAAAGGAAGACATAGAATAGCCTCCTCCAGATTCTACCATTGCAACATTTATTCTTGCATTTACTAAAAAGTTTAAGTAGGCAGGGTTGCCCAACTGAACATTTGTAAACTTAATAATATAAAATCCGGAATTACCAACTACAGTTCTTGGAGTAGTTAAAGATTCTAAATTTACTCCATTGAAATAAACTTTCGCAGTATCACTCTGTACCAGTATATACCCAAAATAAGGAAGGGCACTATTGCCCGAATTGGAATTAGAAATAAATTTAGTGGTTTGAACATCAAAAGAACCAGCACAAGTAGTAATAGGTGGTTGAACGATCATATCTATTTCACAACCAGACGCTGAACCAGTATATACCGCTACCGGTGAAGTTGACGTAACATAACAAGTTGAATATGCTGTTGATCCATCCCCGTTTTGAATAGTAACATAGCTACCGGCATTTGCTAAAGTATAAGTAGTAGTTGCTCCACCCGATATAGCTACAGTCACCTTTGTATTAGCAACAGTTGCAACAATGGTAGATTGTTCATACCCTGTATTCCCAGATGAACGAACAATAATATATGCCGAGCCAAGATAGTTTACCGGTATCATTTGACCGCAAACACCATCACCACAACCCGAAGTATTATCTATTCTCATTCCAGAAGTACCTACAATAGGATTGTTTGAAGTAACCTCACTACCCATAGTTGCCTGAAACAAATAACATTGTCCTGCGCTTAATGTAGTTAACAATGAGCCGTTCAAATAAAGATTGGTACCATTGTAAACAGCCATAAATCCATAAACAGCAGTTCCGGATTCTCCATTACAGCTAATACCAGCCACATTGGCATAATATCCTACTCTAAAATCGGTACCCAAACCCTGATCTCCTAGACTGGTAAATGCTGAATTACCTTTCTGCCCACAATCTACAGAACCTCCATAACAGGAACCTGCACAGCTGGCAGCATCCGAAGCAATATTTCTTACCTGAACACCAATAGGGGAAACAGCAGAAATAATTAAACCCTGACCATTCAAAACACTGTTCAACACATTTGCTGAAACACCAACAGGAGTAAAACGATATTGTAGAGGTGTTCCATATACAGTAGTTAAAGAATTAGAAATAACTGTACCATCACTTTTAGCAATTGTCACCGAAACCGGTGTTGTACTCATCGTAGTTATTTCTAGCTCATTTGCATTATTATTGTATGTCCACGGGGATGGTGGTATATAATGTATTGTTGTGTACTGCGCCTTTACAGACACAGTCATCATTAATATTAAAGCTAAAAAAGCTGTGACAGCCGACTTCCTGATAGTGTTTTTGAACAGTAATAGACAGTTCAAAGTAAAGTTTTTTGTCATTTTGATGGAATTACACAGTTATTGGAACGTATTATTTGCACTAATTATTATCAAGCAATTGCATTAAGTTTAATTTATCGACTTAAATATTTAAATTGTTGACTTATTAATCCTACACAAACCCTTATCTTGAAACAATACACAAAATAATTTAAAATAAAAAGTATACACTTTGCTCAATCGACTAATGGAACCTTTTTTCCTGTAAATGGAAATTCTGTTAGTAAAATATTAACAATTAAGATACCCTTTGTCTTTAAATATATTAGGAATTGTTTGTTGGATATTCAAACCCATTTTATTGATTTATAGTACAAATGTCTTTATTAACATATTATTACACAATAGCAAAAGCATACAACTTATTGTCTTAATTCATTTCCTTTTAGTAATGCTATAACTACAAACTCATAAACTTAACTCTACAGGGTTTAAAATTAAATTTCTTTAAATCTCTTCACTCCTACTATATAAGCAGGATTAATTTATTATGATTATGTATTGTTTTTAATACATCAATCCTAAAATATATTTCAATATATTTCATAAAATTTCAGGATTTGTTCTTTATATTTTTATAACTAAAACTCCGATATAATTACCTGTCATTTATAACAAATAACCAATAAACTACTTAGCAGAAGAGCTTCAGATCTACAGAATACTTCTTTTTAGTTTACTTAAAGTAAAGCTTCGGGGAATTTAAAACACATAAATTAAAGTATAGCGCTAATTCCCAACTACATTAATTGAATTTAATCTTAACCCATTTGAACTTATGCTGGATTACCTTTTTAAAATAAAGCTGGATTTTACTATTTATGAAAGCATTATAATCACATACCCCTGATATTTTAAAAAGTTTTCATGGGATTCTCTCCTAAAACCACGGGATTCTTTCCTAAAACCACATGATTCTTTCCTCAATACAGGCAATTCTTGTATCAACCCCGGAGATGGAAAATATTTTCACGGGATTCTTTCCTTAAACCACGTGATTCTTTCACAAATTCCCATGGAAAAAGTTTATTTCCATGGGAAATAATATTTAAAAGAAGTGAAAAAAGGTAATTCTACACGGTATTTGCTTTTAATTTGTTCATTTAATGTTTACAACTACCTATTATATTGAATAAACCTCAGTTAGATATTACCACTAAACTGATCAATTTTCCTGAAAAATTTGTAGGCAATTATTTAAGTGAACACAAATGCGCTATCCCGTTTATTGATAGCAACAGCATAGTTAAAACTTGCCACTAAAAAAAGATAGTATAGATACTTCTTTGATTTTTAAAAGGAGATACACTTCTTAGCAAGAACACTTATTATAAGGAAAAAGTAGTTATCATAGGAAATTCTTTGTGCAAGAAAGAACATTATGCGGAAACATTATTTACCATTACAGAAAGGTAGTTTATTGAAACATTTATAGGGTTATTACTTACTGAATATTAAACAAGGTAAGAACAGCTGGTTAGAAGAAAAACTAGTGCAACGAAAAGGCAAGTTAACTAATGGCCATTTTGCTTATAGCAACGATTTGTAGTAACTGAAACAGATAACCAATACATAAGGCACACTCTTTATTTACCATTTGCTATAAGCAAAATGTAGTTTAAAAAGTTCTTGCTTCAAGTTGGATTTAGTAAATACTTTTCGTTAAGATTACACTTACAAAATAATCCTGACCCAAACACAAAAACAATAAGCCTCGGAAAATTCTGAGGCTCATTGTTTTTGTTACCTAATTGTTTTAGGTAATAATCAAGTTTGTATTATATTATCATTATTTTTTCATTAGAAGCTATTCTTCCACATCATGCTTTCAATAGGCATGTTAGGTTGTCCGCTATATTTAGCATTCTTCTTCTGGTTGTATTTTACTTCTATTTCTCCATCAACCGGAAAATAAATCAGTTGACCTATAGGCATTCCTTTGTAAACTCTTACAGGTTGCTTTACAGATATTTCTAAAGTCCAGTTTCCACAAAACCCTACATCACCTTTACCTGCAGTAGCATGAATGTCTATACCAAGTCTTCCTGTAGAAGATTTTCCTTCCAGAAAAGGAACATGTGCATGCGTTTCTGTATATTCCAAGGTTACTCCTAGATAAAATTCATGGGGCAGCAATACAAACCCTTCATCGGGTATTTCAAAGCTTTCAATCTTATTATGCTTTTTGGCATCCAGTTCGGCATCTATATATTTAGCTAATGTATGTCCAAGATGTACGTCGTAACTGTTACTGCCCAAACATTCTCTATCGTAAGGCTCTACTTTAATAGTTCCTTTTTCTATTTCTTCCAGAATTCTGATATCACTTAGGATCATGTACTATTTATTAAATAAAAACGTTTATTAAAGGTACAAATTAATAAATAGTATTCCGATACAGCAAAAATCAATCATTATTGTGCCAGTCATTTATCAACAAGATATTAACCAAGAGACTAAAATCGCTATATGGAAGATAGAGGAAGAGGAAGATTTCTTCTTGGATTTTGTCCCTATCAACAGAAGTATCAAGCATCCAAAGAAACGTTTGCAGCACCTAGCAGGCAGGTATTTATTGCAACATTTATTCCCAGATTTTCCTTATAATGAAATAATGATTGCAGATACAAAGAAGCCTTTTCTAGCCGATCATAAATACCACTTTTCTATTTCTCATACCAAAGATTATGCTGCTGCAATTGTAAGTAGTTGTTGCAGAGTGGGTGTTGATATTGAAATTCCCACGCACAAAGCATCCATTATTGCAGATAAATTTATCCATCCCAGCGAATATCATCTGATAGATAAATTAGCGGACAGTAATGACAAAAACTATTTTGACACCTTGCTTTGGTGTGCTAAAGAAGCCATGTTTAAATGGTGGGGACTAGGAAACGTAGATTTCAAAGAAATGCTCAGAATTGATAATATAGAAAATGGAAATGGACTAAAACTTCATGCCAGATTCATTGCAGAAAATGAAACACAATCCCTTACACTTCAACATAATAACTTGGAAGGTTTATGTTTAATATGGGTAGCGAGTTGATTCAATAATTTGAGAATTTAGGTAATTGAAATTTATTACAGTAATACAATTCAACTACATATTCATCAATCAATTCAACCAAATACCCATTAAGCCTTCTCATCCAATTTTCAAATTGTCAAATTTATATTAGCATTCACTCAATCCTACAGATACTTGTACTGCTAGTCCTCCATCAGATGTTTCTTTGTACTTGCTATTCATATCCAATGCCGTATTCCAAAGGGTTTTAATTACTTTATCCAAGCTTACTTTGGCGAAGTCTGGTTTACTTTGCAGTGCCAACTGAGCTGCAGTGATAGCCTTAATGGCTCCCATTGTATTTCTTTCAATACAAGGTATTTGTACTAATCCTCCTACAGGATCGCAGGTAAGACCAAGATGATGTTCCATAGCAATTTCTGCTGCCATCAATACTTGTTTTTGATTTCCACCCAGGCTCTCAGCTAAAGCCGCCGCCGCCATAGCACTACTTACGCCTATCTCGGCCTGACAACCACCCATAGCTGCACTAATGGTTGCTCCCTTTTTAAAGATGCATCCTACTTCGGCTGCTGTTAATAGAAAGTTCACAATCTTATCATCGCTATTGCCATCACAGAAAGCAACAAAATATTGTAACACAGCAGGTATTACACCTGCAGCTCCATTGGTAGGTGCTGTTACTACTCTTCCGAAAGATGCATTTTCTTCGTTTACCGCCAATGCGAAACAACTTACCCAATCTATAATATTACTAAAATTGTTGGTCTGACTTTGAATTATACCCAGCCATTCATTATAATTATTATAATTGTTCTTACCCAGCAATTTTTTATTCAAATCAAATGCTCTTCTATGTACATCTAGCCCCCCAGGGAGTATGCCACTGGTATGGCAACCTTTATAAATACAGCTTTTCATAACATCCCAGATATTTAAAAGGCCTTTTCTAACTTGCTCTTCTGTTCTCCATGAAAGTTCATTTTCCAATACTACTTCGTGCACACTTAGACCTGTTTTCCGGCACCAGTGTAGCAAATCATCTGCGGTATTAATCGGAAAAGGAAGACTAATAGTTTTCTGTTTATTACTTTCTTCTTCTCCTTCTTTTACTATAAAACCTCCCCCAATAGAAAAATAGGTAAAACTCAATTGTATATCCCCTTTTAATGATACTAAAAAACTAATGCCATTAGGGTGAAATGGTAGGCTTTCATTTACCAGAAAATGAATGTTTCTATTTGGATTAAACGGCAAAAGAAATTGTTTTGCCAACAGCACTTTTTCTGTCCTTGCAATGGTTTGAATGTCAGATTGTACATTTTCCACATTCATAGTTTCGGGGACCTCTCCCATCAATCCTAGTTGAATTGCAATATCGGTCCCATGACCTATCCCCGTTTTTGCCAGAGAGCCATATAACAATATATTGATATCGGTAATATTGGCAAGAGAGTGATTCTCCTGCAATTCATCCAGACAGCGGAGTACCGCTTTCCATGGCCCTAATGTATGAGAACTGGAAGGCCCTATACCTATTTTAAACATATCGAATACCGATATTGCCTCGTATTGCATAATGGGAGATTATTCAACAAATATAAAATAACAACCGTTAGTATAAAAAGAATTTAATTAAAGCGTATTCCTTAACTAGGATTACTTCTTAACCCTACAATACAAGACATAATATTTTTTAATTTGATTCTATGAAGTACAGTGAATAAGTGGTAATCATAACGTACTTGTAGTTAAAATATGAACTAAAATTAATCAATAGGTTACAGTTTAAAATTTGTATTATTCTAACTCATCAATCCTACTTTTTTCTTATAAAATAGCGATTTTTTATAAAATACTAATAGGAATAATTAATATATGCAATGCTGTTTCCATCTGTAAATATTTTTTTAGCAATTCCAATCCCACAGTAGTAGTAAAAAAGTAGAAAGCGTATCTTTCACAATATTGGTTGAAGAATAAATATGGTTGAAGGTTCCTATCATCTTTTTGCCATTAGAGTAGGTCTTCCCCCTACCGTAATCGTTTCGTTTGTAGTAAGTAACTTACTTTCATATACACCATTAGTTCCCGTAAAACCATCGAATATAGTATCGCTAAAAATACTTTGGCCAACAGCTTGTGTTGCTGTAATAATTGGAACTATTCCATCTGGATAAAACAGTTCCCCTTTACCATAAATAAATACATTCCCTTAAACATCCACACTAATAGCTGTTAAACTATTGATTAATCCCGTTGTATAAGCACCCAAGAACTCTTTGCCTTTAATAATTGTATCTACTGTAACTATACTGATATCTTTTACACCTGTATTTTCTTGTTCAATAACTTTCGAGCCTAATTTAAAAGGATTCTTACCACAGTCCTGAAAAGCAGTTGAAGAATAGGAAGAACTTCCTCCATTTTTACTGCAGGATATTAATACAATTACAAGAGTAGTTACTATAAGGGTAATTGCTAAGGCTGGTTTTTTCATGATTTAATTTTTTACAAATTAAACCCAGATTACGAAATAGAATTCTTTCCAGTATTCAAATACTTCAAACACAAGCGTTTGCTTGATTTTTTGTTATTACCATAGTTCACTTTGATTGCTAACAAAAAATCTGCATAAACACTAGTCTTTATTGTATTGGTAACCTTCATAACGAACGCTAATGCGTAATCTGGGTTATAAGTAATTATTCAATTTTTGTTAATAATAAAAAACAATTACTCACGAAAAAACTAAACATACAATTACAATTTTTAATTTTAATTAAAGATAAATTCCAACCTGAAATAACGCATGAATTACTTTTTGATATTATATTTGAAG
>Ga0208259_1000352_pt1 | contig 14118 bp, 14 predicted proteins | sample CryBogCBH22May08_FD_184618 | JGI IMG/M metagenome (GOLD analysis project Ga0208259, IMG submission 184618) | Freshwater microbial communities from Crystal Bog, Wisconsin, USA - CBH22May08 (SPAdes) | ecosystem: Environmental > Aquatic > Freshwater > Lake | place: Crystal Bog, Wisconsin, USA... | reverse complement strand
CAGCGATACTGATATGCTCTGCTACCGAAATCGCAATACCATAGCCAACTTTGACTCCCTCTTTTTCCAGGACATAAGTTTCCATTGAGTGGCGATAGGTAAGACGTGCAATAAGGGAAGAGGTTACTGCAGCAAACATGATAGGCAACACAATTTCATAGTTTCCGGTTACTTCGAAAAGTATAAGGATAACAGTCAGAGGTGCTCTCATGATGCCTGCCGTCAAAGCACCCATCCCGACAAGTGCGTAAGCCCCTGAGGTAGCCGTTATTGTGGGAAAAAACAGGTGAACAATCCTGCCGAACATCCCGCCAAGCATAGCCCCCATTTTCATTGCAGGAGCAAACATGCCGCCGGATCCTCCTGAACCAACAGTTAAAGCAGCTACGACCGGTTTGAAAAAATAGATACCGATCATATTATGCCAGCCTTCATTGCCTCGTAAAGTATTATTGATGGCCTCGTATGAAAAACCATAGAGTTCCGGCAGCCACATGCAGATCAATCCACTCATTAAACCACCGATAGCTGGCATGGCCCAGACCGGGATTTTCCATCGTTTTTCCATCCTCTGGAACCACTCTTCTATAGCATAGTAAATCTTGATAAACATGACAGCTGAGAGACCTGCAAGAATGCCGAGAATACAATAGAAAAGCAGCTCTGTATTCGATACAAGGGTGTATTCTGGAACATTAAATGTTGGTGAACTGCCAAGATAACTTCTGGACAACACCGTTCCAATAACAGCAGCGACCACAATGGGGCTAAAGGTTTTAACACTGAAATCACCAAGGAGAACCTCGATAGCAAACATCACCCCGCCGATTGGAGCATTGAACACAGCGGCAAGCCCCGCTGCAGCTCCGCATCCGAGTAACGTTCTGGTTCTGGTTGCTGAAAATCGCAACAGCTGGGCAACGGTAGACCCGATTGCCGCACCAACCTGGACAATCGGCGCTTCACGTCCTCCACCGCCTCCAGTGCCAATACTCAACACTGAGGTTAAACTTTTATGGAACCATAATTTCTTCTCAATAACCCCATCATTCTGAGCAACAGCCTTAATCACCGATGCAAGACCATGTCCAGGACGGACTTTGACAACATAAGCATTGTAAAGCCCGACAAGCAGACCTCCCAAGGCGGGGATCAAGGGCAGAACAAACGTCCAGTATTTGTCAAGAACTTTCGCTTTTCCAAATGATCGCAGGCCGGTAAAACAGAATGAGCTCAACATCATGATGGCATCGTGGAATACAACCGCCACATAGCCAGTCATAAGCCCGACTACAATGGCAACAAAAAGGAAAGGTATGTCCTGATTGAGATTGAGCTGAACAAGCAGATAGTCGAGAGTCAGGCGATACATCTGTGTGGCATTCCCCTTGAAATACCTGCTACGCTTTATAATAGTGAAGAAGTATGCCTGAATCCTTCGGCTGAGACTTCCTTTTTTACGCGGTAATTGAGTCATAGGGTTAACCTAAGAAAATCAACCGATACCCAATAGTATTATGTGGTTTATCGATACGTGAAAGCTTTGACCCTCTTTATGGAAATATCCAGTAGTTTGAAGAGTAAAGAACAAATATCCTGATATTTTCTGTACCGGGATGACTTTATTTACTCTGAATTTAATAGGGTGCTAAACGTCAGTTATCAATATGAATGTATGAATTTTCGGGGTGTTTAACGCTTAAAAAACGCCATCAAATGCATTAGTTTTCGTTCATGGAAGCAGGAAGACCAGGGGTATGTAGGGTTTGCTCTGTTTTATCGTCCAAATTTTTTAAACAACTGCATCAGCCATGATCCGGATTTTTGTTTCAGCTCACATTTCACTGGAAGCCCCTCCTTTTCCCAGCGAACAATCCCCTGCTGCATATTGAGAGCTTTGGTGTATCCCTGATTCATCAGAAAACGGGTAGCCATCAAGCCGCGATTTCCAACGTGGCAGGCAATAATCACCTTACGGTCAAGAGGTATTTCCTGGAAGCGTTTGCTTAAATCGCCTACAGGAATCAGCATGATTTCAGAAACATCAAATGATTTTCTTGCAACTTCTTTAGGTTGACGGACATCCACAAGCAATGCGCCTTTTTTAATCAGTGCAAGGGCTTTAGTGGGGCTGACTTCCTGGGGATGGTTCATAGTAAATTGTGATCAGTGTAGTACATTAAAACTTTTGTTAAAAAACGATAGGGATAGATTTATCCCTTTCATTATTATATATTTTTTTGGCCAATATACCAATAGGGGGTATGGGTATTTTCTCCGCCAAACTCACCCCATTACTCGGAATCACATATAGTTAGCTGCTGATAAGAACCGTTCGACGATTATGACAGCAAAAATTGCAGCACGGATGAATTTGACGCAGGGAGCTTTATTGATGCGTTTTCCACTAAAAAAACACAAATGAAGAACATCGATCAAAAGACAACCCAATCGTCTGGAATACTTAAATCTGGCGCAATCGTTGTCTCAGCAGCTTTTGTATGGTTTCTGCTCTACAGCAATCTTGAATGGTTTGCGACGTTCTCTCTTCAGTTTACAGGGATTACCAAAGCAAGCAGGTTTGGCGATGCCTTTTACTTTTTTATCTATGAGGTACCAAAAGTTCTGCTGCTACTTACAGGAGTAGTATTTGTCATGGGAATCGTACACACTTTTGTTTCACCAGAACGAACTCGGGCCATGCTCTCTGGACGCCGTACCGGAGTCGGAAACGTTATGGCAGCAACCCTCGGAATCGTGACACCTTTTTGCTCCTGTTCGGCTGTGCCGCTTTTTATTGGTTTTCTGCAGGCAGGAGTACCTCTTGGTGTAACTTTTTCCTTCCTTATTTCAGCGCCGATGATCAATGAGGTGGCCCTTGCGCTCCTTTTTGGCATGTTCGGTTGGAAAGTCGCCTTGCTCTATATGGGAATGGGGCTCATGATTGCGATTTTTTCCGGGCTGGTGATCGGCAAGCTCCGCATGGAGCGCTATCTGGAAGATTGGGTGCAAAAACTGCAGGAGAATAAGGTCTCCGCTTCAGATGATTGCGAAGTGATGAGTTGGGCATTGCGTTTAAGAGAAGGAGGCAGCCATGTTCGGGAGATTGTTGGCAAAGTCTGGCTTTATATCGTTCTTGGAGTAGGACTTGGGGCAGGTATCCATGGCTATGTCCCCGAAAACTTTATGGCTTCGCTGATGGGGAAAAGTGTCTGGTGGTCAGTCCCTGTTGCCGTGTTGATCGGGGTTCCGATGTACTCGAATGCTGCCGGTATTCTTCCGATTGTTCAGGCTCTGCTCGGCAAAGGTGCCGCACTCGGCACAGTGATGGCCTTTATGATGAGCGTCATCGCACTCTCTGCACCCGAAATGATTATCCTGCGCAAAGTGCTTAAACCTCAGCTTATTGCTGTTTTTGCTGGTGTTGTTGCTGTAGGAATAATGTTGGTTGGCTATGTGTTTAATCTTTTTTTATGACTTCAATTCTCACAGGTTTTCGCACAGACACTGTTTATTTGAACCATAAATAAATCGCAACAATGCCCATAAAAGCAGCAAAAGCTTTCCTGAGTAGATCATTGGAAATATGCGTTGCAATTATCGCCCCGAAATACGCTCCGGCAAAAAGTCCTACTGCGATAATAAGTCCAATCGAAATTTTCTCCATCGAAATTATCCCTGAACGATAATACTCGACAACGCCAAGCAGGCCAACCGGAAGAAGCAGGGCAACAAGTGATGTGCCACTGGCGCTCTGTTGCGTCATACCAAAAAACAGCACCAACGCTGGAACAATAACCAGCCCTCCCCCAACACCGAACAATCCTGAAAGGAGGCCAGCAACAAAGCCAAGGCTGAGTAAACCGATGAGTTGCATGGATTTAAACGTTATGATAGTTTTCTTGTCCTCATTTGAGCCGGATAAGATGATCCGATTTCCCCAGAGCCCAAAAAAGATGGCCAAATTTTTTTACTGCTTTATTTACAGGTCACAAGGTGTGAGAACTGACATTTTAATGGCAATCATCTCCCTGACAGGCTTGTTGTGCGGTGACTTTTGTCAAGGTTCCCTGGGTGAAATGTTGTAAAGCCTCTTCAAGATTTGAGGCTATCGTCGCCATATAGACCTCAATGCCCATCATTTGCAGTTTATTGGCTGCTCTTGCTCCGATTCCTTTGCACAGCAATATATTAATCCCCAGTTTTGCAAAAAAATCTGCAGGTGTGCACTGCCCATGGTCATGACGCATTGAGGTGTTCTCTATAATTTCAAAAAAATTCACCTCGGTATCGGCAACAGCATAAAAAGAAGCACTTCCAAAGTGCTCACTCATTCTTGAGTTTTTACCCCCTTGTTCATCTAAAGGTATAATGACCTTCATTCGTTTTCTCCATTACTTGTTGTGAAAATATTTTGACTGCCCTGCTCACCAAACCCTCTCATTGAACTGTTTGTATTGCCCGGTTCCTTTCCCTGTCGATGTAATCCGGAGCGAAGCCCTCTACATCGTCCAGCACCGCCACGACCTCCACCGGGTACTCCGTCTTCGGATTGGCGATGAATGTTCACGCCGTTGCATGAAGGACAGTTGGCAGGCCTCTCAATACCATGATTGACACTCCACTCATGCCCACAGACACATCCAAACTCCCTTGTATTTGACGTAACCATAATGTTCCCTCCTTTTAATGTTAATTGTTTTTTTAATGTAGGAGTATAAAGCAGACACCTATGGATTCCCCCACCATAGTGCGTTATGCCAATATGAGTTAAGCGATTGATATAATCAGGTATTTTTTCGGCATGACGTTAACCTCTCTGGTTCTCACAATTTCATGACGATCGGATTGAATGCTTTTGAAGCAACAAGAACCTCATCACCTTCTTTAAGGGTTTTTATGTCTTGTTCACTTAAGACAACCTCGACCAGTTCATTCCCTGCCCCTATAACGGCAAGATAAATGCAGTCCACTTTTCGAATACTGAGAATGGTACTTGCAAATGAGAACTTATGAGAGGTAATCTTTTCAAAAAAAACTTCAAGCGGAGTTCCAGACCGGATTATTTTGCCACGATCAATCACCATAACGGCATCTGAAAGCTTAAAAACCTCCTGCTTATCATGAGAAACAAGAATGGTTGTCAGGCCAAAGCTTTTGTGAATATTTAAGGATTTCGTCCTGAAGCTGGAGCGAGTATGCTGGTCAAGGGCTGAAAGCGGTTCATCAAGCAGGAGAATATCTGGTTCACGAAGAATTGCTCGTGCAAAAGCAACTCGTTGTTGTTGACCTCCGGAAAGCATTGTTGGATAACGATCTTGAAGCGACGTAATGCCGGTTAATTCAAGGAGATCATTTATTTTCTTTTCGTTCTTCTTCCCTTGGGCAAATTTGAGGTTTTCCATGACGGTCATTGTTGTAAAGAGCGCGTAATCCTGAAAAACCAGCCCGACTTTTCTTTTCTGTGGTGATAGATTAACCCCTGTGGAGCTATCAAACCAAACCTGACCATTTATTTCGATGAACCCTTTATCAGGTTTTTCCAAACCTGCAAGGATCCGTAATATTGTAGTTTTACCACTGCCCGATTTACCATAAATGGTGTTCAGTGTTTCATGCTGCATTGAGATATCAACCGAGAGTTCAAACGGGGCATCGGCGCCAATCAAGGCTTTTGTAATACAACAATGGATCATCAACAAACAAGTTTATTCACTTCCGGATTAATCATCAAGGTTGGCATCAAGGGAAAGCTGACTTGCCCTGATCAGCACCGTAACCTCATCATTCATTTTAAGGCCAAGTTTTGCAACCGCTCTCACAGTGATTATGCTGTTCAGCTCTCCTCCCGCACTTTTCAGGGTAATATCGGCAAGCATGCAGCCCGACTTGATTCCTGTAACGATGGCAGGAAAGCAATTGGAAAAACTCACCTCACCGGCCAGCCCTTTGGCAAGAGCAACTTCCGTTTCCTTAAAAAGCACCTTTACCCTGCAGCCCACCCTAAAACGAGGGTTAATATCAAACAACAAAATACCCAGTAGTATACCTGCAGCATCAATTTCAAGAAAACAGAGTGATTCTTGGAAAACTATGTTTGTTATGACGGCATCCAGCGTATTCATCTGTTTTTATAAAACCAGACATTTACCGAAAATATAAAGGCTATTAACATATATTGCTTTAAAAAATTAAATATCACACTAAATATTATTGAAATAATAATATTTTTTCGCATCTTCCGATTATTCGCTATATAACTGGAAATACAGCGTATTGGCGGCTATAACGCTTTGCAATCACCAAACTGAGGAATCGTTCATTTTAAGGAGGTTCATCTACGTTTTGCTGAATAGATTGCAATCTGAATTTTTTTTAATCATCGTTATATACAGATTGAAATAACGAAAAGAGTGACATCAAATGAAAAAAATAGTTCTCCTTGTTTTTCTGCTTGCTGCTCCGGAAATAGGGTTTGCTGCTGCAACGCCTCCGGATGCCATTCCGGCAGTACAAAATATATCTACAGCCAGCGAAATAACAATTAGCGGTAAAAAAGGGGATATGCTGCAGCAAGTTACAGGCAAAGAGTCCGAAGTACTGAATCCGTCACAGATGTCGGTTTACAAAGCAATCAACCTGCTTCCTTCGCTCAGCCAGCAGAGTGTTGATCCATACGGGCTTGCTGATATTGCAAACTATCACGAATCATTTCGTTTCAGAGGTGTTGAACCAACATCCGGAGGTGTACCGGCAACAACAGTAAACATCGAAGGGCTTCCGGTAACAGGAAGACCTGGTGGGGGTATAACTATGTATGACCTTGAGAACTTTAGTAACATCACTATCTATAGCGGAGTCATGCCAGCTCAGATTGGTCTTGGTCTCGCTGATGTTGGAGGGAAAATCGACATCAACATCCTTCGTCCTGAAAATACGTTCGGAATTCTCATGAAAGAGAGTATCGGCAGCGATAATTTCCACCGAACCTTTTTTCGAGTTGACTCGGGAGCGCTTTCAGGTGGCTTAAAATCTTTTCTCTCCTATTCAGACACTGCTGCTGATAAATGGAAGGGAGAGGGTGGCAGCACAAGAACAAACGTTATGGCGGGGATAACGGAGGAGTTCAGCGACAGGATGAAGCTGGAAACATATCTCACGTATGGCAAAGGCAATATAGATACCTACAAACCCTTGAGCTATGCGCAGATCAGCAACCTTACCAGCAGTTATAAGCTTGATTATGGCACAACACCCAACAGCTACGACTATTACGGCTACAATCATAATAACTTTGAAGACTGGATGGTGATGGCAAACCTGGAAATCAAAACCGGGGAACAATCCAAATTCAATATCAAGCCCTACTATTGGACCGACAAGGGGTATTATCTTGAAACCGTGACTCTTCCGAATGGCCAGAACCGCATCAGGGAGTGGGACATTGACCATAGTCTTAAAGGTATTCTGACAGAATACACCACAAAGTACAACGGCATAGATCTTGATCTTGGTTATCTGTACCACACTCAAGAGAGACCAGGACCCCCTACATCATGGAAGCTCTACACTGTTGTCAACGGCAAGCTTGTGTTCAGTAACTGGAGCCTTCTGTCGAACAGCTCAAGCTATGAGCTGAATATTCCGTTTATTGATGCAAAATATCGTTTTGGCGATTATCAACTGGATGGAGGGCTTAAGTATGTGAACCTTGCCATGCCATCGATTATCACCTATTCAACCACTGGCATCGGCGATGTAACTGCCGCTGAGGCTCTTGCCATGAATCCCGGTATCAATAGTGCGGCAAGCGCTCTCAATACACAAACATTCAGCGATCTTTTTCCTAACGTTACCCTGACCAGAGTTATAAGCGAGAACACATCAGTGCATGCTTCATATGGAGAAAACTACGTGACGCATGTCGATATTTATCCTTACTACATCTCTCAGGCAAGCAGCTTTGCAAGCAAAGGAATAACCTTTCAGCAGCTCTGGAATAATCAAAAAATGGAGATATCGCAAAATTTCGAGTTTGGCATGAAAACAAAAGGGAGCAACTGGAGCATAGCACCAACCCTTTACTATGCAATGCACCATGGCAAGCAGGCGGTTCTTTTTGATCCGGTGCTGAATGCTACTTATCCCACGACCAATGCCAATGCTGATGCATACGGTTTTGAAATGGAAGCAGAGTACCAGCCAACAGAAAAGCTGAAATGCTACGGTTCATTCTCATGGAACAGGTATTATTTCACCCAGAATGTCAACTCTGACGCAACAGGCAGCATCATAAAGGTCAAGGGAGAGCAGGTGCCCGATGCTCCTGAATTTATGGGCAAAGGCATGATAAGCTATAAAACCGGCGATATCACAATATCACCCATTATCAGATATACATCAGTTCGATATGGTGATGTAATGCATAATGAAAAGATTGACGGTGCAACACTTTTTGATCTTGATATTACCTGGAGCCGCAAAATGCTGGGGTTCAAGAATGTCGATTGCTCCCTGTCGTTCATAAACATTTTCAACAAAGCATATGTCAGTATGATCAGCACATCAGATTATAAAACACTGCAAACATCCTATCAGCCAGGCGCACCATTTACTGCGATGGCAACATTGGCTTTTCATTACTGAGTCATCACTATTTTTCTCCGTTAGGCCCTGTTCTTTCTCCGTTACACCTCCCCGGCACTCTCTGGTGCCGGGATTTTTTTCATAAGGTATTTCATTAACTGCTTCTGCCATGAAAAAACATATTTACCTTCCCCTGCTGCTCCTTTTCTCTCTTTTTTCACTCAACCTCCGGGCCGAAAATATAACCATTGCGGGAGGTGCGGGGTACAAGCGGCCACTGGTTGAAATTGCCAATCAGTATGAAAAAAAAACCGGAAATCATATTGATGCAGTGTTTGGTCATATGCAGCAGATCTTCTCACAGGCAAAAATGAGTGAGAATGTCTCCATCATTTTTGGGGATAAAACATTTTTTGATCACTCCGGTATCAATTTCTCAAGTTACTATCCAGTAGGCAATGGAAATTTGGTTCTCGCCTGGAGAAAAGGACTGCATCTGACAAGTATCGCGGAAATCCGGAACAAAGAGATCACAAGAGTAGGCATTCCTGATGCAAACAAAGCAGTATATGGCCATGCTGCAACGGAGTACCTGAAAAACGCCGGGTTATCTGCAATAGTTGCCCCTAAAATCATAGCAGTCTCAACAGTCCCACAGGTATCAGCCTATCTTGTATCAGGTGAAATTGACTGCGGTTTCATAAACATTACCGATGCTAAGGCATTCAGGATAACATTGGGGGATATTTTGCTGCGGATCAGTCTTTGTATACACCGATTCTTATTCAAGGAGGAGTTGTGAGTGGATTTGAAAATCGACCAGAGGTAAAAGCATTTCTAAAATTATCTTAATGAGAAGGAAAGTATTGTAATCCTTAAGCATTACGGCCTCTGATGGCTATGAATATCAGTATGCTTGTATGGCAGGATATTGTCGCTCCGGTAATGCTTAGTTTGAAGACCGCAGCGATAACACTACCTCTTCATCTTGCAACCGGTGTTCTGTCTGGTTATCTTTTAACCGGTAAAAGAAGCTTTTTTGGAAGTTTTGCTGATGTTATAATTACTCTGCCACTTGTTTTTCTGCCACTTGTTTTTCCACCAATTGCGACCGGCTTTCTGCTCCTTATCCTTCTCGGCAGGAACGGCTGGATAGGTGCCCCACTCCAGGCCCTTGGAACTGAAATCATTTTCAGTAGAAATGGAGTGTTCATTGCTTCATTTATAGCAGGGCTGCCACTGGTAGTAAAATCGGTTCAGGCTGCCATTGCTGAAATGAGTCCATCACTTCCAGAGGCTGCATGGACACTTGGAAAAAGCAAATTCGAAACATATCTCTTTGTTGTCCTTCCCGCTATCCGCCACTCCATGTTTACCGGGCTGATTCTCTCTCTTGGTCGTTCGTTTGGAGAGGTTGGCATTACGCTTATGCTTGGAGGTAATATCGTTGGTAAAACAGAAACTGTCTCACTGGCTATCTATAATGCAGTGTTTGAAGGAAACTTTGAAAAAGCAGCTGTTTTTTCGATACTTCTTGGCATCTTATCGTTTGCCATGTTCTATGGCTTAAAAAAAATAAGCAAAACATAAAAGTCAGCCTTGAAGCTTGCTTGATTATGAGCACATGTTTATAATTAGCAAAGGAGTCATAGCAACTATTCAGCCACATATGCATAATGGGTAGACAAAAAAAATTTGTATTAATCGGGGCAATTGTAACCATCTTCTTATCTGCAGGATGCAGCAGTCACCCCCAAAAAGTTGTTGATCGTGACGGAAACAGTTATAGCACCGCTCAGATTGGCTCAATGCTTTGGACAGGTAATAATCTTGATGTTACTCACTACCGGAATGGTGACCCCATTCCTGAAGTAAAAGATGCCAAGGAATGGGCAAACCTCACAACGGGGGCCTGGTGTTACAACCTCAACAACCTGGACAACGGAAAAACCTATGGAAAACTCTATAACTGGTACGCGGTCAACGACCCAAGAGGACTTGCTATGGAGGGATGGCATGTGGGCACCGATGCAGAATGGAGTGCGGTGAGCGAACTCCTGGGAGGCACAGGTGATGCTGGTGGTGCACTGAAAGCAGAAAAACTCTGGAAAGAACCGGCACAAGAAAAAAAGAACAAAAGCGGCTTCGATGCCCTGCCTGCAGGTGCACGGAGGGATAGTGACGGAAATTTCATGCCCCCAGGGCAATACAGCCGGTTATGGTCTTCAACAGAATCGTCTGCAAAAACCGCATGGTGTCGGTCGCTCGGCTACTTCGATTCAGCATTGCGAAGGGGGATGGCCAATAAAAAAACCGGTTTTTCAGTCCGATGTGTCAAAAATTAAGCCGGTTTTTCTAACATTACCGTCACTCCACCATGATGAGGAGATGAGTCATCGGCAGCATGACGGATACAGAGTGGTTGGAAAACCTAATGAATGTCCTTCTCTTTTTGTTTCATTCAGAGATTGCAGCTCAGCTTATAGATTTCAATCATTTTTTCAGCAAAGGCCTTCCCAAAAGCATTGCACTGCGCAAATTCCTCAGCATGGGGTTTGAACTTAACCCTGACGCTTTGATCAAAAGCCTTCAATTTGAGCATCGAAAAATTTGTTTCTATCATCTTGACTGCTTCACCGCTCCAGCCATAGGAACCGAAAGCAGCTCCAAGCTTTCCTTTGTCACGAATAGGATTGATAGCAGCAAACAACTGATAGATCTGTGGCAGAATATTCTGGTTCAGGGTTGGAGATCCAACGATCAGTCCTGAACAGTGAGCAATTTTATCTTCAAGGGTTACAAAGTTAACCGTTTCAATATCACAGATATCGATGATGAAGTCACACGACTGACGAATACCTTCTGCAATTTTTTCAGCCATAAGTGTTGTGTTTTCGTATGCGGAAACATAGGCGATGAGAATATTTTTGTCATTCGGCATCGCAACGGCCTTGGTCGCATACATCCATGAAAGGTCAACATATTCCTGCCAGTGTGACCTCAGTATTGGTCCGTGGCCGGGACAGATGACCTTGATATCAAGTGGTTTGATTTTTTCAATAGCCTGAAGCATGTACTTGCTGAATGGTCTCAGTATGGAATCAAAGTAGTAGGTGAAGGCATCGACAAAGTTGCCAACAGCATCATCATACATCTCTTCATGGCAAAAATGGGATCCAAAGGAGTCGCAAGTGAAAAGAACACGGTCTTCTTCAAGCCATGTGTAGATGGTGTCAGGCCAGTGCAGGTTTGGTGCATTGATGAAATGCAGGGTTTTATTGCCGAGACTCAGGGTATCGCCGGTTTGCACAACAAGTGCCTTGAAGTCATGCCCAGTCTGATCGCGAAGGAACTTGAGGGCGTTGCCACTGCCAACAACGATTGCATCAGGTGCCACAGCAAGCAGATTTCTGACATTTCCTGAATGGTCAGGTTCAGTATGGTCAACAATGATGTATGCAATGTCAGCCGGATCAGTAACCTGTTTTATTTTAGCCAGATATTCAGGCCAGAACTTCTCCTTGGTAGTTTCAATAATGGCTTTTTTCTCGGCATTGATGAAATAGGAATTGTAGGTTGTTCCATATTTCGTCTCCATGACTATGTCGAATGTAATGAGACCTGGATCAAGCACCCCGATCCAACTGACGTCATTGGTAATGGGAAGAACTTTATTGTCTGTCATATTATCTGGTTCAGTTGGTAAATTACATAATAAATCGGCGTCCATAATAGTGCCGGTCACTTACTTGGAAGTCGGGATCAGTTAAAATTTCCGGGTCATGTAGGCAACAGCGCTCATGACCTCTTTATCTTCAAGGCTTGCGTTGCCACCCTTTGCAGGCATCATTCCGGTTTTTCCGTCATATCCCTCAATGGATTTTTTTATAATCATATCCATCCCCCCGTGGGCAATTCTTTCGCTCCATGCAGCTTTATCACCTGGTTTAGGCGCTCCTGCCACACCCGAATCATGGCAACCTCCACAGTTTGCTTCATAAACTGCTTTGCCACTGGCAAGTTTGAGCTCCCCCGAAGTCACATCTTTTGATGTAGATAATTCTTTGTTAACCGATGCCTTCTCAGGGCTACATCCACCGAGAAAAGCAAGTCCAATAATCAAAATAAATAGGAAAGATTTCACAATCATACCTCTATGGCTTGCAGGTTAAGTTGATGATTAATATAATGTCGTTATACCTGTACCAGGTACAGGTATAAGATGAAGAAATAACAGGAAAAAAACAACCGGTTTTCTTTATCAACAATTTTTTTCAACGGTACCGTTTTAGAGAAAACATTCCGCTTCCTTTGTGGATTTGTCTATAACACACTTATGAAGTTTGTTTTATTATGAGCTTATGCTTATAATTACTTTCACGTTCTCCATCAACCATTGTCACTGTTGTCTCTTATGAAAAGCGAAATGATCGTAACGTTCGGAGGAGGAAAGAAGGTAAATGCTGAGTTTAATGGCTTTACCTTTCATACTGACCAGGCAAAATATGCCGGAGGAGAGGGTTCCGCTCCCGAACCATTTTCCCTCTTTCTTGCCTCAATCGGCACCTGTGCGGGTATCTTTGTCTTATCCTTTTGCCAGAGCAGAGGTATCCCGACAGATGATATCCGGATTGTTCAATCTCACACTGTCAAGGAGTCAGGCCGCGGTATAGGAAAAATCGAGATCGCCATCGAACTGCCTCCTGATTTCCCTGAAAAATACAAGGATGCTGTGATCAGCGCGGCTAATCTCTGCGCCGTTAAAAAGCACATACAGGCACCTCCTGAGTTTGTCGTAACAACGGTCACACGCTAACCATTATCGCCGTAAAAAAGAGTGTAACAATGAAAAAAGTGCTGATTCTTGGTGGAGGCATTGGAGGTGTTGCATCAGCCATTGCTTTTCGTAAACAAGGGTTTCAGGTTGAGCTTGTCTCTGACCGGGACTACCTTTTTATCTATCCCCTAGCAATCTGGATACCGGTGGGTAGTGAAAAGTTCAGAAATGTTTCAATGCCTTTATCTAAGCTGGCAGACAAGCACGGTTTTTCTCTCACCATCGACAGGGTTATTGCTCTGGATGGAATTCAGAAGACCATCACGCTGGAACACACGGGTATTCGAAACTCCCCTGCTCTTGTTGTTGTTGCCCTTGGAGCTGCAAAGATGAAGCATAAAGGAATTGAACATACCTGTTCAATCTGTGGCAATCCGGAAGAGTCACTCGTCCTGAAGGATAAGATCGAAGAACTTGTTGAACGAGGAATCGGCAAAATTGCCTTCGGATTTGGCGGCAATCCTAAAGACAGTAGTAGTGTCAGGGGTGGTCCGGCCTTTGAACTCTTTTTTAACCTGCACCACCATCTCAAAAAGCTTGGCATCCGGGAGCAGTTCGAGATGACCTTTTTTGCCCCCATGGCAGAGCCCGGTGCCCGAATGGGAAAAAAGGCGCTCTCAGCGATGAGCACCATGTTTAAAGCCAATAACTTTGATACTCGTTACGGTAAAAAAATAAGCCGGTTTGTAGAGGAT
>Ga0208259_1000351_pt1 | contig 14133 bp, 2 predicted proteins | sample CryBogCBH22May08_FD_184618 | JGI IMG/M metagenome (GOLD analysis project Ga0208259, IMG submission 184618) | Freshwater microbial communities from Crystal Bog, Wisconsin, USA - CBH22May08 (SPAdes) | ecosystem: Environmental > Aquatic > Freshwater > Lake | place: Crystal Bog, Wisconsin, USA... | reverse complement strand
CAATTATGTAAACTTTAAAATAAACGAGGATACTCATTCTAATCATCAGCGAAGAGCAAAACAATTTAAATTAAACAACATATTCATTGCAATAAGCTAAATATTACTCTCTTATCAGTAGTTTGCTCAGCTGTTGTTTGGCGTACGTCTCCAGACTACGTCACTGCGATAGCAAATCTCCGATTTGCAGCTATGCAAAAAGCTTGTTCAAAATAAGAACAGGCTCATAGTAATTTCTCCCTTAAACATCTTCTATCTCGCCACCTACGGCACTTAATAAAACAGAAAATAAAATAGTCCTCCCCCTCTCGGAATATCTTTCAAAACAAACAGAGTGATTCTCGGCACTGGTTGCACCTGTGCCGTAATATGTTTCAGCTTGTAGCTGAATTGGTTGAGTTTCTTACTCCCCCTCTCGGAATATCTTTCAAAACAAACAGAGTGATTCTCGGCACTGGTTGCACCTGTGCCGTAATATGTTTCAGCTTGTAGCTGAATTGGTTGAGTTTCTTACTCTGCTGTATCCGCTTAATCACCCGTTCATACACAAGCCACATCAGTCGGTCCGGTTTTGGCGTATGCCAAAATGTTGAGCCCACTTTAGTGGGAGAGACAAGGAGACAGCAGTGGTCGTGTATGAACAGTGTATGAACAGAGCCTGTCGGCTATGAGACAAAATTCTCGCATAAAGGTTTCTAATATCTCCTAAGTCTATCCAATTCATTGTCGCCTCTATGGGCTTTAAAATCATAATCATATCATTTTTCTACCAATAGTCCGTACCTACGGCACTTAATAAAACAGAAAATAAATTAGTCCCCCAAGTCCTAATTGTCCCCTGTATTTTACTTACTCATATTTAGGCTTGGGGTACAAAAAAGCCCGCAGATAAATCCGCAGGCAATCTAAGTTATACATTATCCCTGGTATAACAAACTCTTTTATTGTATTAGCGTTAAGCATTCTGCGTTCAGCTCTATTCCTTTGTGCCTTGTATTTGTATTACTCCTTGCCTCTTGCCTCTTTGCCTCCTTGCCTGTATCCAACTTTAAACGCCTTAAACCAAAATCTAAACAATCCGAGTTAAACCCAGATTACGCATTAGCGTTCGTTATGAAGGTTACCAATACAATAAAGACGAGTGTTTGTGCAGATTTTTTGTTAGCAATCATAGTGAACTATGGTAATAACAAAAAATCAAGCAAACGCTTGTGTTTGAAGTATTTGAAAACGGTAATAGAATTCTATTGCGTAATCTGGGTTAAAATGCGCTGTGCAACGCCGTGCCTCTGTTGTTCAATGTATAGTAATTAAAATGCGCTGTGCCTCCGTGGTTCAATATTCGGTATTAAACTCCCACTCTTGTAATTCTCAGCCACAATTTCTAAGTTTAAACCAAAAATATTCTATCTTGAAAAGTTTTGAATTATTATTGCCAACAAATTAATTTATCTAAGACTAAAGATTCACTAATTTTTTACATAAAAGAAAAATGATGAAGATCAATAAACACCAATTTCTGGTAGTAATAGTAATTGCTTTTTTTGTTTGTTTAAAAACTTCGGCTCAATCCGATTTTATTACTTTAGGCGATAAACAATATGCTTTTCTCGAAAGACTTGATATAAAGCTGGTAAGCGATTCTGTACTTAGGTTTACCACCGTAAAGCCTTACAATAGAATGAGAATTACGCAAAGGGTCGAGTATCTTGATTCAATTTACAAGTCTGGTAAAGCTCCTTTTTCTCTATCTGCAGTGGATCGATACAATATGGCCGATTTACTGTTGAGCAATGCAGATGTTACAGGTAATGAACCTATTCTCCCAAACCATAAAACTTTTCTGGGGTTGTATAAAATTCCACAACATGCTTATTTTGCAAGAACAAAAAATTACAATCTGATTGTCGATCCTGTTTTGTACTTAGAGGGAGGGTATAGCTCTGCCATAAAAGATGCTAAATTTATGAATACGCGTGGAGTATCTATTAGAGGTATGGTTGATCATAGAATTAGCTTTTATTCTTATTTGTCTGATAATCAGGAAAGAGATCCACAATACGTTGTAGACTTTGTGAATAGCCATTTTATGTCTTTGCCTGGACAAGGATTTTACAAAGTAAATAAAGGAAATGCTTACGATTATTTCAATGCTCGTGCTGGCATTAGCTTCAATATGGGAAAATACTTCGATCTAACTTTTGCTTATGATAAACTATCGGTTGGCAATGGCTATAGAAGTCTTTTCCTCAGCGATTTTAGTAGCAGTTATCCTTACCTTAGATTCATCACGCACTTTGGAAAAATTAGCTACGAAGCTACTATAGCGCAGACTTTTGCTGCCAATAAAAACTATTTAACCAACCAGAAAAATTCTGTACCAGAAAACTATCTTGCCATACACCATATCAGTATGCAGGTTTCTAAAAGATTGAATATTGGTTTGTATGAAAATGTAATGGAAAGTGGTAGAAATGGCTTTAAAATAGGGTACTTAAATCCAGTAATATTCTATAAAGCAATCGAGCAGGATTATGGTATTGCAGGCAAAACGAACATTGGAATTGACTTTAAAGAAAATGCTTTTAAAAATGTACAATTCTATGGACAGCTATTGTTCAATGAGTTTCATTTTTCGGATATTACGCATTATAGCAAAGGTGCATTCACCAACAAGCAGGCCCTGCAGTTGGGTGTAAAATATATAGATGCATTTGCAGTAAAGAATTTCGATCTTCAATTCGAAACCAACCTGATAAGACCTTATACTTACATGAACTTCGATAGTACAACTAATTTTACCAATTATAATCAACCATTGGCGCATCCATTAGGAGCTAGTGTCAGAGAGTTTATATTAATTGCAAAACTGCAACCCATTTCCAAGTTGTATATAACCAGTAAAACTTTTTATTACGAGCAAGGGCTCGATTTGAATGGAGTAAACTATGGTTCCGATTTATTGCAATCCTATAATACCCGTCCGGGTAATTATGGATTTTTTATTGGTTCCGGCGATAAAGCAAAATGTTTGATAACCTCTCTGAATGTAGCCTACGAAATGTTCTCTAACTTCTTCCTCGAGGCAAATATCAGTAATCGTAAATTCGAAAAAGAAGGTACTCCCAACAACAACGAAAGAGTTTATATGCTGGGCCTAAGATGGAATATAGCCAGAAGAGATTTTGAGTTTTAATAGTACCCCAATAGCTATCTTAATTTAATAGGGATAAAGTCAAAGTTTGCCATCAATGGCAAGCTAAAGCATTACGTTTTAATAATCAATCAATAGAATATAATCTTGCCGTTAAGCAAAATAATTTGCCAATAACTATTGCTAAATCGGATGCAAACGCTTTTTTCTCTTCAAAAAAGGGTAGTGGTGAGGTTGCCTTTCAGCTTTAGGGATAATCTCAAATTATACCATTTATCCTAATAAAGTGTCGATAAAATTCATTGCAAACGCTCCAATTTAATACCACTTTATGCTTATTATTTCTATGATAATATTAGGGTAATAAAGCAATCAGCTAATATCCGCTTTCTACCCGTTCTCATACACGGCCACATCAGCCGGTCTGGTTTTGGCATATGCCAAAATGTTGAGACCACTTTAGTGGGAGAGACAAGGAGGCAGCAGTGGTAGATGTATTTCTCCCCGCTCTTTCGGAGAGGGTGGGGGGGAGGCCGCCTGTCGGCTAGGAGACAAAATCTTAAATGAAGTGACCTTTCGAATAAAGTTTTTAGGTTATTTTAATCGGCTTATTATTAAGCAAATTGGTATTATACCATTTATCCTAATAAAGTGCCGATAAAATTCATTGCAAACGCTCCAATTATATAGCACTTTATGCTTATTATTACTATGATAATATTAGGGTAACAAAGCAATCAGCTAATATCCGCTTTCTACCCGTTCATACACAAGCCACCTCAGCCGGTCCGGTTTTGGCATATGCCAAAATGTTGAGACCACTTTAGTGGGAGAGACAAGGAGGCAGCAGTGGTAGATGTATTTCTCCCCGCTCTTTCGGAGAGGGTGGGGGGGAGGCCTCCTGTCGGCTAGGAGACAAAATCTTAAATGAAGTGACCTTTCGAATAAAGTTTTTAGGTTATTTTAATCGGCTTATTATTAAGAAAATTGGTATTACAAAGCAACATACAATTGTAAAATAAAAAAGAGTAGCATTTAACTAAATTAATCGCTACTCTTTATAATTATCCATTACCCATTATCCATTATATCTTAGGATTAAGTTCTATTTTAAAAGAATTAGTCCTACCCGATAAGATATTTATATTAGTAATGCTATCCTTATATCGGTCCGATGTTATAGTCATTGTTTTATCACCGTTCCCAATTTCTTCAATTAGCATACTGCCATCTTCAATTGAAACCCCGGTTTTAGCACTGTCACTAAAAGTTGCAACTGCATCATTTACAGGAATGTTCGTTTTAGCTTCCACAATCAACAGCGACAGATTAGTATGGTGTATCGTTATTTTAGGCTTCATTACATCCACCATAGATCTATAAAATACACTATTTGTTTTCTTATATTTCTTAATTAATTTTTTAATATCTGCACCATTCTTTTTGGTGGCATTTAAATCAGTTTTAAAAGCCAAAGTAAGTTCGGGAGATATTCTATGTACAGCCGCAGAACTACCTTGAATATTTGAAAAGCCAGAAATTAAACCCTGAAAAGATATCAAGTCTGCTGCAGATATATAATCAGGAGTAAATAATTCAATATTGGTCAACAATAAATCATGCAGTGCCTGAGCTTCAGTAGAAGCTTCCGAATCAGCTGCATATAAATAATAAGAATCCGCCTCATGAATTTGTCTTGAAATAGAATTTTTACCCAACTCATCAAGTTTAACCTGAGCAGTACCCGCAAGACAACTAGCCATAAAACTCATCAATTCTTTAGCATCTAGTTTATCCTGACTAAAACCAGTATTGTTAATCCCTGCCGCTGCCGCCGAAATAATAGATGCTTTCCTATTTATTTCAAATTGAGCAACTTTATCCATTACAGCCTTATCGGTACCTATAACGGCTAAAGCTGCCTCTGAAATCAGAAATTGATGTGTTGCTTCGTTTGCACTCATTTGTGCATTGCTAATAATATTCATATAGAAATAATTTAAAAAAATAATTAATATGCAAACTAAGTTGAATTAAATTTAATTAAACTAATTATATAAACATGATATTCGTCATAAATTATTAAATTATTAAAATATATCAAATTCATTAGTTAATTAATTTATTTACAGTCATTAATACTCAATAACGGAGGTGAAAGCTGATTTACTTAGTAAAATATTATTATGTTAAAGTTTGAAAAGGAGACAAGAGCGCAATCAATGTTGGTTTAAAGGTACATCCCTTTATAGGAGTTAATCAACTACAAATATTAACTACAACATTTCCGATAGATGTTTTTTCCCACTACGCAATTGATTTTCCTCCTTACATTTCACAAACTGTTTTCTATAAAATTACCTACGCTCGCCAAAAGAGACTTTAAAAACCCATCGGAAAGCAAACGACTTGCATCGGAAAGCAATTCATTGGCGTTTTACTACCTACGACAGTCAAAAGAGACTTTAAAAACCCATCGGAAAGCAAACGACTCTCATCGGAAAGCAAACGACTCTCATCGGAAAGCAATTGATTGGCGTTTTACTACCTACGCTCGCCAAAAGAGACTTTAAAAACCCATCGGAAAGCAAACGACTCTCATCGGAAAGCAATTCATTGGCGTTTTACTACCTACACCTACCAAAAGGGATTTTTAAAACTATTTTATACAATACCTACCCACGATATTGTTCTTTATTTAGCTTTTATTAATAGTAATACAACTTTTTTTTGGGAACGTTCCCGTATTTATTTTTTTTTTATTAAATAGTGTATAGTTTACACAATAAATATATATTTGTAGCTAATTTAACGATAACTTAATAACATTTGCGTGCTCTACTGTATCTACTACAGTTACATAATGAACAAAAAATTGTCTATATGAAACGTATATCTTCTCCTGTATTAGTGGTATTATTGGCTATAGCCATATTCTGCTCTCTCCTTGTAAATTCTGGTATTACTGCTGTTGTGGTGGCGGTTGCTGCTTTTGGGGTCGTGGATTTATGGAGTAAATATTTAAAACTAAATATAATGAAACAATTGCTACCTAAAAAAATTATACTGTTATTATTAATTGTTCTATTTAGTAATAATGATTTATTTGCCTGGTCTACTCCTCAGTGTGTTAATACGTCTGGATTTACAATTCCATCTAATGCGTATTTAGGAGATAAGCTTAATTTTAGTTGTGATTCATGGGGAACTCTTGATGGTAATTGGTCAAAATGGAGGGTTTGGATTAGTACAGCCAATAGTTTAACAGGAGGATTAAATAGTGGTTTTACTTCTTCGTTTTCAAATTATCAAACAAAGACTGCTACTGCACCTAGCTTTACAAGTACTGGTACATGGTATTGGGGATTTGAGGTTGATTACAATACAGGTGCTGGTAATTATTGGTATTGCCAGAATAGTAATAGTTGGTATAATATGTGGGGTACACCAACATCAAATTTATCTCTAACAGTTAATGCATTAGGAAATCCTACAAGTTGTACTGCGAGCATCACTGGTACAACAGCATCATTAGGTTGGACTAAATTTACTGGGACAGCAACTTACAATGTAATGATTGTAAGGTATGCACATGGTGCAACACCAACTGCGCCAAGCAATGGAATTGGTTATGCATTAAATGCAACACTTGGTACAGGAGGAAATACAGGTACTATAGTTTATGCTTCAGGTTCTGGTACTAGTACTACTAACACCGTTACTGCAAATACCAGCTATGATTATTACTTTTATTCAGAAAACAATACCTATTATAGTGCAGGAGTACTGGTAACACCTACTGTTTCACCGGTAGTAACCGTAACACCAGGTTCATATACTTACAATGCTTCTTCACAAGGTCCTGGTTCTTCTGTTACTAGTAATACAGGTTCAGGTTCAAGTTATACTTTTAGTTATGTAGGAGTTAGTGGAACTAGTTATGGACCAAGTTCAACAGCACCTACCAGTGCTGGAAGTTATACGGTTACAGCAACTGTTGCAGCTAATACTCCTTGGGCATCAGCAAGTTCCAGTGCAACATCTTTTACAATTAGTAAAGCAACCCCAACATTAAGTATTTCATCAACCAATCCTGTCACTTATAGTGGAAGTTCACAATCTGTAACAGTTAGTGGAACTGGTGGTGGTACGGTTACAAATATTCAATATGCAGGTTCGGGTACTGCACCTACCAATGCAGGTACTTACGCAATTACTGCAGATATAGCTGCTTCTTCAAATTACAATGCAGCAACAGGTGCATCAGCAGGTAATTTTGTTATTAATAAAGCAACCCCAACATTAAGTATTTCATCAACCAATCCTGTCACTTATAGTGGAAGTGCACAATCCGTAACAGTTAGTGGAACTGGTGGAGGTACGGTTACAAATATTCAATATGCAGGTTCGGGTACTGCACCTATCAATGCAGGTACTTACGCAATTACTGCAGATATAGCTGCTTCTTCAAATTACAATGCAGCAACAGGTGCATCAGCAGGAACTTTTGTTATTAATAAAGCAACCCCAACATTAAGTATTTCATCAACCAATCCTGTCACTTATAGTGGAAGTGCACAATCTGTAACAGTTAGTGGGACAGGAGGTGGAACTGTAACTAATATTAAATATGGTGGTTCGAGTACTGTACCTACAAATGCAGGGACTTACGCAATTACAGCAGATATAGCAACTTCATCAAACTATAATGCTGCAACTACAGCATCAGCAGGTAGTTTTATTATAAGTCAGGCAGTACCTGTAGTAACGCCAATAGTTGGTTCTTATACTTATACAGGAAGCCCATTAGGACCTAATACAGCCAGTAATACAGGAACAGGAAGTAGTTATACGTATAGTTATACAGGGGTTAGTCCTAGTTATGGACCAAGTGCAACACAACCAACTGCTGTTGGAAATTATACAGTAACTGCAACAGTTGCTGCAAGTTCTGATGGTAATTGGAGTTCTGCTAGTTCCACTGTAACTGCTTTTGCTATAGTTTCTGCTTCATCACCCAAATGTCCGCTTTCATCAGCTTTAACTACTGCTGGTTTACAAACTGTATGTGCTTTGGCTACAGCAGGTACATTAACCAATACAATAACTACTAGTGGTACTACTGGTACACCTACCCTGCAATATCAGTGGTATTATAATACTACCAATAGTAATACGGTTTCTACTGCAACAGCAGTTTCTACTGGTGGTACAAGTAGTACTTTTATACCACCATCTACAGGTACTGAAGGAATCAGATATTATTTTTGTGTAGGATATTCAACTGATAATACCTGTGTACAAGCCAATAATACACAAATACTTGCTTCCACTACAACTATTCAAGTTACAATAAATACTTTACCTTCTGCAGGAACAATAACGGGCGGGGCATCTGCAGTATGTAATGGCAGCACTTTGGTATTGACACCACATGCAACTGGTGGTTCTGGTAGTTATACTACTTATACATGGATATCATCAAGCCCCTCAAATGCTTCCATAAATACAACTGGCAGCACAGGGTCAGTTCTAGGTGCTAGTGCTGGTTCTACTAATATATCTTATACAGTTACTGACGGAAACTCCTGCACCTCTGCTAGCTCTGCTGCTTATCCTGTTACAGTAAATGCACTACCTACTGCTGGAACAATAACAGGAGGTTCGTCTTCTGTATGTAATGGAAGTACATTAGTATTAACCCCACATGCAAGTGGAGGTTCTGGTAGTTATACTACTTATACATGGACCTCATCAAGCCCCTCAAATGCTTCCATAAATACAACTGGCAGCACAGGGTCAGTTCTAGGTGCTAGTGCTGGTTCTACCAATATATCCTATACGGTTACTGATGGAAATTCCTGTACTTCTGCTAGTTCATCTTCTTATGCAGTTACAGTGAATGCGTTACCTACTGCCGGAACAATAACAGGTGGAAATGCTGTTTGTATGGGAAGTACATTGGCATTGACTCCTACTGCAAGTGGTGGTTCTGGTACTGGTTACACTTATGCATGGACATCATCCAATACATTGAAAGGAACTATAAATGCTACGGGAAGCACAGGAACAGTTACTCCAGTAAGTGCAGGTTCTACCAATATAACGTATACAGTAACAGACGGAAACACTTGTACTTCTGCTAGTTCTACCGCAAATGCAGTAACAATAAATGCTTTACCAAACGTTACCAATTTCACTTCCCCATCTGCTACTAATGCCTGTGCAGGGAGTACTACTTCAACAGTAACAGTAAATTCCACTTCTTTGGGCACTGGTACTTTTACAGTTACCTATAGTTTAAGCGGTAGCAATACAGTTTCTGGTCATACTGCATCTTTATCAATGGGAGCAACAAGCGGTACTTTTACTATCCCTTCTGCTGATTTGGGTAGTTCAGGTTCTACTACCGTTACAATAACTTCCATTGCAAATACAGGTGGTAATACCTGTAGTAGTGCAGTAAGTAGTAATAATTTCACCAGTTTTACGGTTATTGCTTTACCTAATGTAAGCAATTTTTCAATTTCATCGGTTAGTACCCCTTGTGCTGGTTCAGGTGCAACAGTTACAATTGCATCCAGTAGTTTAACAGCAGGGGTAAGCTACGATGTTACATATTATGTTACAGGTAGTGGCGTATCGAGTACTACTGCTACTATGACCAATTTTACTAGTGGTACAGGTACTTTTACTACCGCAAATCTTGGAACAAATGGTAGCAATACAGTGTATATTACTGCAATTGCAAATCATACTACTGGTTGTAGCAATACAGTAAGTGCTAATTATAGTTTTACTGTTAATTCAAGTGGAGCTAGTGCCCCTAAATTTATAGTACATAGTACTAACACAAATCTTTTAACTAATCATTGTTCTGCTAACGCAAACTGGAATGCAATACCTACAGCCGGAACTTCATTAACTATTGGATATGAAATTCAATCGGAAGTTTCATATACCGCTTCAGGTATTTATTATACTACCGATGGATCAACACCCTCAGTTGGTTATGGTGTAGTAAGTCCTCCAACATATTTTGCTGCTGGAACCACTAATTGTTCCAGTACGAATTATTATGCTAATGTACTTGCGACTATTCCAGGTGTAACTGCAGGTAAAACAGTAAACTATAAGATAGGTGCTTGGTATGGTTGTGGTACGGAAGGTTTTGCTCAAACTGGTTATGGTACTCAGAATAGTACAGTTCAAAATGTTTATACTTATACGGTAAATGATATTGCTACTGCAGATTTTCAAAGCAATACTTCTGGCAACTGGAGTTCAGCAGGTACCTGGGTGTATAATTCCTGTACTATAGGGGGTACAAAATACTGGTCAGCTGCAACGCAGGCACCAGGTTCTACTAATAATGTAACTATACTTACTGCCCATACTATTACTATGGATGTAAGTCCAACTATAGGTACTGGAAAAACGCTGACTATCAATTCGGGAGGTACATTAAATACGGGTGCAAATATTGTATCTGGAGCAGGATCTTTTACATTGGCTTCGGGCGGTACCCTGGGTATTGGTAGTGCAACTGGTATAAGTGGTAATATTACGGTAAGTGGTACTATCTCTTATAGTTCTGCCGCAAACTATGTATATAATGGAACCGGCAATCAGAATACAGGATCATTTACTACTACTCCAACAGCAAGTACAGTAGCTGGTTTACAAATAAGCAATTCAGGTCATACTATTACCAATACTTATGGCACAAGCCTTACTGCTACAACTCTTACACTTACAGCTGGTACATTCTCCATTGGTAGTGCCAATACCATTAATATAGCATCTTCCGGTACAATTGCCGGAACAGGTGGTGCTATTACTTCTGGCGCAAATGGTGGTACTGTAAACTGTATTGGTTCAGTAGCTATAAACGGAGGTACTGCAATTACTTTTAATAACCTTAACCTTAATGGTGCTACTACCCTTACCACTGCACCTACTATTGCAGGTACACTTTCATTAAATAATGGTTATTCATTTAGTGGTAGCAATTCACCTACCTATAGTGCTAATTCTTTACTATATTACAACTGTACAGGATCGCCAAACAGAGGGTATGAGTGGACTGCTGCTACCAGTGGTGCAGGTTATCCGTATAATGTACAAATAGCCAATACTACTACCTTAATAATGGGTACTACCAGTAGTGCTAAGTGTGCTGGATATTTAACAGTTGATCAGAATAGTTATATCACTACGCCAACATCTAGTTATACATTAACTGTATTGGGTAATGTAGATATAGAAGGAGGATATACTTTAAATGGTGATGTATATGTAGCTGGAAACTGGACAGTTGGTTCTTCACCTAATAGTATCTCTAATAATAATAAAGCAGTTTTCTTCAATGCTGCATCTGGTAATCAGACTATAACAAAAACTGGTGGCGGTATTGTTTATTTCGATTATTTTATTATAAACAAAGCTGCCGGTAATGTTGTGCTGAGTAGTTCTCCTGCAACAACTGTAACTATCAACAATACTTTGTCTTCAGGTGGTGATGTTTTACAAATATTAAATACAGGTAAATTAGATTTGAATGGTCAGTCTATAACTTTAAATACAACAAATGCAGGCATCAGTGTAAATGGTGCAAACAGAACTATTACCAATAGTCTTACTACTGGTGGAACTGTGTATATTAAAGGTGCAAATTCATATGTTGACCCATCCAATTCAGGTACATTAATTATTGATAATAATGTTACTCTTCAGATTGGTTATGTAGGTGCTACAGCATCCTCAGTACAATTTAATTTTGGAGCAAGTACTACTACTATTTATGGAACTTTAGCTTTATATCCTGGATATTCTTTAATAACCAATTCACCAGCTTATGGAAGTAGTTCATTATTACAATATTATTGTGGGGGAACTCCAGGCAGAGGGGTAGAGTGGAATGCTACAAGTAGTTATGGATACCCTAATAATGTTCAGATAAGTTATGCTACTTTTTTTAATCTGGTAAATGGTACGCCCGTATATTGTCAGATTGCAGGTAATCTGACAATTGATCAGAATAGTACTTTTAGTATGGCAGGTCAAACAGCAGGAGGTACTGGTTCAAATGCTGGTATAGGATTAAGAGTAAATGGTGATATTTATAATGATGGTACCATTTATATGAGTTATGGTGTAACTACAGCTTATGCAAATAAAAGATTGACCTGTACCAATTTTTATAATGGTAAAGATTCCTATGCATACTACAGCGGGTCCCCAGCAGCAACTACCTATTTGTCAGGTGTTGGTAGTAATCCTAGTTCAGGTATTGGAGGAGATTTGGAAGTTACAGGTAATTTAATTATTAATGCTCCTTTAACGTCACAGGGAAGAGCTGTATTCTTTACCGGTTCGGGCACTCAGGTTATTTCGGGTGTTTACAATGTATATAATCCTTTTTATATAGATTATGTTATTTTAAATAAAACTGGTGGAAGCGTACAAATGTCGGAAGATTTAATTATAGGCTATGGACTTACATTTAATAGTACAGCTGATATATTGGATATAAATGGTCACTCATTAACATTGGGTATTGGTTCATCATCGGGTAATATAGCAGGTGGAGGTTATTTAAGAGGCAGTGCTGCTTCTAATTTGAATGTGTTAGGCACAGGAACTATAGGTACATTAAATTTTGATCCTACTTCATCAGGTACAACCAATATATTGAATAATCTTACAATAGCAACCGGAACTGTAAATCTGGGTAATCCTTTAATAGTAAATAGTACTTTGGCACTTAACAGTGGTATTTTTAATATCAGCGGACAAACGCTTACTTTTCAGAATGGTAATACACCAATAACAGTATCTTCTGGAACATTAACTACTAGTAGCAATACTAATTTAGTATTCGGTACTACTGGCAATACAGGTGGTACTGCATTTACATTACCAAATGGATTATATACTTCTGCACCTTCTATTAATAATTTCACCATTGACAGAACGAATGCTTTAACACTGGGTAATCAGAATATAACCATTAATGGTACATTAACATTAACCAGTGGCTTAATCAATACATCTTCCTCTGGTGATATCATTGTTTCATCAACAGGCTCAATTTCTGGAGCAAGTAGTTCTTCTTATATAAATGGGCCACTTTCAATGGGTTTTGCAAGTGGTGCAACAAATGCTTCTAATACTTTTCCTATTGGTAAAGGTGGAAATTATCGTCCATTAACTTTTAAATACAATAGTATAACCGGCGCAAGCACAGTAACAGCTGAACAATTTGAGTCTGCTATTACAGGTATAACTACACCTCCTGCAAATCCGGTAATACCTCGATACTGGAATCTATCACAATCAGGAGGTACCAATCCTAATTTTAATTTAACCTTAAATGGTACAGGGCTAACACAAACTGGTGCAAGTACTTTATCCATGATACAAACTAATGGAAGTACAGAAAATAGTGTTGGTGTTACTACACCAAATTATACCAATGCATCTGCATTTACCAGTTTCCTTTCTGGTACTAATAGCTTTACAATAGGTGAAACTAGTGTGCCAACTACTACTACCGTTTCATCTCCAATAACAGCCATAACATATGGTACAACCAGTTCTTCTTTTACTGCAACAGTATTAACTACTTCCGGTTCTAATCCTGTTAATGGTGCAACTGTCACTTTCTATGTAGATGGTACAAGTGTTGGAACAGGTTCTACAAATTCAAGTGGAGTAGCTGCATTAACTACCTATAATCCATCTTCTTTATCTGCTGGAGCACACACCGTTACAGCTACTGTTAGTGCTTATAGCTATTATGCAACCAGTACATCAAGTGGGGTAAGTTGGACGGTGAATAAAGCAGCTTTAACAGTTACGGCAAGCGCACAAAGCACAACTTATGGAACAGCATTAGGATTAGGAACAAGTGCCTATACTACCAGTGGTCTGGTAACCGGGGATGCCGTAAGTAGTGTAACCTTACAATATAATAG
>Ga0208259_1000346_pt1 | contig 14246 bp, 14 predicted proteins | sample CryBogCBH22May08_FD_184618 | JGI IMG/M metagenome (GOLD analysis project Ga0208259, IMG submission 184618) | Freshwater microbial communities from Crystal Bog, Wisconsin, USA - CBH22May08 (SPAdes) | ecosystem: Environmental > Aquatic > Freshwater > Lake | place: Crystal Bog, Wisconsin, USA... | reverse complement strand
CAGGCAGTCCACCTTAATCCTGATAAGACCAAAGCTAACCAAAAACCAAACGCAGAGGAGATAACTCGGAACAAAAAAGCCGCTTAAGATTTAACCGTCGAGGCGACAACTACTCTGAAAATTTCCGAAGCTGGCGTAGACCTGCCCACCGTCCAGCGCATCAGCGGGCACAAGACCCTGCAAATGGTCGTACGCTACAGCCACCAAAATGGTGAACACATCCGCGAAGCAATGGAAAAGCTTGAACAGCGCTACCGAACTGAGAAATAAGGGTTTTAATTATTTTTTATAAAAATTCACTCAGATTTGACCTGATTTAATAGTACTACTAGACTTAAAAAGAATACTAAAGGATTAAAATGCGTTTAACAATGCTTGATACATACCCTTTTTCCAATGATTTGGGAATGGCGCAGTAACTACACCGGGTTGCAGCAATGAGCTCTTAATAGCCAGACTATCAAGACCTAATGCGGTTAAATTGTTAATTTGCTGTAAGACCATACCCAACTGTTCGGCAGCTTGCACCGAGTAACGTTTTGCCAAATTAAAGCTATTAAAGTGGCTCTCAACTCTCTTTTTATCATCAACAGTCCAATGAGAAGGTGCTGAAATATAGTATTTAAATACACCTGGATCTATAAGATTTATAGACTGATAATCCGCAAAAATCCACTGATCATTGAAAAACCTACTATTATCGAGATAGGGTTGGATGATCTGATCATTTGCATTAGTTGCATAGGAATGTCCTTTACCATCCATGTTGCAATCACGACATGCCGGAACCAAATTGCGTGGCATAACGGAAAATTGAGGAAAATGCGTTTTAGGCAAAAAATGATCTAAGTTACTTGGAGTACCTATTCCCCCACAAAACGGGCACTTTTCTTTTGCAGCATTTAATAAAGCATCATAAATTTTTCTGGCTGGTTTGCTCTTATTTACAAAGTATTGTTCGTAAATATTGACTAACTCAGACTTTGTCAAGTTATTGATAACAATAGGGTTAGCATTTCTATTACTAATTGGACTGATAGTATGGAGCATCCCCGTACGGGCTAATTTTAAATATTCATCTTCTTTTAACTTAAAAAGAGCGTTGCTATTTGTCACCTTCTGTTTAAGGAGGTTGTTCCCAGATATACCGGCAATACAATGGTTAAGAGTATCTTCAAAGTTATAACTAGGTTCAATTAGTTTCATCATGACTAATATCCCTATCCCGGTTAGCGATCAATGCCATTAGAATGGCTCTGCCTTCAAACCCAAGCTGATTATTATAGACATTAATTATCTCCTCGTAAGTGCTTCCTGCTTCAACAGATTTAACAAGAAGGTCGTGAAAACCTGAGCGCACAATCTCAAGGCCAAAAACCTCACGTGTTAATACTCCAACATTTTCAGCAAAGGTTTCAATGTCTGGACGAATTGAGGTGGTACTGTCACCAACACGATAAATCTTCCACACACAAGACTTTGGAATTTCCTGCAACACCACTGGCGAATGGGTTGCTATGATGGCAACCCCATTTCGGTCATGGAGCAAATCTGCAACCGCACGCACAAACGCCGATAAAAGCGGAGGATGTAAATGGCTCTCTGGCTCATCCAATAACACTAAGGTCTTTTCTTCTACGGTTGCAACTAAGCGGGTTACAATAAGTAGAACACTTGCGTGCCCCGAGCTCATGGAAGATAAAATTTGGATAACCTCACTTTTATACAAATCTTGAAACTCGGTTGAATCAGCTTGTATTTCATCATTGGTATCGTTACGAACTATCCGGTATTTAGCTTCTAGCTCCCCTAAATTTATTGAGGCAAAACCTTCATCTGAGCCCAGTTTATCAATAGCATTTAACCAACGTTTGGTCTTTTCCGGCTGATAAAAACAACAAATTAAAGCTTCAACACAATCACCCTGAAGATCGCTAATTGTTCGGTGGCGCTCACCACCGTCCGGATCTTTTAAACCAATATAGAAATAACAGGTTCCGTTAGCAGGATCAGGTTGTTTTGGCGGTGGTTTAAATGGGTCGAAAGCACTGAATGAAACTGACACTAGGGTGCTGAAATGGTCATTAGAAATTTCTCTCAACCTTTCCCCATCGATGAACTTAGCAATCGCGCATTGTCGATTTGTAATAGCGTCAATCATGCCATTTAGCAAAGTGGTTTTGCCTACCCCATTTCGGCCTATAACTGCATGAATGTTGGTGCTGGGCGTTGCTCCAACTATCACTTCGAAACTAAGGTCTATGCCCATCAATCGCTCTGTTTCAGACCTGACAAAGCTGAATCTAAAATCGGTAAGCTCGGCTAGACCATTTAAGACTCGAGCATATTGCCCTTTTACAGCAGAAAGACTGACGCTGCGCAATAAAGACGAGCTAAAAACTGCTTCCTCTTTTATGTCTTCAATAATGTCGGGTTGTAAAACAATATCGCGTAGCGCTAATAAAATCTCTGTACGAAAATGAAAAGGCAAAGACGCCATATTGCGATAGAACTCAACACCTTGTCCCAGCGAAAAGAAATCATCGCCTACTTTTTTAAACTCCTCACCCAATATACTATAGGTAACCGTTGTCATTTGCCCTTTACAGCCAATCTTTATGTAACCAATATTATGTAGTTGACCATATTCATCATGGATTGACATGTAAAACATGGTAACAAACCCATAGTCATTCCAACCATCTATTTTGAGATAAATCGTAAAATTGCCGGTATCAGGTACATATTGCTCTTTGGATAAAACACGAAAATTAATGTTCAATAATGCTCCTTGAATGCGTGCGTAATTTTTAGTGCGTAGGATGAGATGGATAGCTCCCCATTCCTAACAGTGTCATAATGCACTCAGCAATTTTAACTGGATAAAGAAGAGCCAAAAATGAATAATAACGTTGTTGGTTTGGATTTAGCAAAAAACATTTTTCATCTGTATACCCTGAACAGCGAAGGGCCGACGCCCTCAAAAGTCTTACGATCTCCCGTACTTAGGCCAAAGCTAACTGTCACGCATTATAATAGGCGCTGATAAGCACCCAAGCTTTCGCAACCATTTCCCCAGTTGGTTTAAGCAAATTTTCCAACTCCAAGGGGGTATCCAGATTATGGTTTTATTAGGGTGACACCGAGGCGATTTTTCTGTAAAGGTGGAAGGGGTAGCTTACCTGTCTGTGCCGCTACGGTGTCATGTAGGCCAGCCAAATCTTGGTTTATAGCTTGTTCTTCGGTGTCATAATCGGCCTGAGTTATCAAGCCAGCGCTGAGCTGTCCAGCAACCGATTTTAGTTGAAGCTCCAGTTGTTCAATCTCCGAAGTTAATAAACGAACAATTCTTAGTGTGCTTAGCCTGTAGTTAACTCTGGCATCGTCGTTTAATTGCAGCAACTCCTCAGTGTGCTTTCCATGCAAAGTTCGCGTCTCAATCTGACCAGTTTTGGCATCAAAACGAAGATGTTTAGTCATCTCGTAGTCACAGGGGTTTACAACGTAGGGCCCTGAATTCTCGTCACGCGGCCAATCATTGCTTTTACGACTATTACAGTTGCCACAGCAATAGTACAAATTTTCGTAGTCGCATACTAAGTTTGAGAAACGAGGAATCCCCTTTGGTTTGTAATGATCAACTCCAAAGTTTAGACTTGGCGCGCTACTGTCGGGCTGGCGGCAATACACACATACACGCGAAAACTCATTTTGCAGGAAACGCTTGTACGTCTGATAGCGCTTAAATTGCCGCGGGGAAAGTCTTCGTTTATGAATGCTTTTAGGATACTGAAAAACTGTCACAGTCAAATGGCAATACCGAGGCGCTTTGCGCGTTCTTCGCGAGCTAAACGGATGCGAGCTAATTGATCAGTTGCATCCTCTAAGGCTTTTACTTGCTCTTTAGTTACGAGCGGCGCGCGCTCCGAGAGACGAGAGTTGAGAATTTCCAATCGAGCCAATATCTCCGACGACTGAGTGCTGCCACTTGCATACTTAACTGCCATGTATTTCACACGATCTTTCGCGATTTGATCGATTTCAACACTCAGGTTCGGGACAACGGTGTCCTCACTTTTAAAATGTACGGACTCCTTTAAAGTAGGGGTTGGATTTATGGACGGAACTGACTGCGGCATCGGGTGCGTGGTCTGTGCAAACGATCCTTTTGTAGTGGCAAATAAATCAACGGCTTTAGTCTGTTCGGTTACGAATGCAGTCTGGCTGCTCGTCGAGACTTTTTCTTTTTGATAGTTTTGCTCGCGTGGCCTTGGTTGGAAAGGTGCTAAATAGGACGTAACTAACGAATTAACTAATTGTGGTGAATGATCTACGTAGAAATCCATGGTTGCACTCATGATCTTTTCTGATAATTTTAGGATGACAAATATTCACGAGCTTTGAGGCCTATTGCCCAGTCAAAGACATCGAATACTTGTGAGTGCATTGCATCTAATGCCTCCCCAGTATTCTTAAGGAATATTTCATTGCGGAATGCATCAATGTCTAACAAGTACTGAGGAATCGTCTCCCCTGCGGTTTGCTTTTGATTCAAGACGATGCCGTGTTGCAACAAACATCCGCCATCATCAGCAGCAAGCAGGAGTTTCCCTGCAAATTCATGAATCCCTTTGAAGTGCCCTGAAAGAAGAGGACCAACGAGCTCAGGATTCACCCAATCTAACACTGGATTGGTATCACTGACAATAATATTAACATAACGAAGACCAATCCGGGTGAACAAGTCTGAATCGATAATCTTGGATGCAGCCTCGACTATGCGTAAAACTCTTTCTCTCATATTCGCATAGTCACTGTATGCAGATGTTTCTACTGAAAGCGAACTCTGCTTTAGAGATACTGACCAGGTATTCTTTACGGATCGGAAGATATGAGTGTGAGTGTTGTTTGAGCTGTTACCTCCAATCCCTAAGCTAACCTCATTCCCCAATTCAAGGTACGGGTATTCCTTCCTCAGCGTTTTGACCAAGGTGGCTGGAGGTCGCGGCTCGCCGAGCTCCATTAGCGTCGGGAAACGTAGTTCACAAACTGCTTGATGTAAGAAGTTTCGCTTGTATTTGTCGCCATTCTTAGAACGAATAGCCACTAATTTGTCGGCATTCCAATTTGGTGTCATGCTGTTCTCAAAGAATACGAGGAAGATTGTTTTAAATCTGGTTGAATTTTGCCATACACTGATAGCTTAAGTCCACCTGAAGAATTTTCTGTAGTCAATTCGTTCTGAATTGTGGTGTAAAGTCACAGACTAAATGGAAAATCAGACTAAAGTCGAGCATCTCTTTTTATGACACTAATTTTCGAAATCGGTATATGGGGTCTAAAAATTTACATATTATTTTCGAGATTACTGCCACAATTACACCAAAATTACACACAGTTATTTTCAGGCATAAAAAAAGCAGTCGCCCATACAGGCTAACCGCTTGATTCATTTGATAATATATGGTGGGTCGCATGCGATTCGAACGCATGACCATCGCATTAAAAGAGCCTTTTTCATTATCATATACTTTATTTATCAATTACTTATAAACCGTCTTTTCGTTCGCAAACCTAATAGACCCAAAGTAAGCCTATATTAAAATCGTCAAAAAACCGCCATTTTTAAGACCACAGGCGACTAACCGCAAAAAGGGACGCTCACTAATTTCAATGTAATGGCAGATGAAGGTTCAAGGCAACCTCTCAATGTAATGTTAATGCGCGGGTGAGATAGCCCCGCCCCGATTGGCGAAAGTCAAGCCAAGGGAAGCCCAAAACCTTGATTTAAAAACCAGCTTTGGGCAGGGATTTGACTGATTTGTTTCGCTACACATTGACTAAAAACACTTTTAACCACTGATGGACAAAACGATTTGGCAGGCAAGGTGACAGTTTATGCTTGTGCCTGGAAAACATGTTCAATAACTTGAGCAGGCAAGGTAATCCGATCAAATAAAGAGGCCGGATACAAATAATCCTCGCCAGATTCATCAATCACCCGAATTTGGTGGTGTTTTTCCGCATCGGCATCCGCCAATACTTCATAAAGCTTGCGGCGTTCCAGTGAAACCTCATAACCACGGTTATTGATACAGATTGCGAATTGGTGTTTGTTCATGGTTGTATGTCAATGTAACGTTTGATTTTAAATTCCCGTTTGCCAATACCAGACGCTTCGTACCAATGAATTTCTGCCTCTCGGAGCGTTCCATCTTGCAAACGTACTGTGGCAAAGCCCTTTCGCTTGCGCCACAATCCCTGCCCATGAATTTTACGAAGCCTCGGTAACTCCCTAATGCCTGAGCCGCGAGCAAAAGTCTCGGGATGTTTGATGCCACCAATAATTTCAAATTCCATTTTTGGATTGTAGCGCAATACACTAGAAACATCCAATCTTCAAAACCGTCAAGGGGGAGACCAGTAGTTGCCACGACGTTTCGATTTGCTGGCCTGCCCTTTGATAGACTTCATGGCAAACAAAAAACCAATGTTCTATTTCAGTTGGCTAATGAAATGCTGGTTTGCCTATCAGTCATTGACATCCAGCACCACTATCAAATTCACTGGCTATGAAATTTTTCCTGCAACCATACTTTGATAAGTGACTGGTAAGGCATGTCACGAGAATTTGCGGCGGCTTTGATCGAATCCAATAGGTGTTGGGGTAGCCGTAATGAAATCGTTTGGGTGCTGGGTTTTAAATTGGGCAGCACTACCCGTTGCGAGGTCGTCCAATCCAGATAATCTGTGGAATCCTGTTGTTCCCAAAAAGTACGTTCTTCAGTTTCGTTGGCAAATTTTGGCATGGTTTTAAGTGGTTTGCTCATAAATATTCCGCTCATTTCTGTGCATGTCTCTGGCTGAGATGACGCGTATGCTTGCGCCTGCTTGCCGAAAGGTGAAGGTAATGTGCAATAACCGGCCTTCGCTAGTCCTACCTAACGCATGAAAGCGAGCTTCGCCTTCACTGTGTCTGGTATCGTCAATTACAAGCAGTGGCTGATTGAAAAAGACCTGCTCGGCTTCAGCCATTGAGACGCCATGCTTGTCGTTCTTGCGCGCATTGCCTTCATCCCAATCAAACGCCGTGGTTTTAGTAAAATCAATCTTGGCTGTACATTATGGAAATATACAATGAGAAGCAAGTTTATCCGTATTCAATTGGGAAGCCCGAAAGACCAAGGAGTTTATGAAAAAATATTTATAACCGATTGATTCATAAATGCGTGAATTTTATAAAAAGAGGTTTTTCGGAGCCCCCAATTAGCTACAAAATAAAAAATCATCATCACTTTATCACTAACTTCCGAATACCAAAAAATATAAGCTTTCTTCCGTGACCCCTTCCAGTTCGTGAATTAGTATTTGTCTGCCGCGATGCTTTGTCGGTCAATACTGACAAGGCACGGGCGCTCCCCTTAATATTAACCAAGGACTATAAAATGCAAATAGCTGGCCCATCTGAATTTCCAGTCGAATATCTTCCGCCACTGGTCAAAAATGCAGTGTTGGAAATGCAAAAAAACACCCAATTCCCGTTGCCACTCATCGTTTCATCTGCGTTATCAGCCGTTTCACTCGCTTGCCAAAACTCGATTGATGTGCAGCAGCCTATTGGGTCGGTCTCCCCCTGCTCGATTTTTATGTTGTTGGTGGCAGACTCGGGTGAAGGCAAAACTCCTACCGACAATTATTTCACCAAACCGATTCGGGATTTTGAAGAAAATCAGGAAAAAAAATTAGCCGAAGAATTGGTGCAACAAAAAACGACCCGAAGCATGTGGGACATTGAGCATCAAGCAATTGAAAACGCAATGAAAAAAAATAGAAAAAAATCGCTTGCCACAGATGAAGCAGAAAGTTTGGAGGCGTTGAACGTCGAGTTTGAGAATCTTCAAAAAAAATTGGAGGGTCATTTGCTAAAAGAGCCAAAGCAACAACGCCAATATAGATTGATGGTCAACAATATCACGCCAGAAAAGTTGCAGTCGGATTTAAACGAAAATTGGCCGTCGGTCGGTCTGTTTTCTAATGAAGCGGGTAGCCTCATTCGGAGTGGCGCAATGCGGAATTTGGGGATGCTCAACCAGCTCTGGGATGGGGCGCCACTGAGTGTTGACCGCGTCAGCTCACCCAGCTTCAAAGTGAATAACGCCCGCTTGTCGGTATCCCTGATGGTTCAAGGACAAGTTATGGAAAACTTTCTCGCAGGACGTGGCAAGGAAGCGCGGGATATTGGCTTTCTCGCCCGTTATCTGGTTGCTTGTCCCTTGACGACGAAAGGATCACGATTTGTTGATGATAGGACGCAGAGCTGGCATCACCTGACGGCTTTTCAGCAGCGCATCACTGAAATATTGACCCAAGATAAATTGGAGGTCGATCAAGGCAGGCAAGCCCGGCGTGTCCTGGTGCTTTCACCTGAAGCCAAATACGAGTCGATCAAATTTCGTAACGAGATCGAATCACATTTGACTCCTGGAGGATATTATTCCGATGTTGATGATTTTGCATCAAAAGTTGCCAATAACTTGGCTCGAATGGCCGCCCTGTTTCATTTTTTTGAGGGGCATCAGGCAGATATTTCTGCCGAAAGCCATAGGTTTGCCGAAGGTGTTTGTATTTGGTATCTCAACGAGTTTAAACGTTTATTTACAAAACAACCGGACATCCCATCGGTTTATGCGGATGCCTATGATTTGGAGCAATCCCTGTTAAGATTTTGCCAAAATCATCCTGGTTGTTACGGCATCGAAAAAAGTAAGATTGCACAATACGGCCCGAGCCAACTTCGCAAAGATAAAGTCAGAAGAGACGCGGCACTTTATGAGCTCACATGCCAAAACAAAATTTACACATATCTCATTGGGAAAAAGCCATGGATCGCATTACAAAAATATATAAATCCAATACCTTTTAACAATACAGTGTTTAATCCACAGCCACTGGTCAGTCACTCTGTGTATAAAATTGCCGGACAATGTGGCTCCGATAATGCCTCCTCAATACCCAACCCTTTTGATCCCATCCCCTTTCGCTGATCGGTTAGTTAAGAGGAGCCATTAACATATTCATGCTCAACTCTGAGCATGAATAATTGTAAAATCAAATGAAATCACACTACCAAGGCTGCTAATATCGCTAATTTAGCAACATTAGCAGCCTTTTTTTTCAAAATGAAAAAAATAATTAACCCACCACCCGCCTAGGCAAACCCAATACGAATTGTCATCTTTGACCTTTTGGTTAGGGAGTGCTGACGGCACTAACAAAAAGTAGCGGATTGGGAATATTGGAGCATGGTAGGCCAGCGGTCTGCCTTTAGCGGATGGCTGATATGATTGTTTTCACGGATCAGCATTATCTGTTACTGCCCAATCTCTATAGGCATGGAAAAGCAAGAATCGTCAAACTCGTCGCTTTTAAATTGAAATTTTTTGGGTATTGCAAATCTCCAATAAATCGCAGTTTTTTATCGCGGCACCAATCGCAACATCTTTACACTAGATAATTGATGAAGTAACACTGCTAGAACTGCTAATGTTGCTAAATTAGCAGTCCTAGCAGCTCTTTTTTACGAATGGAATAAACTTTAACTCACCCCACCACCCAAACCTTCCCCATTAATAGCCGCAAGCCTTTCCGCCACCCTGCGCCTCGGCCTGCCCCGGCTGCTGTGCTTTTCCTCCGCCTGCCCCTTGCCGAACACCCTGCCTTCGCCCTGCACGATGACCGCCGCGTAGCAGTCCTGCTTGACCAAATAGCGGGCGGCCCGGTCAAGGTTGTCCCGCAACTCCGTGTCGTCGTGGTTGACCCTGCCTATGCCGCAACGGGCGTATAGTTTTTTTTGGGCGTTGCAGTTGAAATAAAGCCCCCTGCCTCCGGTGATGGTGTCTGCCCAGTACCGCCCCAAGCGATGCCCTAACGTGATGTCTTCGCGCACCTTCGAGCCGTCATAAAAGAACAGCAGGTGGTAATGGAAGCCCTTGTCCATGCCGTACTCCAGTTTCCAGACATGACCGACTTTATGCCCGAACAATGCGTTGGCCCGTGTGTTGTTGAAGAAATGCTCCCGGTCGCTTTGGACTTGTTGCAGTTCCGCCTGTAGTGCATCAATGGACGTATAACGGCGCTCTTGCTTGCGGTAGCCAAAATCCACCCGGATGACCAGCAGCCTTGCATAGCGTTGGAACAGCGCGGCGATGTAGCTGGACAGGCTTTTGGCATTGTTCCGGGCTTGCCTGTGATGGCGGCTGACGAGGGCTTTGAACGCCCCGCTGTTGGCTTCCGCCCGTATCTGATGGAGCATGTGGTTCAATAGCCCTATCCGCTGCATCAGGTCTTCGGGGTCGCACACGGTGGGGCAGTGGAACAAGTCAATGTCATCCACGCCCTTTTCCCCTGGCTGCCCGCCACCACCGTGGCCGCTTGGCAATGCCCAATAGCCGCCTTCCCCGCGCAAAAGCTGTTGTTTGGCTTGCCGCACCGCCTTGAAAAACAGATCGATGTAAGGATTGAAGCGGTGCAGCGGGAATGACGCGTCCAATTGCCTGGCAAAGTCAGGGGCGGCGTATTTTTTTAGGGTACGCAACAGCCCATGCGGTTCACTGGCAATGGCATACAGCGGACAGCCCAACCTGTCCTTGCCGTTGTATGCCAGATAAAACACATCCGTTTTAAGCCCGATGATGGTCTGTACCAGCGCGTCAATGCCCTTTAAGTCAAAATGCCTAATGGCCATAGTGCGGCTTCCTCCTGCCGGAGTGTCCATCACCGGAGCATCCATGCAAGCCCCATATAAGCCATTAGCTAAACCATTGTCCATGCCATACCCCTTGCCGACCTGTGTTGATGATGGGTCAATGCCCGTGCCAAAGCCTGTGCTGAGATCACTGCCGTTGACCGATTGGGCGTAGTGGTGTCCGTTACGCCGTCCATAACATGGGCAAGGCGGTTAATTTTTTAAATCTAGGGTTGTCAGGATAATGGATGCTTTCAATGGGTTTACATCCATAAGCATTGGCTTCAACACGTTTTACTATACTGCTCTTTGATGGCTATCAATGACTGGCATTCACTTACATAAACCAGATTAATAAAACAACTTGATGGAGTGGTGTAAGCAATTAATTCTAATGACTTTAATAGCTATTAGGCAATTAATGACTCTTAGCTATCAATACATCAATATCAATATCAATATCAATATCAATAATATCAATAACATTAAAACCAAAATTCACGGGGCAGTCATTGGGGGATACTGGCGGAAGGCCAGACCAATAAAAAACTAGGCTGAGCTGTTGCGGACTGGCTTGACGGGTGGTGCTGAAAGCCACGCCAGCCGTGGGTTTGACTTGAAAAGCCCAACAAAACCGGCAGGGAGAATGATTTCTTCTTTTAACTAACTGACTGATTATATTAATTTAATTATTTTTGTTAAAAGGTTCTAGGGCTATACGAAGTTAACGTCCTAAAAATTAGGGTGGCCACAAAAAAACCCTAAAAAAGCGTGATGTGATGGAAAAATGGCTTATCAATCATGAGGGGTGGCCTTGGATTCATTTTCAAAAGATTCCGGCTTCGATCTGATAATTTGCCTTTTCCCTAAAGTGACTGTTCTTTTCTTTTCCGTACCGCGGGCATCGTAGTAAACCGTTCCGGCTGCCCCATCATTTTTAGCGATGCTAAACTCAATGAAACGAACCTCTGTTCCGATTTTCTTTTCGTCAAATTCAAACACGATATCCGCCTTTTTTTGCAATTCGGCCTGAGCCTTCTTCAGTACCCACCGTTTAAAATCCCGGTACTGTTTATAAGTGTCATCACCCAGCATTAAAGCCTGTTTAAGTTCGGTTACGGCATACCGACATTCCCCTGTGGCTTCATAGGGTTTCAGCAAGATGTATAGCTTGATGGCATAAACATGCTTGAACTGGATGAGTGCGACCCGTGGTGCAGACGATAGCCGTTCCTTCATATCCAGCAACCAGGGCTTCAACACCGGATCAAAGCGAAGCTGGATGATGCCTTCTTCAGCGTGGTACTGTGAGAACGACAGCCACTTGGCTTTGACTTGGCCGTGCCTGTCATCAAGCTTTACAGGAGTGTCCATCAGGCTATCAACGGCCTCGCTTATTTCGGCTTCAATACCCTCCCCGTTGCCTTTCCCCAACAGCGTTGCCAAGCCGGAAACATGGACTGTATACCGATTAAATGCGATGTCATATGGATTGACCACGTCAACCAGCCTATTGACAAGCCATTGCCCACTGACCGGCAGCTTATACCGTTGTTCAACCAAAGGATTCCGCAACACAAAACCGCCCCGCTTTTTCAGCTTTAGGATATTGACGGGCAGTATGAAGTTAGCTGCGAACAACGTCAAGAGAGTGTTTTTTATAAGCTCTCAGTTATCCTTGCCCCCATTGGACAATGGGGCAAGGCATTGGAGAGTTATTTTAGATTGCTCGCACACCATTATTTATTCGCTTATAAACAATATGTTGCAATTGAGAGTATTTTATATTGACTCTCGTCACTCGACCCGTCACCAAATCCTGCTGCACATTCAAAACACTTTCATACCCATATCATCCCTTTGCAAAGCCCCTTGGCCTTTGCACCCCACGCTTTTCCAAAGCGCTTCCCAACCAATCCCAGGAGAACAAACCATGACCACCCTTTGCCCGCATTGCCAATCCCCCCGGGTTGTCAGCAAGAACATCGCCAAGAAAACCTGCGGCTACCTCGGCCTGGTCGGCGGGGCTGCCAGCGGCAGTGCCGGTCTGGCCAGCGGCGCGGAACTCGGCGCAACAGCTGGTCTGCTGGCTGGCCCTGCGGGCGCCGTCCTCGGTGGCATTGCCGGGGCGTTCCTCGGTGCGCTGGTCGGTGCCGCCGCCGGTGGCATCGCCGGGGCGCAACTGGGCGAAGTGATCGACGAGACGGTCTTGGACAACCACGAATGCCTCGACTGCGGGCATGAGTTCAGCCTCGACCGCCGCTAAGCCGCAACCCAAGCCTTACACCCTCAGCATTTAATCCTTATGCGTTAATGCTTAAGCCTGAATGCTTAAAACCCTAACCTTACCTTTCTTAACCACCCCTTTTTTCAGGAGTCACACCATGGCCACCCTAGCCACCTCGTTCAAGAACATCTCCGGCCTGATCCGTTCGGAAAGCCCGCTGTCCGACGAACAAATCTTCCGTGCCGCCCCCTCGGTGTTCGCCGACGCGCCGCACAGCTCGCGTTCTGCCCGTTACGCCTACATCCCCACCGCCGACATCGTCAACGGCCTGCGCGGCGAAGGCTTCATGCCGTTCATGGTCTGCCAGGCCAAGACCCGCACCGAAGGCAAGGCCGACTACACCAAGCACCTGCTGCGTTTCCGCCACCAAGGGCAAATCAACGGCGACACCGCCAATGAGATCATTTTGGTCAACTCCCATGACGGCACGTCCAGTTACCAGATGCTCGCGGGCTGTTTCCGCTTTGTCTGCCACAACGGCCTGATCTGCGGCGACACCGTGGAAGACCTGCGTATCCGCCACACTGGCGACATCCTGTCCAATGTCATTGAAGGGGCGTACCGCATCGTCGGCGAGTTCGCGCAAGTCGAGGCGGGCAAAGACATGATGCAAGGCATCGACCTCAACCTGTGGCAACAGAACGCCTTCGTCAACGCCGCCCTGTCGCTGCGCTACGCCCCCGACGAAAACAGCCCCATCACCGCGCAACAGCTCAACCAACCGCGCCGCACCGATGACCGGGGCTGTGACCTCTGGCGCACCTTCAACCGCGTCCAGGAGAACCTGCTGCAAGGCGGCCTGCAAGGGCTCAACCGCAACGGCGGGCGCATCACCACCCGCAAAGTCACCAGCGTCAGCGAGAACGTCCGGCTCAACCGGGCGTTGTGGACACTGGCGGAAGAAATGGCACGGCTGGCGGCCTGAGCGGTTTGCCTTGGCCTATACCAAACCTTTGCCAAGCAAACCCAGCCGCCCGTCAGTGCCAAGGGTTGATGCCGTCCGTCAACTTAAACACCTCAACTATAAACCATCAACCTTAAACCTTCACCCATGCCTGTTGCAGCGGTCAAAACCGCCGCAACGGGCTTTTTTTAGGAGCGTCACCATGTCCAAATTAGCCACAACCGCCATAACCTCTTCAACAACCTCCCGATCAACAGCAATGCCGAAGCCAACCGCAAGGCCAGCAACACATAACCCCGACCTTGCCCACC
>Ga0208259_1000339_pt1 | contig 14383 bp, 3 predicted proteins | sample CryBogCBH22May08_FD_184618 | JGI IMG/M metagenome (GOLD analysis project Ga0208259, IMG submission 184618) | Freshwater microbial communities from Crystal Bog, Wisconsin, USA - CBH22May08 (SPAdes) | ecosystem: Environmental > Aquatic > Freshwater > Lake | place: Crystal Bog, Wisconsin, USA... | reverse complement strand
CGGCTTATGCCAAACTTTTTAGAAAGGGTGCGATAAGACTGTTTACTTAATAAATAATCGTTTATAATCTCTTGTTTTTTGTCCATATTTTACACTTTGATGTGTAAACCTATTTTAGGACTAGACAGTGTATGAACAGAGCCTGTCGGCTATGAGACAAAATTTTAAATGAAGTGGCCTTTTGAATAAAGTTTTTTGGTTAGACAAATCGGCTTATTATTAGATTAATTGGTATTAGCGTTCGTTATGAAGGTTACCAATACAATAAAGACGAGTGTTTGTGCAGATTTTTTGTTAGCAATCATAGTGAACTATGGTAACAACAAAAAATCAAGCAAACGCTTGTGTTTGAAGTATTTGAAAACGGTAATAGAATTCTATTGCGTAATCTGGGTTTAATCGGCTTATTATTAGGTTAATTAGTATAAGTTGAAAGAATACAAAACGGATTAATACATTTATTTGTATTAACCCGTTTATTATGCATTTCAATCTACTGTATTGATAATCCCTTATTTGATTGGAAAACTCCTACTTAATCAAAACAAATCGTTGAGGGGTATAGGATATATTATCTCCAATAATTCTAATGATGTATACTCCTGGTTTAAATACGGGAGCAGTCATGTCTATATTAATGGTATTTCTTCCTTCAATAGCCTGAATATCTTTTATCATAAAGATAATACCAGTAGAAGCTCCAATTACCGCAACTTTTGCATTTCGCTGAACAATACTAAGAAATTTAACTTTAAATATACCATTGTTAGGATTAGGGTAAATATTCACAGAATCTGGTTCTGAAATACCATCAGCTGTACATTTTGTAACAGTAATTGTCTGAGATATACTATCCACACAACTATTATCAGAAGAAGTTACAATTTGTTTAATATTATAAGAACCCTCCTTAGCATAAATATGAGAAGTGTTTAAAGTAGATGCAGCCAATCCATCGCCAAAGCTCCAATAATACTTATTAGTAGCATATGGATACGATGAAGTGAAAACAAAATTATTGGAACATAATGGTTGTGAAATTGTATTTACACTAAAGCCAGCATTCACAACTTTTACAATAACTATCGAATCGCTAAGAGCAGAACTACAGCCATTACTAATATTCTGAACACTGTAATAGCCAGGGGTTGTCGCGTTGAAAGATTGATAGCTGGCACCACTAAGTGCAACCCCATTTCGGTACCATTGATAGGATGAACCAGCACTACTAACGAATAAAATACTTTTACCATTGCAAAGTTGTGTAATACCATTACTTGTAGCTACAGGTTTTGCTGGTGTTGGAACAATAGTAATACCAGTGGCTGCTGAAGTTAATGAAGGACAATCACCAACATTATACGCCACCAAAGTGTAGATACCAGAGGTTAATGGAGTATAATTAGCAGTACTGGCTCCACTGATTGCTGTATCATTTTTATACCATTGATAATAGGAAAGTCCAGGAGCACCAGTTAGGGTAGTTTTATTATTACCAGAACAATATGTATTAGGTCCATTTGTAATGACGGTAGGTGCCTGAGAACTAATTACAGTTACAGTTGTAGATCCGGATACCGATGGACAATTATTACTATCTACAGCATATACCGAATAAGCACCAGTCTGCTTAACGGTATAGTTCTTGCTAGCTGCACCAGTTATGGCTGTTGTGCTATTGTACCACTGATAGGTATATCCTGTAGCAGCAGTTAATAGTACACTATCTCCCTTACAGAAACTGGTTTTCGTTATCGATCCTACAGTTACATTATTAGAATCAATACCAACAACTGTATTAACCACACTCTTATTACTACACCCGCCGCTGTTATATACTTGTAAAGAATAAGTACCTGTATCGGAAATTGTTAATGTTGGGCTTACAGCACCAGTAATTGCGGTGCCGTTTTTATACCATACGTAGCCAGCAGCAACAGGTCCAGTAAGCGTAAGTGTTGAATTTTTGCAGATAGCTGTTTTGCCTGCTGGTGAAATTGCAGGAACGGCAGGCATAGGGTATACTGAAAATGCAGTTGCAGCAGACGGTACCGAAATACAGCCCAAAGGCATAGAGGCCACCACATAATAACTGCCTGTAGAATCTACCCGGAAGGTTTTACCAGTGGCACCAGGGATTACAACTGCGTTCTTATACCATTGATATTGCGTATACCCAGAATCTGTATTGGCAGTAAGTGTTGCACTGCCACTAGCACAGAAACTTGTCCAACCAGTAAGTGTGACTGTAGGTTTAGATGTTGGAAGAACTATAACAGTAACAGGAGTAGGAGAGGTAGCAGAACAATTATTATTGTTAGATACCTGTACGGTATAATTTCCAGATGTTTTGGCTATATAATTTATACTGTTTGCACCCGAAATTGCAAAGCCATTCAGGTACCACTGATACGAAGTAGCTGCCGTAGTAGTTAAAGTCATACTGTTGTTCTGACATATTGTAGTATTACCCAAAGGAGTAATAACTGGTGCTGAAGGGGTAGGGAGATTAGCAACAGTAAGTCCGGAAGTTAGGTTGGATTTACAACCAAATGAGTCTGTTTCTACTATAGCATAAGTGCCTGCAAGACTGGTAGCATAATTCTGTGTTACAGCGCCTGCAATAGGAGTACCATTCAGATACCATTGATATGCAAATGCTTTAGTGCTAAATAATATAATGGAAGAACCGCTACAGATATTACTACTTCCATTGCTGGAAATAGATGGGTTTACAGGACCTGAAGAAACCATTAAACTAACTGGCAAGGAAGCTGGAGAAGTACAGCCAGCAGCAGTAGTTCCAGTTACTGTATAATTACCGGTAGTTGTTGCTGTATAAGTCATGCTGGTAATGCCTGGTACAACTACGCCATTGATATACCATTGATAATAAGCATATCCCGAACTGGCAGTTAAAGTTGCCGAATTTCCCTTACATACAACATTAGCAGTTGTATTAAGTAATGGGGTTGATACAGTATTTACGGTAATAGTAATACCCGAAGAAATGGAAGTACAATTACTGGTATTGGTTACCCCTACTGTGTAAGTGCCTGCATTTCCTGCATAATAATTTTGATTTGTAGCACCAGTTATAATGTTGCCATTTATATACCACTGATACGCAATTCCAGAAGTGGCTGATAACAATGCAGATGAACCATTACAGAATACGGTATTGCCTGTTGTTGTAATAACAGGAGTTGTGGAATAATTAGTTACAACATAGTTGTTTGAAGCTTGTGAAGAACAACCTGCAGAATTAATAGCAATCATGCTGTAGCTGCCACTTCCATAGGCTGTAAAAGTTGAACTATTAGCACCTATTACTGGATTGCCATTTAAATACCATTGATAGTTTGATGCAGAAACATTACTATTTAAAATTATACTTCCGCCATTGCACAATCCATTTGTAGGAGCAGTAATAATAGGCTGATTTGGAACGCCAGATACGGTTATATTTACTGGAGTAGAGGCAACAGAAACACAACCAGAAACAGCCGTGCCCGTTACAGTGTAGTTACCCGTAGATTTTATTGTTATTGACTGATTATTAGCTAAATTAATAGCATTGCCATTCAAATACCATTGATAATTTATGTATCCGGATGATGCTACTAAAATTGTACTATCACCATTACAGATTGTATTGTTACCCACTACACTTATACCAGGAGGGGGTACTGTTTCTACTGAGATGGCTATTGGAGAGGAGTATAAACTACAACCATACATATCTGTTATTTTTATAGAATATAAACCAGTTGTAGTTGCAGTATAACTGTTAGTATTACCATTTATAATAGCTGTACTATTAATATACCATTGGTAAGCATATCCAGTATTAGCGGATAATAATACCGAATTACCAGAACAAATATTGGTAGAACCATTGTAAGCAATAACAGGGGTAGTGTAAGGGTATTGAGCAATAGTAGTAGTAACGGCGTTTGGACTGGAACAACCTGCTGAGTTAGTAACTACTATAGAATAATTTCCAGCATTAGTAGTAGCTAATGTACTATTGGTTGCTCCATTTAAAACAGAACCATTATAATACCACTGATAGGTATTCCCTGTCGAAGAAGTTAAATAAACAGTATCGCCTAAACAGAAATTCTTTTTACTGGCAGTAATAATTGGAGCAGTAGGAATGGAAGTACTAGTAAGTTGAACTGTATTTGATAAAGGAGAATTACAACCAATGGAATTGAACGTAATTACATTATAATTTCCAGCAAGGGAAGTATAATAAGTAGCACTATTAGCCCCATTAATTTGATTTCCGTTTAAATACCATTGATAATAAGCCAACCCAGGGGTAGTACTTAAAGTAAGGTTACTTCCCTGACATATTATTAAACTTTTATAATTGATAACAGGTGTAGGTATAGTATATACAGTTAAGTTCGCTGCAGCTGAGTTTGCTGTACAACCAGTTGAATAGGTTACAGCTACCGTATAGTTTCCATTTGCAGTAGCATAGATGTTTTGGCTGGTGCTGTTATTGATTTTTATTCCATTAAAATACCATTGGTAATATTTACCAGCACTGGAAGTAAATAATACACTGTCACCATTACATATTGATGTGTTGCCGCTAACAGAAATAGTTGGTACAGGAGGTGTTATTACATTAATATTGATTGAGTTGGAGGCAGCCGCTGACATGCAACCATTTTGATCGGTAATAATTACACTATAAGTACCTGCCAACGTTGCATTGTAAATAGCGTTATTGGTAGTAGTTAAGATATTATTATTCAAATACCAGGTATATGCAGTTGCAGGGGTAGCCGTAATAGCCGTACTATAGCCATTACAAATAGTAGAGGTGGTAGTAGAGATTACAGAAGCCGTCGGTAAACTATAAACGGTAACGTTTACAGGAGTAGCAGTATAGGAGGCACATCCAAGACTACTGGTGCCAATAACAGTATAGTTGCCAGCTGAATCGGTAAGTATACTTGAATTGGTCGCTCCCGAAATAGCTTTACCATTATTATACCACTGATAGCTTGTGTAACCACTGGTAGATAATTGAACATTGCCTCCCTTACAAAAAGCAGTATTTCCCGATGCAGTTATTATTGGAGTTGTTTTAGGTACTACTATTATGGTTGTTGGTAAAGAAGTTGCAGTACAACCCACCCAATTGGTAATGTTCACACTGTAGTTGCCAGTTGCTGTGGCTATATAGTATTGGCCTGTTTCATTATTGATAGGGTTACCGTTCAAATACCATTGATAGCTACTTTGAAGAGAGGTAGATAAAGTTAAACTATTACCCGGACAAATACTATCGGTTCCAGTACTGCTTATAATAACAGGAGTGGCTGCAGCTGGGTAAACACTTACTGAAATGACATTTGATTTTGCTGAATTACACCCATTAAGGTTGCTAGCCATTACGGAATACGAACCAGCACTATTTACAGTAATAGACTGACTGGTATTGGGTATTGAATTACCATTCAGATACCATTGATAATTGTTGTAATTATTATTTGTACTGGTAAGTATTACTGATCCACCCGGACATAAAGAAGTACTGCCCGTACTGGATATAACAGGAGTAATAGGGGTACTTCCTGCAGTTATTATTATAGATTGAGATGGAATAGAATTACATCCAAATGTATTAGTGCCCACAACCGTAAAGCTTCCTGTTGAATTGGTAGTATAAGTAGACTGAGTTGCTCCTGAAATTGGGATGCCTCCTTTATACCATTGATAGGAATTAAATCCTGCAGTAGCAAATATTGATTGAGAACTACCAGGACAAAGTACCGTATTATTAGCAGAAATTATTGGCGTTGGACTATTGTAAACAGTAATACTAGTAGCTGTTGAGGTAGCGGAGCAGCCACTAGGGTAGGTTACAGATACGGTATAATTTCCATTCCCATTTGCATAGATACTTTGGGTATTAGTATTGGGTAAACTAACACCGTTAAAGTACCATTGATAAGTATTGCCAATCGAAGTTGTACTCAATATAGTACTATCGCCATTACAAATGGTAGTATTACCTGTAGTTATTATGGAAGGTACAACGGGAGTGTTTACATTGATATTTATTCCGTTAGAGATAGCAGAGTTACATCCATTTGCATTTGTTGTTACAACGGTATAGGTTCCTGCAGAACTAACATTTATAGAGGGGTTAGAAGTAGTATTTAACAACGATCCGTTTAAATACCAGGAGTAGGTGTATTCTACAGATGAATATAAAGTAATACTATTTCCAGCACAGATAGTAGTTGCACTATTGGTGCTTATTACTGGAGTGGTAGGTTTATTGTAAATAGTTACATTATCCGCTGCCGACATATTAGAAGTGCAACCATCAACTGTAGTTCCGGTTACTGTATAACTTCCGGCAATATTTACTAAATATCCAGCACTTTTAGCATTTGTAATTAAAATATTATTCAAATACCATTGATAGGTAACATAACCACTATTAGCATTCAGCTGAACCGATCCTCCCTGACAAAAAGAAATATTCCCCGTGGCAGAAATTATAGGTGTAGTTTTAGGGATAACGTTAACAACAACTGGTTGAGAAATAGCAGAACATCCATAACTGTTGATAGCCGATAGAGTATAGCTTCCCGCAGTAGTAACAATATTTGATTGACTTACTGCATTATTTATTAAGGTTCCATTATTATACCATTGGTAATTATTGGAAGAAGAAGATAATAGTGTTAAACTAGAACCAGCACAGAGATTTACAGAACCAATGGTAGTAATAGTAGGAGTACTTGGAACCGGATTTACAACCACATTAATACCCGCTGTAGTGGAACTATTACAACCAGATGTAGTAGTTACTTGAACTGTATATAAACCGGAAGAGGAAGCTGTAAATGTTTGATTGGTGGCATTTGAAATTGCACTACCATTAATATACCACTGATATGAACTGTAACCATTGTTGCTACAGGTAATATTTACCGAACCTCCAGTACATAACGAAGTCGAACCAGAAGCATTAATTACAGGAGTAATAACACTGATATTAGTAATCACCACAGGTGAAGATATTAAGGTACAACCTCCTGCAAAACCAGCCTGTAATGTATAACTACCAGCTGCAGAAACAGTTATTGATGGATTATTAGCGCCATTGATAGGATTACCATTGAAGTACCATTGATAAAAATTGTAACTACTGTTAGAAGTTAATACTACAGTATTTCCCGGACAAAGATTAGTAGTACCCGAAGTATTAATGACGGGTTGTATTATAGAAGTAACACTAATAGCAACGGTAGCTGAAGATAATGAAACACAACTATTGTTAGAAGTAGTTACAGAGTAATTACCAGAACTATTTACCACTAAAGATTGATTATTGGCTCCAGAAATAGGATTGCCATTTAAGTACCATTGGTATCCAGTGCCAGAACTGCATATTAATGTATCGTAACTATTGCTACAAAATGTAGTAACATTTTTTGAAGTAATAACAGGAGTAGGTGGTAACGTATTAAAAGTAACTTGTATAGCGGATGATATCGGAGAACTACAACCAGTAGTGTTTTTAGTAATAACAGTATAACGCCCTGAAGTAGATGCTGTGTAGGACTGACTATTTCCCCCGGAAATTGCATTTCCATTCAAATACCATTGATAGGTGTTCCCCGAACTACTGGTTAATATTATGTACCCTCCCGAACAAGTAGTTGTTGCTGCATTCGTCGAAATAACTGGCATTGGAGGGGCAGCATTTGCAGTAATATTAATATTGTTCGAATAGGTATTACATCCGTTAGATAAGGTGGTTAGTACAGAATAAGTTCCTGTATTATAAGCATTATAAGTTTGGTTATTGGCATATAAAATTGGGCTACCATTATAATACCATTGATAGCTGGTACCTATGCTACTGCTTAATAAAGCTGAATCGCCCTGACAAAAAGAAGTAGGAGAACTTATATTAACAGATGAGCCATTAGTTAATATAACAGATCCATTTGTTAGGTATGATGGAATAACATTGCTGGCAGAATCCATCGTTTTGAAGGAAACTGGGTTATTAGTTAAAAATATAGTAGATGTTTTTCCAAAGGTTCCATTAATGGTGAATCGAATAGTACAAAAGAAGGATGAATCGCTAACAGTAACCCCTCCATGAACTAAACTGCTCCAGTTGAAAGTAAGGTACCCTGCAGGATTTGGCGAAAAAATAGCACTGGAAAATAATGGAGAAGTTCCATAACTGGAAATATAACCAAACTTGATTACCGAAGTATCCCAACTGATGGTACCTTGAGTACTGCTTATATTATTAAAACCAGTTACTTTTATTGGCACATCTATGGTTGCAGGAAATGAGGTAGAATTAAGTGGACAAACAATCTGAGTGGTAGAAAAGTAATTAACCTGAGCTAAAGATTTTGCACCTTCCTCCGTAATATGGCTATTAGCCTGTACTTGTATTAATGGTAATACAAGTACAAGTAATAAAAGGGATAAAAATTTATTCATACTTCAAGTTGTTTTTATTACAAATCTTATTTTCTATGTAATTATTTCGGTATTTCTTTTTAACTATTTTCTATATTAAGCAAAAATTTCAATGTTCTAACGGAAAACAAATATCATAAATAAAGGGTTACATTTTAATAATTACAACATAAATCCCTAGTTTAAGGGGTATTTTAAGTAGGGTTGGTCTACATATCTATCTTTTGTAGGAAAGTTTATAAATATTTATTGTATTTGGTTTTACGCAATACCTGTTATCAATCCTTAATCCTACTACCCAAATAATTTTCCCCTTACTTTCAATAACCATTACTTTCTCTTTATCAGTCAGGGATAGTTTCTGATCAATAAAAAATCTACTCAGTTTCTTTTTCTTTGTCATTCCCAGTGGATAAAAGTAATCTCCTTGTTTCCATGGTCTCCATAAAAGAGGAAATTCAACTTGTTCTGCATCTATAAAAACTGTATTAGATTCGGTAGTGAGTACAAACTTTTGATCTTTTATAATACAATCTATCTTAAGTTCACCAGAAGGTAGCAGTATATGATTCATCCCCTGCTCTATTTGAATATGGATAGCTTCCATAGAGTTGTTTGGAACAATCATCAACCAATTTCTGTTTAATATAATCCTGTGGGTATACGATTGAGTATAACTACCTGTTTGAGCCTCTAATAGTTTAATTACCTCAAATGTTTGAGTTGCTTTAAAGCCATAATCTTTTATAATTTCCCAGATAATGCTATTTAAAGGCTGTGTTTTCTTCAATAATAGTAAAGGAATATGCACTTCATGGCCTTTAAAAACCAGTAATTTCTTTTTATACTTTTCTATAGCAGACGCATAAATAAAATCAACATCTTTAAACCTGTTGATATTCTGCAGAATATTTTCTTCGGCCTTAGGATAAATTTGTTTTATTTGAGGAAGGATATTCAAACGGAAAATGTTTCTGGTATATTCATCTTTTTTATTGGAAGAATCTTCTACGTAGCGAAGATTCTTTTCCAGAGCATATGCAATAAGTTCTTCTTTATAAAAGGGTAATAGTGGGCGTAATATACTTTGTTCCTTTTGAAAAGCCGGTATACCAGTTAAACCTTTCAAGCCCGTTCCTCTAAAAAAGTGCATCATGGCCGTCTCTATATTATCATCAGCATGATGGGCCGTTAAAAGCCATTTAATTGGTAATGTTGATCTAAGTTGGTTAAACCACTGATATCTAAGATTTCGGGCAGCTTCTTGTATAGATAGTTTGTTTTTAGTAGCATATTCTGCTGTATCAAAACGCATTATATGAAGCGGTATATTATAATTATCAGCAAATGATCTTACAAAATCCTCATCTCTATTACTTTCCGAGGCTCTTAATTGAAAATTACAATGTGCTAAATGTAAATCTACACCAGCTTCCTTCATCAAATGAGCCAATACAACACTGTCTATCCCTCCACTGATTGCAACAAGAAATTTATCCTGATGAAGATTCACTTTGCTGAATTGCTTTGCAAACTGTTGTATAAATTGATGTTGTAATTGGTTCATTGGTTATTTTTAGTTCCAAAAAAAAAGACCTGAAAGTGATTTACTTTCAGGTCTGATTATAATTTTGTGACCCCGTCAGGATTCAAACCTGAAACCTTTTGATCCGTAGTCAAATACTCTATTCAGTTGAGCTACGGGGCCATCATTTGGGCTGCAAATATATAAGTGTTGTATTATATAGACAAATTCATTTTTTAAATTGATATTATTACTATTTTTATCGCTTTAATTTTTCACCTAATAATCATTTAATGAGAAAGATTTCCGCATTTGTCTTTTTAATGTTTGTTCTAGTTGCAGGCATAAAAGCGCAAAACTATCAGACTGCACTTAACTTGTTCCAAAAAAATAGCCGACAAGAAGCCAAAAAAGAGTTGTTAAACATCAGTGAGGGTACTAAAGATTATCTCGAAGCTCAGCTGTTGTTAACAATGGCTTATCTGGAAGATGGTCATTATGATAGTGCCTTTTATTCGTTTAGAACTTTTTATAATCTACATCCAAATCCTTATCCTTATGCTTATGGAATCTGGGGTAAAGAACTATTTTATCCTGATAAACCAAAAGTACAGAGCGATGTAAAAGAATTCATGCAAAAAATTGCCGAGAACCCTAAAACACCCGTTACATTAAAATCAATGGCGGTTGTTTTTCTTGCAAACAATAGCATGAACAACAATAAAGTTGCTGATAGCAAAAAACAATATGCGCAGTTAAATGACATTAAAAACTGGGCCACCGTAGGAACTTTTCTCAATACTTCAGCCAGCGGATTTAATAAAGATTTCGGTGCTTTGCAACATCCCGAAAAGGATTATGTATTCACAAGTTATGATGGAGCTCCGGTAAAATGGTTTAATATTGAAGATGCAAGAAACGACCGTTGGTTAGATCTAGAATATCATCATAGTATAGACAATTCTATTGTGTATGCACAAACATTTTTACAGTCTGATGATGATAAAAAACTTAAAATGTTACTCGGTGTTTCAGGCTCAGTGAAAGTATGGATTAATGATTTTCTGGTACTGTCCGAGTCTGAAGAACGCAATACCGATATGGATGTTTATAATGTTCCCGTATCGCTCAATAAAGGTTACAACAGAATACTCATCCAGATAGGGTCTAGTGAAATTAGCAGAAGCAATTTTATGCTCAGATTTGCCGATAATGCTGGAAACTTATTGCCTGCTTTCCCTTCTACACAAGAACAAAAACCATACACAAAAGCATCTAGTTACGACACTAAATCAGGGTCATTCTTTGCTGAAAAATATTTTGAAGACAAACTAGCGAACAATACAGCTACTTTCCTGGATAAAATATTACTGGTAAGCGTATATAATCATAACGATAAAGCCTTTGAATCAAGAAAACTGGCAAAGCTGCTTAAAAAAGAAGCTCCGGTTAGTACAATTATTTCAGAAGTAGTTATCGAAGCGTATAGTAGAGATAAAAACAATACAGATTTAACCAGAGAAGAGGAATTTGTTAAGACCAATGATCCGGAAAGTTTGTATGGTATTACCCTTCTATACTATGATGCATACAATAAAGAAGACTATACAGAGGCAGAAAATTTACTGGATAGGAGAGAGTCGTTATACCTTGCCAATGAAGAAACTATTTTAAAACATCTGTATATCTACAGTAAGAAAAAAGAAGTAGAAAACTTTTTAAAACTATTGGATAAAGCCTACGAAAAGTATCCTGATAATGTATCCGTTGTTGCAATGAAATATTCTATAGAAGAATCTATGAATAAAAATTCTTATAAGCCAATAGCAATTCTTGAAAAGTATTTAAAGAACCATTTTAATGAAGAAATTACCACTACCCTGGTAGAAGCTAAAACGAAGTTGGGAAAGAAAGAAGAAGCAATGAAATTGCAAATAAAACAACTCGAAGATAGACCGTATGTCACCTCATTATATTCAACTGTTGCTGGGGGCTATTACGATTTAAAAGAATATGACAAAGCAATTAAATGGCAACAAAAAGTAATTGATAGAGCACCTTATATCGGAGCAGTTTTGGAAAATCAAGCAAGTTATTACGAAGCTTCTGGTAAGAAAAAAGAAGCATTGGAATACTACAAAAAGGCTATTCAATACGGTCCTCATAACTACGATGCGCGTAAAAAATTAAGACAACTTGAAGGAAAGAAAGAATTGTTTAGTTATTTCAAAGAAAATAATGTTGCCGCTATTTTTAAATCAGCACCTAAACAAGAAGACTATCCAAACGACAACAGTATTTATTTGTTGAAAGATTATCAGCAGATAATATATCCAGAAAATGGGGCATCTGAAGAGAATTATGATTTTCTGATTAAAGTATTCAATCAGAAAGGAATAGAGTCATGGAAAGAGGTTACTATTCCTTATAATTCGTATAGTCAACGATTAATCTTTGATAAAATTGAATTGTTCAAAAAAGATGGCAGTAAAGTTCAGGCCGAGTCGAATGAAAATCAGATAGTCTTTTCTTCTTTAGAAGTAGGGGATGCTATTCATGTAAGCTATAAACTGGAAAGTTCTTCTTATGGTAAATTATCAGAACATTTCTGGAGCGACTTTACGTTCAATAGTGGTCTCCCTATCCTTACTGCTCGCTATAGTTTAATAGTGCCCAGCAATAAAAAGTTTCAATACAAGGCATACAATACAGATATGAAACCAGAGAAAAAAGAGCTGGATGATAATTATACTTTATATGTCTGGGAAGATAATGCTAGTAAAGCAATAGAGAATGAATCTTACATGCCTCGTTACAACGATATTTTAAAGAAAGTAGTAGTATCCTCTATTCCCGATTGGAATTATGTAGCTAACTGGTACAGCGATTTGAGTAATATTAAATCCAAAGCTGATTTCGAAATCAAAGAGAAAGTAAAAGAATTAATGGAAGGAAAAGAAAAGTTGTCAAGTCTCGAAAAAGCACATCTGATTTATAATTATATCGAGGACAACTTCAATTACTCCAATGTATCATTCCTCCATAGTGCACTTACTCCTCAGCGTGCTAGCAGAACATTAAATAGCAGGTTGGGCGATTGCAAAGATTTGTCTGTTTTATTCGTAGCAATGGCCAAAGAGTCTGGTTTGGATGCCAATCTAGTCCTGATTTCTACCCGTGATGAAGGCGAAATTGTCGACCTTCCATTTATTGGCTTTAACCATTGTATCGCTCAATTAAATGATAATGGAAAAACCTATTATGTAGAATTAACCGATAATCATTTGCCATTTAAAGCAATGGAAAATGTATTGATAAAATCAAACGGGTTAATGATTCCTAAGGAGGGTGGACAAACCACTACTGCAAGTTTAATAAAAGTCAATACACCCTCCAGAGTACCAAACTATATCTACAGAAATGCAAATATTGTCCTCGAAGAAAGCAAAGCTACCATTACTCGTAGTTATACCAGATTGGGATATGAAACAACCAATACTAGAAGTAGTTATAGAAATAAAAGCGAAGAAGATAAAAAGAAAGACCTTACAAAGAGTTTAAGTGGTGAATTTAATAACCCTATAACCCTTAAGTCTTTTAATATTACCAATTTGGATAATCTTAACGATACAATTTTGTTTCAATACACTTTCGAAGCAGATAAGTATAGCAGCGAAATTGCTGGTATGCAAATAGTAAAACTACCTTGGGTAGATTCATATGGTAATCTCGATTTTATTTCTTTAGATAAAAGAACGTATCCATTTAACTTATGGAGCTTTTCTACAACGCCATTCGACAATGAGGTGATTACAGTTACTTTACCTGCAGGGAAGAAATGGGTAGAAATACCTAAAAATGTAAGCTATAACTGCTCTTCTTTAGCATTCAATATGACTTTCGAGTTAAAGGGCGATAAGCTTATCGTTACCAGAGATCTGAAATATTTGAAAGATCAGATTCCTGTGGAAGAGTACAAAGCGTTCAAAGAAACCATGATTAAAATCGCCGAGGCCGACAGAAAACAATTCGCATACAAATAGTAAATGGTTGACTAATCATACAAATTAAAACAAAGGCTACACTTGTAAAAGTCGTAGCCTTTGTTCCTTGTATTAAAAGCAGTTTTTCCGTTTTTAGTATTTAGTTTTTGTAATTGTTGTTCTCCTATCTCCCTGTATTTGTATTCTGTATTAATTCATAATACCATTTATCCTAATAAAGAGCCGATGAAATTCATTGCAAACTCTCTAGTATTATAGCACTTTTATACTTATTATTTATATCTTAATGTTAGGATAACAAAGTAATCAGTTAATATCCGCTTATTCACCCGTTCATACACAAGCCACATCAGCCGGTCCGGTTTTGGCG
>Ga0208259_1000338_pt1 | contig 14396 bp, 11 predicted proteins | sample CryBogCBH22May08_FD_184618 | JGI IMG/M metagenome (GOLD analysis project Ga0208259, IMG submission 184618) | Freshwater microbial communities from Crystal Bog, Wisconsin, USA - CBH22May08 (SPAdes) | ecosystem: Environmental > Aquatic > Freshwater > Lake | place: Crystal Bog, Wisconsin, USA... | reverse complement strand
GACAGTACTGCTACATTGAACTTAACAGTAAACTATCCAAGCACATCAACTACAAACATCACTGCTTGTAGTTCTTACACATGGAATGGTTCTACATACACAACGAGTGGAACATATACTTATAGCATATTAAATGCTTTAGGATGTGACAGTACTGCTACATTGAACTTAACAGTAAACTATCCAAGCACATCAACTACAAACATCACTGCTTGTAGTTCTTACACATGGAATGGTTCTACATACACAACGAGTGGAACATATACTTATAGCATATTAAATGCTTTAGGATGTGACAGTACTGCTACATTGAACTTAACAGTAAACTATCCAAGCACATCAACTACAAACCTCACTGCTTGTAGTTCTTACACATGGAATGGTTCTACATACACAACGAGTGGAACACATACTTATAGCACATTAAATGCTTTAGGATGTGACAGTACTGCTACATTGAACTTAACAGTAAACTATCCAAGCACATCAACTACAAACCTCACTGCTTGTAGTTCTTACACATGGAATGGTTCTACATACACAACGAGTGGAACACATACTTATAGCACATTAAATGCTTTAGGATGTGACAGTACTGCTACATTGAACTTAACAGTAAACTATCCAAGCACATCAACTACAAACCTCACTGCTTGTAGTTCTTACACATGGAATGGTTCTACATACACAACGAGTGGAACATATACTTACAGCACGTTAAATGCTATGGGTTGTGATAGTACAGCTACTTTGAACTTAACAGTAAACTATCCAAGTACATCAACTACAAACGTTACAGCTTGTAGCTCATACTTATGGAATGGTACATCATACACTACAAGCGGAACATATACTTACAGCACGTTAAATGCTAAAGGTTGTGATAGTACTGCTACTTTGAACCTAATAGTAAACTATCCAAGCACATCAACTACAAATGTTACAGCTTGTAGTTCATACACATGGAGTGGTTCTACATATACAACAAGCGGAACGTATACTTACAGTACCTTAAATGCTAAAGGCTGTGATAGTACTGCAACATTAAACTTAACAGTAAACTATCCAAGTACTTCTACTACAAACGTTACAGCTTGTAGTTCATACACATGGAATGGTTCTACATACACAACCAGCGGAACATATACTTACAGTACCTTAAATGCATTAGGATGTGATAGTACTGCTACTTTAAACTTGACAGTAAACTATCCAAGCACTTCATCTACAAACGTTACAGCTTGTAGTTCTTACACATGGAATGGTACTACGTACACAACGAGCGGAACATATACTTACAGTACCTTAAATGCATTAGGATGTGATAGTACTGCTACTTTAAACTTAACAGTAAACTATCCAAGTACATCTACTTCCAATGTTACAGCTTGTAGTTCTTACTTATGGAATGGTTCTACGTATACAACAAGCGGAACATATACTTACAGTACAACAAATGCTGTAGGATGTGATAGTACTACTACTTTAATACTGACTATTACAAACGGTACATCATCTATAACTAATGCAAGTATTTGTAATGGTTCATCTTATACCTTCAATGGTCAGACTTATAGCACAACTGGAACTTACTTAGTGTTCCTTACCAACGCTGCTGGTTGTGATAGTGTTGCTACTTTGAATTTAAAGGTTAATCAACCCACATCATCTACCACTAATATCAGTATCTGCGACGGATATTCTTATACCTTCAATGGCCATACGTATAATACAACCGGTACTTACTTAGCATTCCTTACTAATGCTGCAGGATGTGATAGTGTTGCTACTTTGAACCTTACGGTGTCATCAATATCTAAACCTACAGTTCAGGCAATAGGTGGAACATCCTCGGTATGCCCTGGAGATTCTACAATATTAACAGATATTACCCTAGGAGGTTTCTGGTCTGTTGATAGCACAAACATTGCTACCGTTGATAGTATTAGTGGTTTAGTAAAAGGTTTGTTACAAGGGTCTGCAGTAGTTAGTTACACAGTAGGTAATTCTGGTACTGCTTGCAGCGCTACGGTAAGTGTTCCATTTACCGTTAATTGCGATGCAGTAGCTTCTGGAAGTACCGGAGGATTAGAAAGTAAAGGCCTGGGCGATGCGGTTGCTAAGAGAATATACAATGCAGCTATATCCAGCACTAACAATAGAATTGATTACAGTAAATTGACGCCTGTTAAGACAAATAATATTATTCAGGTGATGGGAACTACTACACCAGGTAACATTACTTTGACAGATCTGATGCCTTCTAAAGAATCAATCGGTAGTGGATATAAGACTTACGACATGTCTGCTTATGTTGCAGATCTTACCGGATTCACCAATGCTGAATCTGTTCAGACAAATGACTATGTAGTTAAGAATCAAACACAATCCGTAACATTCCTTACCAGAACTTACAGCAATATCTATGCACATACTAAGCCTATTTGCGACAGATTGAAAGAAGCTAAATTATTGGATATACAACAGGTAGCTATTCAGGGCATGACCTTCATACAATATAAGCTACAACAGAACGATGGTAAAATAGAGTATGCTATCAGCTTCTCTGCGGGTGTTAAACAGAATGAAAGTAAGTTTAATATTCAGTCAATATGGTTAACCAGAAACTATGCTATCCAGGATACGATGTACAACTTCCAGGTATGGGCAGTAGAGCCCCAGATGGCTAAGAATATGGTAAACAATATCCTGACTAAGTTGAATAGAGTGTTACCAATAAACCAATTAGCCGACACAATTGGCGTGCCTACAACTTATATCAGAGACATTACCCGTTATCAGAATAAACTTATCTTGAATATCATCAATAATACCAGTTCTACCAACGGTATGGTAAATCTAACTGTAAGAGGAAATGAGAATATGACCACTACTGCTCCTATGAGTGTAGGTGTTACTTTGTTGCCAAACGCAATTACGCCCGTAACCATTGATGTAAAAGATAGTTACGAAAGCGATATCAGCCTGATGGTAGATAATAACCTGAAGGATATGGTATATATGAATGATGGTAACTGGAATTACAACTTAAGCAATGCAAACAACAAGCCTAATAGCTTTACAATTAGTAATGATGGCATCATGCCCGATTCTAATGAGTATAGATTATTCAGAAATGTAACGGTTGATGTAAATGTTCCAGACTATGTATCTATCTATAAGATGCTAAAGGCTGGAGGTTTAAGCAGAGATGTAAGTAGTTACAAACAAATACTGTTTAAGGCATCCGCTACCAATGCAGGTAAACTGACTATCATGATTCAGAAGGCTTCTATTACCAACTGGAGCGAACAATACACGTATACAATGCCAGTAAATGGAGATTTGAAAGACTATGCTGTTAATCTTAGCGATTTTAAATCTACTGGCAGCAATGATACTTTAAAAGCAGACGATGTAGTTACGGTAACATTCTCCTTTATTGGCAGTGGCAACAACAATCATATAGTAGCTTCCCTGGCAGATGTAAAATTTGCTAAAACTGCTGCAACTACGCCAGTTGCTCTAGTGGTAAATAACATATTTGTATTCCCTAATCCTGCAATAGACAAGTTTAGTGTAAAGTTTATGAGTAATAAGGCTACAAGACTTACTATGCAATTGATAGAAATGGGAACTGGTAAAGTGATGCTTGCTAAAACCATCGATGCAGTAGTAGGAGAGAATCTGGTACCAGTGGAAGTAAACAACTACATCAATGCTTCGGGGCACTATTTGTTGACCTTGGGTAATGAAACCATTAGATACACTCCATTCAAAATGGCAATGGGAAGATAAAACAACTGGAATTACACATACAAAATCCCTGAAAGAGCAATCTTTCAGGGATTTGTTTTTTAGTAGATATTAAATATATCCAAGGGGAGTATTTATGCCTGGTTTTAAAGAATAATTTACTTAATAGTTTATGCTATATTAAATGATAGAAACGTTATTGTATTTGAATTGAATAAAAGGAACACTTTAAGTATATGCACTAAAAATTAAGCGGAATAAGGCTGTCAACTTTATTCCGCTTTCTATATTGTATCTATCTTATATTGAATGCTTCTTATTCTATTAATTTTAGTAAGCTAATTATTGTACTTGTCAAATAGAGAATAAACATTATTTTCTCAGCTCCCATACCAAAGCACTGGCCCCTAGAATAGCTGCTTCAGATTCGTTTAACTGGCTAAAAATAATTTTTACTTTGTCTTTGAAAATTGGCAACAAATGTGCTTCCATATTTTCTTTTGTAGGCTTCAATATCAGGTCGCCTGCTTTGCATAGTCCACCAAATAATATGATAGCTTCTGGGGAAGAAAACATTACGAAGTTGGCAAAGGCTCTTCCTAATATTTCGCCAGTAAATTCAAATACCCTTAGCGCAATAGGATCACCTTGTATAGCACAGTCGTATACAACTTTGCTGTCTATGTCGGATGGGTCGAATGCGCTTAATAAAGAGGCTACTTCTGCATGTTCTTCCAGCATCTCTATAGCGTTTCTTCTTACCCCTGTAGCCGAGCAATAGGTCTCCAAACTGCCTCTTAGTCCAGTACCTTCATGCAAACGTCCATTAGGAATAACAATGTTGTGACCTAGTTCTCCGGCAAACCCATCATGACCATAAATCAGCTGACCATTGGCAACAATTCCACTACCTACGCCTGTTCCAAGGGTAATCATAATAAAATCCTTCATCCCTTTTGCTACTCCATAGGTCATTTCGCCTACCGCTGCGGCATTAGCATCATTGGTAAGGGCAGCAGGCAAATCGAACCTGGCGCTTATCATATCTGCAAATGGAATTATACCTTTCCATTGCAAATTTGCAGCATGCTCTATGGTGCCTTTATAATAGTTGCCGTTTGGTGCACCAATGCCTATGCCTCGTATCAACTCGGTACCGCCTACCTGATCAATTGATGGTTTTATTGCTTCATATAATTCATCAATATAGTCTTCCAGCAATGCATGTTTTCTGGTAGAAATAGCTCCTTTGTACAATATCTCTCCACGAGCATCTACTATGCCAAAAACGGTATTGGTTCCACCGATATCTATTCCAATTGCAAGAGATTGTAATGTGTTCATATGGTTCATATTTAGTATTAATTAGTTTTATAATAATAGGTTTATTAAATCGCTACTCTATAAGCTTAGAGAACAACTTGTTTTATTAAAAATTATGGTGAATGAAAATATTTTTAGTATAGGTAAAGAAGCCGTAAATAGTCTGTTGATTAATAATCCTGAATTCAATTGCAGTAAACGAAAATCTTTATTTAGTAAACTTATTGACAGGCTCATGTAAGTAGTATATTTTATTAATCGTATATAAATAAAGCATTGTTAGTTGACTGTAAAAATAAGAAGGACAATTCATTTTGTGTAAAAAATACACAATTATTCTTTTTTTATGGTCAATTTCTAACCTATTAAACCTTAATATGACGAAAATCATTTTGTAGTATAGTAAACATCGTTACGTTACATCGTTCCAAAGGCGTTAGCGCCTTGTATTATAGCACATTACGATAGTTACTTGTAACCGCCCGCACAAAGATTATAAGTCGATATATTTTTCTGACTATTTTAAAATTAAAATTTATGGCACGACTCATTTTTCCGGAAGGAATTTCCGCTGAAAAGAATTTATTAACCTCCGTTAATGCAAAGCACATTGCCGATGGCACTACCAGCGCTATTGAAGTGTATTTGAAAGAAAACGGAATAGATCTTGTCCAGGCTATGTTGGACGCGAATACCGCAGAAACCATGGACAACTCCAGGTCTTTATTGCACAAACAAAGTGCCAACAACGTTCAATTGCGCGATTTGCAATTGAGCCCTGTTGTATCTCGTTTAAAAGGGATGGTTCAGTACTTGAAAAGTATTAATCCTGCCAATGCCAAGGACTTGGGCAACTGGGGTATTACAGTAGAAGCTACCAATAAAGTGGTATATCCAATCACCTTTGATGGTATTACCAAAACAGCAATTGATTTTTATACTAAGCATAAAAGTTTTGCAGTAGGCAAATCGCCGTTGCTGGCATATCTTGCGCAGAATAAAATAGATATTGCTACCGACGAAGCAGCAATTGATACTGCTATCACTTATAATGATCTGGCTAATACTACTGCCCTGCAAGCAGAAAACATTACCGAGCAGCGCAATCTGCTTTGGATGCCAATAGTAGGCCACTTGAAAGGAATAGGCAACTATTTAATGAAGTTTTATGGCGAAAATCAAAAGGGCTGCGGCGATTATGGTTATATGGTAGATAATAGTGTTCCAAAGCCCAAAATTGTAAAGAGTACTATCAAGTTGCTGGATAAAATAACCTTGAAAGGTTTGGTTATTGGCGGCAGTATTACCAATAATGGTAGCGATGACATTCATTTATATAAAGGAATGAATACTACTGGCAATCCAATTATAATAAAACCCGGTGAAATATATGGAGTAGCCAAAGGGTATAGCGCTGTAACTATAAGTAATCCAAGTCTTTTGAATGCCGCTAAACTTTCTGCCCTTAGGATTATTTAAATAAAGTAAATAATTATTATAGCTGAGTAGACTTAATAATAGTTTGAGTAAAACGATCTGGAATCTGAGTTGAATTCTTAAAAAAATGAGTAAAAGTGATCATTATCTGAGTAAGATAATGAATGAGCTGAGTTGAAAAATCAACAATAAAGGTAAAAATTGCAACTGTTATTCCTGGATTGTTATATTTGAAACTATAATAATAAAAAATGTTGTCGAACGAAATAATGATCCCCACACTTACTACCGAAAGATTGGTGATAAGAGCACTTTCTGTAGAGGATGCTCCAGCTATTCAGTTGCTTCGTTCGAATGATATAGTCAATCAATTTCTAGACAGGCCCAAAACGACTACAATACAGGCTGCGAAAGAGTTTATAGAAAAGATACATAAAGGTACACTGCGCAAAGATTGCTACTATTGGGCAATTTGTTGTAAGAATACTAATAAGCTGATGGGGACTACTTGCTTATGGAATATTTCGGAGGAAGATACAAAGGGAGAAATAGGCTATGAACTGCATCCCGATTATCAGGGAAAAGGGATTATGCACGAAGCTGTAAGTGCAGTGATTGATTTTGCATTTAATGCCTTGCATTTCGCTGAGTTGACAGCTACAACAAAACCTGAAAATGTAGCTTCGATAAAATTATTAGACAAACATGGATTTATGCCGGACAAAAATTTTGCGCTCAAAACAAACGAAGATTTAAAAGGGTGGGTAGGATATTGTTTAAGGAATAATTTATTGTAAATAAATTCAATAGTTTTGTGTCCTCATGAATTGCTTCTTTATTAAATTATAAAACCATGAAACAGACCATAACTTACGCTATTATTGTTGGCTTATTTGTGCTCCCATTCTTCTTTTATAAATGGCTGCTGGGAAGAAAGAAAAGACCTGAGGGCGTAAACAATACCTATGCCATGTTTCTCTCTGTAATTACCGGCATAATCATTATTTCTGTAAGCTTATTTATACTGGTACATACCGGAAAGAAATAAATAGGAATTGTTTTGTTTTATAATTAACCCCTGATGAATGCATAATATTGTTGCAATCATATTTGTGTTGCTAGTTTTTGTAGCACAATTTTATTTTTGGAGATGGATACTGGGAAGAAAACTTGCTAATAGGAATGAAGTTAATCTTCCTGCTATATTATTGGCATTTGTATCGGGAATTGCTTTGATATTTTTGTTTGTTTTGTTCATAATGAGCGGAACTGGCTGTTAGGACACCCCTTAGGTTTAAGTTATTTATTATAAATTTTCAATTATCTCAAAGGTTAATACACTACTAATCGTCCTATCTACATCAATAACAATAATTAGATTATTATGTGGAAGAAATTTGTATTCCTATTGCTTTTTGTTTATACAATTAATATTGTAAATGCTCAGTACAATAATCTTTGGATTCCGGATACCTTGTCAGGAAAGAATTTTAACTTAGTAATCAAGGATACTTTTGCACAATTTAAAACAGGTAACCAAACTATTACCGGAGCAGTGAATAATAATAAGTTCTGGGGAAGTACTTTAATATTTCAAAAGGGTGATACTGTACATATGAATGTAAAAAATACCCTGAATGATTCAACTACAATTCACTGGCATGGTGCACACTTACCTGCAGTAATGGATGGAGGGCCACATCAGATAATACCACCGGGCACTACTTGGCAGCCTTACTGGAAAGTAACCAATAATGCAGCCACCTACTGGTATCATCCCCATCTGCATGATATGACTATGGCTCATATCACCAAAGGGATTGGTGGATTTATAATAGTAAGAGATACTATAGAATCTAAATTGGCTTTGCCAAGAACTTATGGGGTAGATGATATACCACTTGCAGTAACCAGCAGAAGTTTTACATCGGCTAATGTATTTACAATCACTGATGGTAAAACGATAAGCGAATACGGAGATACATTATTGACTAATGGGGTAACAAGAGCACAAATAAGTTTGCCAAAACAGTATGTACGATTCAGAATATTAAATGCAGAAATAGAAAGAGGATATAATCTTGGTTTTAGTGATGGAAGAACTTTCTATGTGATAGCAAATGATGGTGGGTTGCTGGATACTCCTGTGGCCGTTACAAGGGTTAAATTATTAGTAGGAGAAAGAGTGGAGATATTGGTTAATTTAGGGAACGATGTAGTAGGAGGTACGGTTGATTTGAAGTCGTTTAATTCAGGATTAGCTTTTGGATTTCCTGGAGCTGAGCCTAATAAATCTGGATTGAATGGAAGCTACTTGAATAATGCCGATTTTTCCATCCTTCACATAGTAGTAAAAGCAGCAACCAGCAATGCTATTACTGCTTTGCCTACCAAGCTTACTACTAATACTTACTGGACTGCTGCAAATGCAACTGTTCAAAGAAATCTTACTGTTACTGCAGGTTCTGGTGTAGGTATTTCAGAATTTTATTTTGACAATACAGCCTTTAATTATAACACCATTAATAAAACGGTAAACCTTAATGCAATAGAACAATGGACAATTACTAATAGTCAGGTTTTTAGCCATGCTTTTCATATACATGATGTACAGTTTAAAATAGTTTCCCGTACATCAGGGGTTCAGAATTATGAATCGGGATGGAAGGATGTTGTATACCTTCCAAAAGGGGAAACAGTAAGTTTTGTTGCTAAATTTGAAGACTTTGCCGACTCTGTACATCCCTATATGTACCACTGCCATTTCTCAAATCATGAAGATGGTGGGATGATGGGGCAATTTGTAGTGAAAAGTACCAGTTCATTGCCCTTGAATTTATTAAGTTTTACAGCACAATTGGATCAAAGTGAGACGTACCTGAAATGGATAACTAGTAAAGAAATAAATACCAGTCAGTTTGAAATAGAAAGAAGTACTAACAATATAGTATGGACTTCACTTGGCTCAGTAAATGCACTGGATAAAGAAGTTAATAATTACTCTTTTGTTGATTTGAACCCTAAGTTTGGTATAAATTATTATCGCATTAAGTTTATTGATACTGATGGGAAATATAATTACTCCAACATACAAACTGTAGAGAATGGAAGTGACGCATTTCAGTTCATCATCTATCCAAACCCTGCACAAAACAAGATTTATCTTCAGTTTAAAGACCCGGCATACGAAGTATATTATATAAAACTAACAAATGAAATAGGTAGGGTTATTTATATGCTGCCAAAGCCACAATTAGGTGATGGACTGGATGTAAGCAAACTCGCAAAAGGGGTATATTACTTACAGGTTACCGATAATAAAACCATGAAAACATTTACTAAGAAGTTTATAAAAGAGTAATAGGTTAAATGTCAATATTTTAAAAGGATTATCATGAATAAGAAAGTCTTCAGTATCGGGTTTATAGTATTATTTATGCTCACTACAGCCTATATTAATATTGGACATAAAGTAATAAAAGACTTTTCTTTACAAAATGTAGACGGTACTGTATTTTCTTTAAAAGACCATCCTGAAGCAAAGGGATTTATGGTTGTATTTACCTGCAATCACTGTCCTTTTGCTAAACTGTATCCTGCAAGATTAAATGAGCTGAATACAAAATATAAACCACAGGGTATTCCATTGATTGCTATCAATTCGATGGATACTTTAGTTTATGAAGAAGAGAGTTTTGTTCAGATGAAGGAGAAGGCAAAAGTTGATAAATTCAACTTTCCTTATTTGTATGATGCTATGCAAGTTGTGGGTGAAAATTTTGATGCAGAACATACCCCTCAAGCATTCATAATATGGAAGGAAAACAATGGATGGATAATAAAGTACAGTGGAGCGATAGACGATAATGGCGAGCACCCTGAATTGGCTACCTCTTACTTGGCAAATGCTGTAGAAGATTTGCTGCATAATAGATCAGTAGTCAACCCTGTTACTGAATCTTTTGGATGTAGAATTATGTATAGGAAGTAGTACCGAAAAATTACTTTTCTTTTGATAAATAAAACTAGACTCTACCATCGTTTCAATTGTCCGGGTTTAAATAAATAGCCTGGTGTAATAATGTCGGCTTCTTCGTCTGTTACATACCAGGGACTTATGGTATGGTTCATAGGATTTATAACAATATGGATGCTTTGTGCAGGCATGTAACCCTGTGCCAGCAAATATATCCGCTGTTTTGTCTTTTTATTTACTGCTACATCCATTACTATCATAGCATGCCCGGGACTACCACCTTTTACCAGTACATCTCCAATAGCAATGTTCTTAATATCCTTCTTTGGTTTCATACTTTCGCTAAGGTTATAGGTGCCACAATTATCATAAACGGTTTCCATGAAAGTATTAAAAGCTTTCTGAATATTTTCGGTGTCTGCTAAGCGTAAGTATTCTACGAAACTGTAGGTCTTGTTGGCCGATTTAAAAACTATCTTATTGTATTCTTTTCTATTAAAGAAATAACCCGCCCTAATCCTCATAATAGCATCGGCACATTGCATTAAATTCTTGTTGCCAATGGCAATATCTAATACAGCATATTGCATACTTTGATTTTCTTTTATAGTGCCATCAAAATAATAAATGGTCTTGTCGCTTTTTAGTTTAAAGTGTTGCAAATAGAAATCAAAACTATTGCAATCCGTGGATAATCTTTCGTATCCTACGGGGAGTGGAATTTCTGCTACTGTTTTAGGTATAATTATTAAAATATTGAAGGTGGCAATCTTGAATTTGGTATCAGCATTTTTGCAGTCTATACAAAGAAAGATGATGATAATCCCCTTAAGTTTGGTAAGCATGGAGTAGTTTTTTGATTTAGATGAAGAACATCTGTTATTCCATACATGGTAAAAGTTAAATAAAAATAGGGTGTTAGTATATTAACCTGTTAATGCCTATTCAACAATAGCATACTTACCCAAAAGTGGTTACACAAACTTAAGCAATACATTAATATTTGTTAAGTAATAACTCTTCAGGATTTATATCTAAGGTATTTATGCAAACAAATTATAATAGCCTATTTATGTATAGAATTTAACTTGAAAATCTACCATTAATGCAATAGAAAAACCGCCTGCATAAATTAAAAGGCAGTTTCATACAGTACTTACTACATTTGTTTTACTAAAATAACAAGTATGATCGAGAAAATTTTACTTACAACCAGCAATACGCTGGAAGGATATAGAATAACCAAACAATTAGGTATAGTAAGAGGGATAACGGTACGTTCCCGAAGCCTTGTAGGTAATATAGCTGGCGGGTTTATGACCTTATTTGGAGGCCGAAGCACCATTTATACCGAACTATGCGAAAATGCCCGCGAAGAAGCATTGCAATTGATGATAGAGCATGGAATTGCTGAAGGCTGCAATGCAATTATTAATATGCGTTATGATGCCAACGAAGTAATGAATGGACTTACCGAAGTTCTTGCTTATGGTACAGCAGTTGTTGTGGAGAAAGTAGATTAATTTTCTTACTATTATTCGGCAGAAAAAGAGATGTTCGTGGTTAATTTGTATTGTTGCAATTCATTTAATAAAAAATAAGTAATGAAAAAAATACTATTTGGGCTGATGTTTCTGTCAGCTACTCAGATTTTTGCACAGAGTGCCAAGTTTACAGCTGCAATGACCGCTGCAGTACAACAATTAAACGAAGCTAAAACTACAGAAGCAATGATTGCAGTTGAAGCTAAGTTTGAAAGAATAGCTGATGCCGAAAAAACAGAGTGGTTGCCATACTATTATGCAGGAACTTTAAAAACAAGATTATCAATGCAGCATGCTGGTGGTGATCCGGATAAGCTGGCAGACGATGCAGCTTTATTAGCTGCTAAAGCGGATTCATTAAGTCCAAAGAATAGCGAGGTTTATTGTTTAAAAAGCATGGTAGCAACTTCAAAACTGCTTGTTGATCCACAAAGTCGCTGGATGCAGTATGGTGCGGAGTCAAATAAAATGCTGGAGATGGCTAAGAAGTACGATTCTACAAATCCTCGTCCATTTGTACTACAGTCAATTGGTATAAAAAATATGCCCGAGGCATTTGGAGGTGGTTGCGAAAAAGCAAAACCTATTGCAGAAAGAGCTGCAAAGCTTTTGGCAGCATTTAAACCAAAGAGCGAGATTAGTCCTATTTGGGGCAAAGAAATTGTAGACGGTATTCTGCAAGATTGTAAGTAGGAGTGAGTTTTGAATATCGCTATTGAGGTTTATTCAAATTCGGTTGAATAATCTTCGTACTAAAGTTTTGCTGTAGCATTTGTAAGTAAAGTAGCTTTTGCAAAATAAATAATCGGTTGTTTAGGCTTTTTATTTGTTGGAATTGCAGTCCGTGATAATAACTTTACATCGAATAAAACAACAGTGGTTGAAGCATTCAGATTTTAATATAGATATTTTAAAGCAAATTCTTAATCTAGTCTTATCACAAACTATTTTGCAAAAACTTTGGCATTTAATATAAGAGCCTGAAGATTTATCTTCAGGCTCTTATATTTTGTATACACGTTAAACGAGTTTAACGTAAAAAAAATTAAATGAATTTTATTCCTTCACCACACTCAATTTCACTCTTCTGTTCAATTGTCTTCCTACAGGATAATCCTTACCATCAGGAGTCGTGTTTGGTGCAGCAGGATTAGCTTTACCATAGAAGCTAGGCAATAACCTTGTGGCATCTATCTTCTGTTCTGCTAAGTATTTTAAGCAGGTATCCGCCCTGTGCTGCGACAGTATCATGTTGTACTCATCACTTCCCTTACCATCTGTATACCCTTCCAAAGCCATCTTCAGCTTAGGATTCGAAGCCATTAACATGATTACACTATCCAGTGTTTTCTTCGAACTGTCGGTTAAACCATACTTGTCAAACTCGAAGTATACTATATAATCCTTGATTACTTCCGGTATTGGTTTCAGGTAGAAATCCATGCTGTACAGACTATCATTCATAGTTTCGAAAATGTGTTTTACGCCTTCCGTAGTATCGTAAAACTTAGGACTGTATACCGTTACATTGTAGATAGCCGTATCAGGTACTTCAATGGTATATTGTCCTCTGTCGTTGGCAATAATTGTTTTCTGTTGTCCATTTCTATTCCATTCCATACTGGCATTTGGTATAATCTCTTTGGTCTTTTCATTCTTCACTGTTCCAATAATGTGATTGATAGGAGCAGGTAATCTCTGTATGCTGAACAGTTCTAGACAACAGGTACTTACTCTGTCCGAACTGATATAGGCATCACCCAATAAATCGTTGGTATTGTCTTTACTGTAGAAGTAAATATCATCCTTAATAGAGTTGGCAGGGATACCCATGTTCACTGCTTCTGCAAATCCGGTTGCTACTTTTTTACTCTGGTATAAATCATATCCTCCTAAACCTACTCTTCCGTTGGAGGAGAATACCAATGTTTCATTTTTAGTATTGTAGTAAGGCGCTTTATCATCTTCTCTGGTGTTTACCGTATTATCCAGATTAGTAACAGTTACTGTTTCGTAGTTTTTGTTTAATTCCGCTACCCATATATCATATTTACCCAATCCACCCGGTCTGTTGGAAGAGAAGAAAAGGTATTTACCATCACTTGTGATAAATGGTTGCTGAGAACTGTAGCCCTTTACATTAATCGTACTATCCAGCTTTACAGGTGTACTCCAATTACTGTCCGTTTTAGTACTCTTATAAATGGCGCCAATGCTTTCATTCTTCTCCATTGTCCATTGGGTAAGGAATACTGTTTTACCATCCGCACTGAAGGTAGCAGCCCCTTGTTGTATGTTTTTATCCTGCTGGAAAGAAACTTTCTTAGGATTAGCATTGGTTAAGGAGGTACTGTAGATAT
>Ga0208259_1000333_pt1 | contig 14546 bp, 4 predicted proteins | sample CryBogCBH22May08_FD_184618 | JGI IMG/M metagenome (GOLD analysis project Ga0208259, IMG submission 184618) | Freshwater microbial communities from Crystal Bog, Wisconsin, USA - CBH22May08 (SPAdes) | ecosystem: Environmental > Aquatic > Freshwater > Lake | place: Crystal Bog, Wisconsin, USA... | reverse complement strand
ACAATGTGCCGCTGGCTGAGAATTTTTCTACCGTGTTATTGTATTCGTTAGATACAATCACATTGCCGCTGCGGTCAATAGCCAACGTCCCGGGGCCGGAAACACCGGCGGTCAGCGTTTGCAGTAACTTGCCGCTGCCGGAAAACTCCTCCACCGTGCTATTGAAATTATTGGCAACCCAGACATTACCTTTGCTGTCCACCGCCAGCCCAGTTGGTGAACTGACCCCTTTGCTCAGCGTATACAACAATTTACCGCTGGCGGAAAATTCTTCCACGGTGTTGTTGCCTGCATTTGCCACAAATACATTGCCTTTGCTGTCCAACGCCACACCCAAAGGATTGCTGACCCCGTTGCTGAGCGTATTTAGCAATGCACCGTTGGCGGAGAATTCTTCCACGGTATTGTTGCCGTAACTGGCCACCCAGACATTACCCTTGCTGTCCAGCGTTACGCTGTAGGGTTCGCTGAGCCCATTGCCCAACACTTGTAGCGGGCTGTAAGCCACCACGCCGGTGGCGGTCACCGCCTCGGTGCTGATGGCTGCCGCACCCGTGTCCCAGCCCGCCGTGGCGGTCAGGTTGTAGGCGCTGCCATCGCTGGCAGTTGTGCCATTGTGGTTGAGCAGGGCGTTGATGGCCGATTGGTCGGCAACGGACAGTTGTATTTTCACGCTGCTGCTGGTGGGTGTGCCGAGGATTGCGCTGCCGCTGGTCAGTGTGTAGCTGCCGCCACCATTGCCCTGCAGGCTGAAGTCGCCGATTTGGTAGCCGCTGGCGCTGGTGGTCAGATTGCTGCCGGTCAGGGTGAGCTGGCCGGTGGCCTGGTTGTAACTGACCCCGCCCAGTTGGGGGGGAAGCTTGACGGTTTGGGCGCTGATGGCGGCACCGCTGTCGCTGTCCCAACCGGCCAAGGCGGACAATTTGCCGCTGCTGGCCCCGTTGAGCAGGGCATTTAGGCTCATCTGGTCGTCGAAGCTGAGGCTGACGGTGAAGCCCGTGCCGGTCAGGCCGCTGACGCTGTCGCTGCTGTTGAAGGCAAACGTTCCGGCCGCGCCCAAACTCAAGGCGAAGTCAGCCAGGTTGATGCCGTTGTTGCCGCCTTGGTTGACCAAGTGGCTGCCGGTGAAACTGAACAGGCCGGTGGCGCCGTTGTAGGCCACGGTGGACAGCGTGGGGGCCATGACCCCGCTGGCGGTGACGACGGCAGTGGCAACCGCCAGTGCGTTAGAGTCCCAGCCGGTGCTGGCGGACAGGCTGTAATGGCTGCCGTCGTTGGCGGCGCTGCCGTTTTTGTTGAGCAGGCCGTCCAGTGCCAATTGGTCGGCGGTGGACAGTTGGATGGTGACGCTGGTGCTGGTGGGTGTGCCGCTGATAACACTGCCGCCGGTCAGCTGGTAACTGATGCCGCCATCGCCTTTCAAGGTGAAGTCAGTGACGGTGTAACTGCCCGCCGTGGTGTCCAAGGATTTGCCGGCCAGCACCAGTTTGCCGGTGTTTTCGGCGTAACTGGCGCTGGTCACTGTGGCGGCGGAAGGCGTGCCAAACACTTCCACAGTGTTGTTACCAATATTGCCGACATACACGTTGCCTTTGCTGTCCACGGCCAACCTATCTGGCCCGCTGACCCCATTGCTGATTTGTCGCAGCAACGCGCCGCTGGCGGAGAACTCTTCCACTGTGTTGTTGCCATAGTTGGCCACCCACACATCGCCTTTGCTGTCCACAGCCACATCGTGTGGTAAGCTGATACCCTTGCTCAGGGTCAGCAGCAACTGGCCGCTGGCGGAAAACTCCTCCACAGTGTTGTTGCCAGCATTGGCCAAAAACACATCGCCTTGGCTGTCCACAGCCAAATCCCAGGGATAACTGATCCCGCTGTGCAACGTTTGTAGCAGCACACCAACGGATGAGAACTCTTCCACTGTGCTACTGGCATTGTTTGCCACCCACACATTGCCGCTATTGTCAACCGCCACATCCGGAGCGGAAACACCAGATATGAGCGTCTGCAATAATGCGCCGCTGGCAGAAAACTCTTGCACCGTGTTGTTACCAAGATTAGACACCCAGACATTGCCGCTTGCGTCCAGAACCAAACCTCCTGGCTGGCTGACCCCATTGCTGAGGATATGCAATAAAGTGCCGCTGGCGGACAACTCTGCCACCGTGTTGTTGCCAAGATTAACCACCCAGACATTGCCGGTGCCGTCAACGGCAATGCGGTAAGGTGTGCTGAGCCCGTTGCTGAAGGTATGCAGCAAGCTGCCGTCGGCCGAGAATTCTTCCACGGTGTTGTTGTAAGTATTGGATACCCAAACATTACCACTGCTGTCCACCGTTATGCCATAAGGCCAGCTGACCCCCTTGCTCAGCGTTTGTAATAGGCTATAAGCCACCACGCCGGTGGCGGTGACCGCTTCGCTGCTGATGGCTGCCGCACCCGTGTCCCAGCCCGCCGTGGCGCCAAGGTTGTAAGCAGTGCCGTCGCTGGCGGACGTGCCGTTCTGGTTGAGCAGGGCGTTGATGGCCGATTGGTCGGCAACCGACAGTTGTATTTTCACGCTGCTGCTGGTGGGTGTGCCGAGGATTGCGCTGCCGCTGGTCAGTGTGTAGCTGCCGCCACCATTGCCCTGCAGGCTGAAATCGCCGACCTGGTAGCCGCTGGCGGTGGTGGTCAGATTGCTGCCGGTCAGGGTGAGCTGGCCGGTGGCCTGGTTGTAACTGACCCCGCCCAGTTGTGGGGGAAGCTTGACGGTTTGGGCGCTGATGGCGGCGCCGCTGTCGCTGTCCCAACCGGCCAAGGCGGACAGTTTGGCACTGCTGGCCCCGTTGAGCAGGGCATTGAGGCTGGCTTGGTCGGCGGCGCTGAGGCTGACGGTGAAGCCGCTGCCGCTCAGGCCGCTGACGCTGACGCTGCTGTTGAAAGCAAACGTACCGGCCGCGCCGATGCTTAAGGTGAAGTCAGCCAAGTTGATGCCGTTGTTGCCGCCTTGGTTGACCAAGTGGCTGCCGGTGAAGCTGAACAGGCCGGTGGCCGGGTTGTAGGCCACGGCGGACAGTGTGGGGGGCTTGACACCGCTGGCGGTGACGGCGGCATTGGCAACCGCCTGTGCATTGTGGTCCCAGTTGAAGCTGGCTGACAGAACGTAGTGACTACCGTCGTTGGCGGCAGTGCCGTTTTGGTTGAGCAGGCCACCCAGGGCCAATTGGTCGGCGGCGGACAGTTGGATGGTGAGGCTGGTGCTGGTGGGGGTGCCGCTGATGGTGCTGCCGCCGGTCAGTTGGTAACTGACGCCGCCGTCGCCTTTCAGGGTGAAGTCGCTGACGGTGTAACTGTCCGCAGTGGTGTCCAAGGCTGTGCCGGTCAGCACCAGTTTGCCGGTGTTTTCGGCGTAACTGGCGCTGGTCAAGGTGGCGGCTGAAGGCACGCCAAACACTGACACAGTTTTGTCACCAAAATTGCCCACATACACGTTGCCATTACTGTCCACCGCCAATCCCTCTTGCCAGGAGGTGAACCCGTAGGCCAGCCTTTGCAGTAACGCGCCACTGGCGGAGAACTCATCCACCGTGTTGTTGCCCAAATCTGACACGAACACATCGCCTTTGCTGTCGACTGCCACCTTGTCTGGCCCGCTGATACCCTTGCTCAGGGTCAGCAGCAATTGGCCGCTGGCAGAAAATTCCTCCACGGTGTTGTTGCCAGAATTGGCCACAAACAAATCGCCTTTGCTGTCCACAGCCAAACCCGAAGGATACCTGATCCCGTTGCTCAACGTTTGTAGCAGCACACCGCTGGATGAGAACTCTTTCACTGTGCTATTGACACCATCCGTCACCCAAACATTACCTTTGCTGTCCGCCGCCAGCCCATTTGGCATACTGATCCCGCTGTTGATGCTCTGCAATAATGCCCCGCTGGCGGAGAATTCTTCAATGATGGTGTCGCCAGCATTGGCCACCCACACATTACCTTTGTTATCAATCGCTAACCCCATGTAGTAGTAGTAATCACTAGATACGAGTGTCTGCAATAATGCGCCGCTGGCGGAGAATTCTTCTACCGCGTCTCCGAAGTAATTGATCACCCAGATGTTGCCGCTATTGTCTACGGCTAAGCCTTCAAGGTACAAGCTTAACGCATTGCTCGGCGTTTGTAGCAGGCTGTTAATTAGCAGGCTGTAAGCCACCACACCAGTGGCGGTGACCGCCTCGGTGCCGATTGCGGCCGCCCCCGTGTCCCAGCCCGCCGTGGCGGTCAGGTTGTAGACGGTGCCGTCGCTGGCGGCGCTGCCGTTCTGGTTGAGCAGGGCGTTGATCGCCGATTGGTCGGCAACCGACAGCTGTATTTTCACGCTGCTGCTGGTCGGTGTGCCGAGGATTGCGCTGCCGCCGGTCAATTGGTAGCTGGCGCCGCCATTGCCCTGCAGGCTGAAGTTTGTGATGTGGTAGCCGCTGGCGGTGGTGGTCAGGTTTTTGCCGGTCAGGGTCAACACGCCGGTGGCTTGGTTGTAATTGCTGCTGCTGAGGGTGGGTGACATAGTTTGATTCTTAGTTAATTGGTAAAGTTTAGGATACTGCATTCACTTCAGTTTGGCTATCCGCTTGACAACGATTGGCACAGCCTAAGTTTGATCGGCCGGGATAAGGGTTCCGGCAAATTATTGCTGAGGGTACTGGACTGGGCTGTGCTGCATTGCCCTAAACGGGGATGATAAAGCGGGCATGGAACAGCCAAGGGTTTCGTTAAAGAAACAATTTATGTGCTAAAAGTCTCTTCATGTTACTTGGGAATTTAGCCATTTTCAAATGACAATTACATGACATGTAAGGATATTGTCACCAATATGTTGTGTGGATTGTGTGATCTGCCCGCGCGGTTTTTGTCGTAGGGGGTGGCTTTAGCAAAAACAGTGCTGGGCGCGGGCATGACATCAAGCGCTTAAGCCCATCCTCGGAAAGCCATCAGCCCATATTTTGCTCGGTATCCAGCACCAATTGGGTGGTTTGTAGCACCGTGTCGGGGTTCAGGCTCATCGAATCAATACCACAACTGACCAAAAATTGCGCCATTTCGGGGTAGTCCGATGGGGCTTGTCCGCACAGGCCGCAGTGGCGATGGTTGCGGTGCGCACCGGTGATGGCCAGCCGTATCATTTCCTTGACCCCGGCATCCCGTTCGTCAAAACTTTCGGCAACAATCGCCGAATCACGATCCACGCCTAGGGTCAATTGGGTCAGGTCGTTGGAGCCAATGGAAAAGCCATCGAAATGTTCAGAAAACGCATCAATTTGGATGACATTGTTGGGTATTTCGCACATGACATATATTTCCAAGCCATTTTCGCCGCGCTTAAGCCCACATTCAGCCATATAATCCAGCACCCGCTTGGCTTCGCCGATACGGCGACAGAACGGGATCATTAAAATCACGTTGCCCAGTCCCATATCTTCACGTACCCGCTTCATGGCGGCACATTCCAGTGCGAACCCTTCAGCATAGGCGGGGTGGGTGTAGCGGGATGCGCCACGGAAGCCGATCATGGGGTTTTCTTCAGAAAACTCGAACCATTGCCCGCCCAACAGAGTGGCGTATTCATTGCTTTTAAAGTCCGACATGCGCACCACCACCGGTTTGGGATAAAACGCGGCGGCAATGGTGCCGACCCCTTCGGACAGCCGTTCTATGAAAAAATCGCTTGCCGTGGCATGGTTGCGGGTCAGTTGGGTCAGTTGTTCCAGTTCATCGGCATCTTGCACCCGTTCAGGATGCAACAAGGCCATCGGGTGCGCCTTGATGTATTCGGTGATGATGAACTCCATCCGCGCCAAACCGACACCGTCATTAGGCAAGAAGCTGGTCTTAAAGGCCATTTCAGGGTTGCCCATATTCAGCATAATTTTAGTTTTGGGGCGTTTTAGGCCAGACAGGTCGGTGCTTAGGATGTCAAAACCCAGTAGGCCATCATAGACTTTGCCGTTGTCGCCTTCGGCACAAGACACCGTCACCAGCGACTGGTCTTTGATGCTGGTCGTGGCATTGTCGCAACCAATCACAGCTGGCACACCCAGTTCGCGGGAAATGATCGCCGCATGGCAAGTACGGCCGCCACGGTTGGTGACGATTGCCGAGGCTATTTTCATGATCGGCTCCCAGTCCGGCGTGGTCATATCAGCCACCAGCACATCGCCTGGCCTAAAACTGTCCAATTGCCCAACATGGTCAATAATGCGCGCCCTGCCTTGGGCTATTTTGCTGCCCACGGCATGACCAGTGACGATAGCCTTGCCCTTTTCTTTTAGTTGGTATTGTTCAAGCATCATGCCGTTGAGCTGTGACACCACCGTTTCTGGACGTGCTTGGACAATGTACAGCTTGCCATCCAGGCCATCTTTGGCCCATTCCATGTCCATCGGTTTGGAGTGCCCGGCTTTGTCGCTGTAATGTTGCTCGATTTTTAGCGCGTAATCGGCGAGGGTCAGCACGTCGTGGTCATTCAGGCAGAAGCGTTGCCGTTCTTCTTCGGAGGTGACAATATTGCGGGTCGGTTCGCGGGTGCGCCCGTCGCTGTAGACCATTTTTATTTTTTTGGCGCCCAAGCTGCGTTTTAACACTGCACGGTGGCCTTGCCGGAAAGTGGGCTTATGGACGTAGAACTCATCCGGGTCAACCGCCCCTTGCACAACATTTTCACCCAAGCCATAAGCGCCAGTGATGAACACCACATCACTAAAGCCGGATTCGGTGTCTAACGAGAACATCACGCCGCTGGCATCCAAATCGGAACGCACCATTTTCATGATGCCGATGGACAGGGCCAGTTTGAAATGGTCGAAGCCTTGGTCAATTCGGTAATGGATGGCGCGGTCGGTGAACAGGCTGGCAAAACAGCGTTTGCAGGCTTCCAACAAGGCTTGTTCGCCGCGTATGTTCAAATAAGTGTCTTGTTGTCCGGCAAAGCTGGCGGTGGGCAGGTCTTCGGCAGTGGCGGAACTGCGCACGGCAACGCTCAGGCTGTCGCCATACTGGCTTTGCAGTTGCGTGTAAGCTGCCAAAATTTGTTGCACCAAATCTTCGGGTAGGGGGGCTGCGTAGATGATTTCCCGTGCTTTTAGGGCGCGTTTGGCAAGGTCGTTGACATCATCGGGGTTTAAGCCATCCAATGCATGGTGCAAACCAGTCCAGCCATCGGCTTGGTCAAGCAGGTAACGGTAGGCTTCGGCGGTAATGGCAAAACCGTTGGGTATCAAGATACCTTGCGGGGTGAGTGCTTGGTACATTTCCCCTAAGGAGGCGTTTTTGCCGCCCACTAACGGGATGTCGTCCAGGGTCAATTCGTTGAACCAGCGAATGTAATGGTTATTGTTCATTTTGGCTCTCCTTTGTTTTGGGCTATGCCTATTGTTATTGAATGCCGTGCTTATCTTAAAACGCCGGATGGGCAGGAATAATTGTCCAATATTTGTATATAGTTCGCCCGTTCATAAACACTGGGGTCAATGGCGTGTTGTTGGCTGACACTGCCTTTGAGTTGGCTGACCGATTGGTAGCCATGCTCCTCCAGCCAGTCTTGCATGGCAACCAACAAGCCACTGATATGTTCTGGCCCGTGAGCCAGCAGTACGCTGCACAATTGCACGGCATCGGCCCCTGCCAATAGTGCTTTTAATATGTCCGGCACAGTATGGAAACCACCTGTGACCGCCAACGATAAGTTGACCCGACCATGCATTAAAGCTGTCCAACGGATTCGCAGCAAGGCTTCGGCAGGTGTGGACAGTTCCAATTTTGGCACTATTTGCAGGGTGTCCAGATCAATATCGGGTTGGTAAAAGCGGTTGAACAGCACCAGGCCATCAGCACCGGCTTGCTCGAGACGTTTGGCAAAATGCAGCGGCGAGCTGAATTGTGCCGACAGTTTTAAGGCAATCGGCACACGGATATGGCGTTTGAGTTCTTGTAAAATATCAATATAGCGGTTTTCCACGCTGTTGCTGTCTTCGTTGCTGTCCACCGGCACGTAGTAGCTATTAAGTTCCAAGGCATCTGCACCGGCTTCTTGCAAAGCCCGTCCGTACTCCAGCCAACCGCCCAGCGATGTGCCGTTCAGGCTGGCGATAACGGGGATTTTCAGGCGGGTTTTCAGTTTTTGCAGATGCTCCAAGTACTGTTCTTGGTAAGTTTTTATGTTGGCTGGCAGCGGATAGAAAGAATCCGCCTCGCCGTGGCCTATGGCCTGTTGGAAAAAAAACCGTGCATTATGTTGGGTTTCTGCGCTGATTTTTTCTTCAAACAGTGAATACATGACCAATGCGGACGCTCCGGCATCTTCCAACCGTAAGGCACTGGCGAGGTCTTTGCTGAGTGGTGATGCGGAAGGCAGCAGCGGGTTGGCTAGTGCTAAGCCGAGGTAGTGGGTGCTTAAATCAGCCATTGTGGTTCTCCGCTTGGCTTGGTGCCTTTTGGGTTTGTGCCTTGGTAGCCGCAACAGAAACGCTGTCATCCCAGTTGAGCCCAGCCAGTTGTTGGTAATAATGGTAACGGCGTATGACATCTTGTTGGGCTTGCGCCAAAAACGCTTCCGCCGCCTCCGGTTGGCTTTGCCATAACATGCTGAAACGGGTTTCGCTCATGACAAAGTCGCGGTAAGGAATGGACGGTTCAGCACAATCCAAATGCATGGGGTTTTTGCCTTGTTTGGCTTTGCCGGGGTCAAAGCGGAACAACGGCCAATGCCCGCTTTTGACTGCCAAGTTTTGTTGGCGGTGGTTGTTGGACAAGTCCACACCATGCGCTATGCAGGGGGCGTAGGCAATAATGATGGACGGGCCATCATGCGCTTCGGCTTCGAGGAATGCCGACAGGGTTTGGGTGTCTTTCCCGGCATAAGCGACATGGGCCACATAGACGTTGGGGTAGTCCATTGCCAACAGCGCCAAGTCCTTTTTGGCGGTGGCTTTGCCGCCCGCCGCGAATTTGGCCACTGCACCTAAGGGTGTCGATTTGGAGGTTTGTCCGCCGGTATTGGAATACACTTCGGTGTCCAACACCAAAATATTGACGTTGCGCCCGCTAGCCAATACATGGTCCAGGCCACCATAGCCAATGTCATAAGCCCAGCCATCGCCGCCGATAATCCAGACGCTTTTTTTGCACAGGTTGTCGGCCAATGCCAGCAAGCTGCGCGCGTTATCGTCGTCTAAGCCCGCCAAGCGTTGTTTTAGTTCGGCAACACGGGCGCGTTGTTCATAAATGCCCGCTTCATCGGATTGGTCGGCATTGATGATCGTGTCCACCCACTCTGCGCCCAGTTGCCCACTGAATACGGCCAACAATTCTTTGGTATATTCGGTTTTCTTGTCGATGGCTACGCGAATACCCAAGCCAAATTCGGCATTGTCTTCAAACAGCGAATTGTTCCAGGCAGGGCCGCTGCCTTCGGCATTTTTCGCCCACGGTGTGGTGGGCAGGTTGCCGCCATAAATGGATGAGCAGCCGGTGGCGTTGGCAATCACCATGCGGTCACCAAACAATTGCGAAGCCAGTTTTAAATAAGGGGTTTCGCCACAGCCAACACAAGCGCCGGAGAATTCAAACAACGGCTGCAACACCATTGAACCTTTGATGGTGTTGGTTTTGAGCAAGCGGCGGTCATATTCGGGGATGCTCAGAAAGAACTCCCAATTGACCCGTTCGGCTTCCCGCAACGGGGCTTGCGGCTGCATGTTTAGCGCCTTGCGGCTGGCGTTGGATTTGTCGCGGATTGGGCAAATATCCACACACAAGGTGCAGCCGGTGCAATCTTCGGGGGCGACTTGGTAGCTCATTGCCAGCCCTGCAGGAAAGTCCTTGCCCAGCATGTCGGCATGTTTGAAGGTGTCCGGTGCATTGTCCAGCACGGCGGTGGGGTATATTTTGCTGCGGATAACACCATGCGGGCAAACCATCACGCATTTGCCGCATTGGGTGCATAAATCGGTTTCCCACACCGGTATTGCCAAGGCCAGATTACGTTTTTCGTAGGCGGCAGTGCCAGTAGGGAACGTGCCATCAATCGGCAGGGCGCTGACCGGCAAACTATCGCCTTGTCCGGCAATGATGCGGGCGGTAACTTGCCGAACAAAATCGGGGGCGCTGGCAGGGATGCGCGGGGCAATGGCCTGTCCAGCCTCCAAAACGGGCGTGGTGGGATAAACAACGGGGTGCAAATTAGCCAATGTTTCATCAATGGCCTTAAAATTCAATTCAACAATACGCTGGCCTTTTTTGCCATAGGTTTTTTGCACGGCATGTTTAATGGCTGCCAGCGCATCTTGTTGGGGCAACACGCCGGAAATGGCAAAAAAGCAGGTTTGCATGATGGTGTTGATGTGCTTGCCCATGCCGCAACGTTCGGCAACCGCATAACCATCAATCACATAAAAGCGGATATGTTTGCCATGTATTTGCGCCTGCATCCGTGCCGATAGCGACTCCCATACCCGATTAGCAGATTGCGGGGTGTTCAGCAAAAACACCGCATTGTCCGCCGCATTGTTGAGCAGCTCATAACGTTCCAGAAAAATAGCCTGATGGCAACCGATGAATTGGGCATCGTTGTCAGCAATCAGGTATGTGGAGCGGATAGGCTGGTCACCAAAACGCAGGTGCGAGACAGTAATGGCGCCGGATTTTTTAGAATCGTAGACAAAATAGCCTTGGGCGTATAAATCGGTTTCTTCACCAATGATTTTAATGGTGTTTTTGTTGGCACCCACGGTGCCATCACTGCCCAAACCGTAAAATAGGGCTTGGAAAGTGTTGTTGTGTGCGTCGGTTCGGTAACTGTCATCCCATGCCAGGCTGGTATGGGTCACATCATCATGGATGCCGATGGTAAATTGGTTTTTGGGCTGGGTTTGCAGCAGTTCGTCAAAAACCGCCTTGACCATGCCGGGGGTGAATTCTTTGGATGACAAGCCATAGCGCCCACCAATAATCACTGGAAAGGCGGCAAATTTGCCGTGGTTCTGGGCAAGGGCGGTCAGCACATCCTTATAGAGGGGTTCGCCGTCCGCCCCCGGTTCTTTGGTGCGATCCAACACGGCAATGTGCTTGCAGCTGGCTGGTAATGCGGCAATCAAGGCTTCTGCCGAAAAAGGGCGGTATAAGCGGACTTTTACAACACCCACCGATGCGCCGTTACGGTTGAGGAAATCGACTGTTTCATGCACCGTTTCAGCACCGGAACCCATCAACACCAACACCCTCTCCGCCTGTTCTGAGCCAATATAGTCAAACAGCCGGTATTGGCGGCCAGTCAATTGGGCAAAGCGGCCCATAGCGGCCTGAACCAGACCGGGCATGGCCTGATAATGGCCATTGACCGATTCGCGGGCCTGAAAATAAACATCAGGGTTTTGTGCCGTACCCCGCAACACCGGGTTGTCCGGTGTCAGACCACGATGTCGGTGTGCTTGCAGGTCGTTGGCATCCAGCATGGCCCGCAGTATTTCATCATCAAGCGCGTAGATTTTGGCAATTTCGTGGGAGGTACGGAAACCATCAAAAAAGTGCATGATCGGGATGCGGCTGGTAAGTGTGGCTGCTTGGGCAATCAAGGCAAAATCTTGCACTTCTTGGGGCGAATTGGCACACAGCATGGCAAAACCAGTCATTCTTGCCGCCATCACGTCGCTGTGGTCACCGAAAATGGACAAGGCTTGGCAAGCCAAAGAACGGGCGGCAATATGGAATACGGTCGGGGTCAATTCCCCGGCAATCTTGTACATATTGGGCAGCATCAGCAGCAAACCCTGCGAAGCCGTAAAGGTGGTCGCCATCGCCCCTGCCTGTAACGCACCGTGTATTGCCCCTGCTGCGCCCGCCTCGCTTTGCATTTCGATCACCTGCGGTACCGTACCCCACAAGTTGGCTTGCCCGTGTGCCGACCATTCATCCGCCCATTCGCCCATTGGCGAAGCGGGGGTGATGGGGTAAATGGCGATGACCTCGTTAAGTTTGTGGGCAATCGTGGCGGCGGCTTGGTTGCCGTCGAGGGTGACAGTGTGCGGATGTGGCATAACAAGACCTCTTGATATGGGATTAAGCCAAAGCAATTGCCATTATCTTAAACCTAAAAGGGTCTTTGTCGAGAACAATTTTGGCTTGTACAACGTGTTTTTAAGAAGCCGATGGTGGAATGCAAGACATAGACGATTATGACCCCGCCACATTGGTTACTCAGCTGGCAGGCATAATTTTAAGCAACACCCCATGTCATCACCTGATATTTGATATAATTGAACTTGTTAATAATGTTGCAGAACAGCCCATGCCCCGCTACCTAGACCCCAAGAACGACCTGGTGTTCAAGAAAATCTTTGGCGAACACCCGTTGTTGCTAAAGGACTTCCTGAACGCCCTGCTGCCCTTGCCGGAGGACGGGCAGATCATCGAATTGAATTACCTGCAGCCGGAACAGGTGCCGATGACCCCGTTGTCGTACCGGCGTGGCATTGTCGATGTGAAGTGCATTGACCAGCAAGGCCGCACCTTCATTGTCGAAATGCAGCTGTTCTGGACCACGGTGTTCCGCCAGCGCATGTTGTTCAATGCCAGCCAAGCCTATGTGCAGCAATTGGCGCCGGGGCAGGACTTCCGGCTGCTGCAGCCCGTCTATGCCCTGGGGCTGGTCAACGACATATTTGAACCGGACGGGGACTGGTACCACCATTACAAAATCGTCAACATCGACAAACCGCAACGGCAGATAGAAGGCCTGCAGTTCGTGTTCATTGAACTGCCCAAGTTCAAGGCGGACACCGCCACCGCCAAAAAAGTGCGGCTATTGTGGCTGCGCTTCCTGCAAGAGATCGGCGGGGAGATCGAACCACCCGCCGAACTGACCGATTACCCGCCCATCCAGCAAGCCCTGACCATCAGCCAGGAGGCGGCCTACAGCCGTGCCGAACTGCTCGCCTACCAGGATGTGCTGGACGCCATAAGGACAGAGACCGCCTATGTGGGCGAGAAGGTGACCGAAGCCAAGGCTAAAGGCAGGGAGGAAGGTATCCGAGACGAGAAACTAGCCATTGCCAAAAATTTGCTTGCTATCATGGACGATACGGCCATCGCGACAATCACCGGCTTGACTGTCGAAGACTTGCAAAAGCTAAGAAATGTCTGACAAAATCCACAGCCCATCAAATTCATCCCAACTAAATTGGAATATGCCTTTTACCGGCACACCTTGATCGCCTGGAACTGCCACAAACATGCGCCATGACAGAGTTTACGCCAACACCACGGAATGAGTGCTTGTATATTAACAATTATTGTGCATTAAATATTTGACACCCCCCCCACACGAAACTAGAATGCACCGACATCTGTAGCGACGGCACGCCATACCCGTCTTTTCAACGCATTACCCCGCATCTTGCCGACCTTCGGTTTGTCAAACAACGCATCCTAACCACCTAATCTACAGAAGGACAATGCCATGTCTCCGACACTCAGCAACATCAGTTCCAAAGCCGCCACCGACCAGCTTACATTGACCAAGGGCAGTGCCCTCAGCGGCACGCCGACCGACAGCGGTGCAACCATAAACACCCAAGCTGTTAGCGTCAATGGCTTAACGCCTAATACAGCTAGTCTGTTTGACGGTTATAATGTTTCCCTAAATGGTACGGCTAGTATTCTGGGATCTGGAAATTTACAATTAGTATCTGATTTTGAGTCAGCAGGTTCCGCTTGGAGCAATATACCATTGCTAACTACGCAATCATTTAGCATTACTTTTAGTTTTTATCTTAGTGGAATTAGTTTTCCGCAAGCGGATGGTATAGCTTTAGCATTACAAAGCGCTGGTACGAATGCTTTAGGTTATACAGGGGGCAATATTGGTTACGGTGGAATAAATGGTGTTGTCGGATCTATTATCCAGACATGGAGTAACAACACTGTTGGACTTAATGTCGACGGTAACCCATATGATACCAAATCCGCACCCTTCGATCTAGGTGATACGGATCAAATTACTGGAACGGAAACTCTTACCTATAATTCAAGTAAGAATTTATTAAGCATGGCTGGTAACATAAATGGATATGCCGTAAGCGATTCGGCTTACATTAATTTGCAAAGCCAATTTGGGTCTTCTATTTATTTTGGTTTTACTGGTGGAACAGGGGGTGGAGCATCAGATGAGCAAATTACCAGCCTATCCGTCAGCGTCAGCGGCGTACCACAACCCACCCTCAGCAGCACCGCCTACAACGCCGCCACCGGCAAGCTCACCCTGACCGGCAGCCACCTGACCACCGCCGCTGCAAGCTACCAGCCGGCTGATTTCAGTATCACAGGCGACGGTGGCACCAGTTACACCTTGACCGGCGGCAGCGCAGTCCTCGGCAAGCCCTCCAGCACCAGCGTCACCATCCAACTGTCCACCGCCGACCAATTGGCACTGGACGGCCTGCTCAACAAAAACGGCAGCGCCGCCAACGACGGCAACCATTACAGCCTCATCGCCAGCGCCGGCTGGGACTCTTACGCAC
>Ga0208259_1000329_pt1 | contig 14765 bp, 13 predicted proteins | sample CryBogCBH22May08_FD_184618 | JGI IMG/M metagenome (GOLD analysis project Ga0208259, IMG submission 184618) | Freshwater microbial communities from Crystal Bog, Wisconsin, USA - CBH22May08 (SPAdes) | ecosystem: Environmental > Aquatic > Freshwater > Lake | place: Crystal Bog, Wisconsin, USA... | reverse complement strand
TAAATCTATTTCTATCTAATTTTGAAATAATCTGAGCGAACAATGTTAATTTTGACATAGAGAAAGTTTTCTTTTGTTGTGCAACCTCAAAGGTAATTTGAGTTACTTAAGAAACTTTCTCTTCTATTATCGTTTAGGACGCTATTGATTTGAAAAATACTTTCACACGTATATATACGTGTATTATATTTGCACTGTCAAATCAGGTAATAAGGCTTAAAATTTACAACATTTTAGATTGTTAACTTTTAATTGCTTTTTACTCTTTAAAGTAATTAAATTAAAAACAATTATTGTATGGCAGATAGTTATAATGCAGATAAAATGTCGATAGGTTTTTTGCAAGTTGTGATAGCGTTTTTTGTGCTTTTATTAGTTGTCTATGGTGTTGCCGTATCATACAACAAACTTTTCGTTGAAAACAAAGCAACAGATTCTAATATTGAAAAATCTGTATCAGATAATATCGATAAAAATAATTCAAAAGAAGATATATCCACGTATTTAAGGGGGCATTCCTTTACTTACAATGGAAATGGTTCTGTAAGATTTACAGGAAGTACAATGACTGTTTCAGGGGGTAGAGCAACGTTAGAAGGGGCATACACTGTAACTTCCAAAACAACCGCAACATTTGCAATTCAAGCTGTATCTGGAGACTTTGATGCTTCTAATAATGCTATGTGTGGTGGAAAAATAGAATTGAACACAGATGGCACATTAACTGAAACAATTTCAGATGGTAATACAACAAAATCTTACCAACTCCTTCCTAAATAAGATATAAACAAAGTCAACTATGGCTAAAGTTAAGCATAGCATTGGCGAGAAATTTGCCATTGGTTTTTTCGTTGTAAGTATGGTATATTGGGGATACTCAAGTCTCTTTTCCCACCACAATAGCAACAGTACTAATACGGTACAAAGTTCAAGTTGCTCAAACACTGAATATTATAATAGAGGCATTAAAGACGGGAAAGATTGGGTCAAAGGAGGAAATCCAATTGCTGGTGACAACCAACGTGATAGAAGTGCAATGAGGAGTCTAAGTGTATGGGGTAAAGATGATATAGATTTTAACTGCTATTACGAAGGTTTTCTTGAAGGTGAAAGGAATAAATAAATCGCTATGACAGAAACATTGAAAAAAATAGGGTTTAATACTGGAGTTAATATTGATTTCGTTAATAACCAAGTATTGGTAACAGCTTCAAATTATAAAGGGGCTATTGATTATAAAAATTTAGATAATTACACCTACACTAGTATATATGTACCTCGATTAAGCTTTATTGCTGTTGCTGCTAGGATTTTTCTTGGTGGTGGTTTCCTATCGGTTATGCTATTTGCCTTAATGTTTAAAGTAGATTCTGAAGAACTGAGTCATTTTCTTGGAATATTGACTATTATAGTCTTTCTTGCTACAATATTATTTTCGGGGTTGGTTTTTTATGGATTCATATTTAACGCTATACTAGGATTTAATATTGCTGATAAAATCGTACAAAATTACTTTTCAAATAAAAGATGGTTTGTTGTTATCGGAAATAAAAGTGGTAACAATGTTCAATTTTATGCCATTATTGATGAGCTTGAAAAGGTAAAGCAGTTAGAAAAAATCATATCCGACATTAAGAAAAATTACATAGCAGAACCGATACCTCAAAATGAAGCTACCAAGTCTATTCCATCTGATTATTTGGTGGAGTTAACAAAACTAAACGAGCTTTACCAGCAGGGAATATTAACGGAGGTAGAGTTTACTAATAAAAAAACTGAAATCCTTAATAGGAACAGTTGATAATCAATCTCTAAAAAAACCAAAATAAAGATTGAGTTAACAACTTTGTTCATAGCTTTTGATATTTATTATAAAAGACTATGAACCATCATTACTTTAAAAAGCCCCTTGCAGATGTTATCGCTTCTGATTACAAATACTTGAAAGGACAACCTTTTAAGACTCAATTTGGAGACCTCCCAATTGATGATGTAAGAGTTGTAGAAATCAACTCTGGTGAGTACAACATTGTTCTTTTTTCAAAAGCTAACGTGCCATTTAGGGAAATCTATGAAGTTCTAAATATAACTAGCATAGGTTTAGTGGAATATTTAAAGATGAAGAATAAAAAAATATTGCCACTTGGCATAGATACTTACATCGAAATTGATTTTAAGCAGGTGTATTATACTGAGCATTTAAAACAAGCTCAAGATGCTTGTAATTATTATGCCTATTTGATTGAAGATAGATGCAAGTTTAAACCGTTAGGTTCAGAGGAATATTACATAATAGATTTTATAAAACCATTGAGGATAGCAGAAGATAAATATCAAATTGTGGTAGGTAGAAATACCCTAAATCAAAAAGTACTTAATAGTGACAAATTTTTAACTCAAGACATAGTTACCCTATTGAATACGTCTGGTGTCCAACAATTTGAAGAGAAGCATTTAAAAGATTTTATTCAACTTTACTTATAGTTTTAACTTAATCAAGATATTTATATATAACTTGTTTCCTTAAATAAGTTCTTTTATCATAAATGCCCCTTTAATCTTATTGGGGCATTGTTATTTATATTAACTCCATTCATTTGTAACCTTAGACCAATTGAGCAAAGGCTAATTTGATAAAATTTTCAATAAGTATTCAAAGAAATAGTCTAATCTGGAAATATTTATTTAGAAACTATTATGGAATACATTTTAACGGAAAAAGAGTCAGACATTATAATTGAATATTATCAGAAACTAGTTGGCGAGCAATTAGACTGCTTTCCAGATTATAAAGGCTATAAGATAACACTTATTTTAGGAATAATATATGATACTGACAAATACAAGGTGAATCTAGTTATATCTAAGGAAATTGAAAATGCCAAACCAGATGAAATGTGTATTGACCTATTCGATTATCTTTTTGCCAAGATTGAGAAAGAATTGAATAATTAATATATATGAGAATAGTACTATTATTATATACTCTTATGTGTACATTAGAAGATAACCTCTCCCCGTTATCTCGCTTACCAGGCCTCCCCCTCCCAGGGCATCTATGGCACTTCGATGGTGTAAAAAAATATCTATACCATTTTTTGATTTTAAATTTTGAAGTACCCCCTTTTTCAAAAAATATTTTTTATATAATTATCAATTAATAAATAAGCCCTTTGCCCCCTAGCCTACCGAAGGATTGAGATTAACTGGTTATCCATATATAAGCCTACGGCAATTGAGATAACTATCCAAATCCAACTAACCCCTTGCTGGTTGAGATATGTTTTATCTATATGGGTTTCGCCCAAGTAATTTAAATTGAAATTAATTTTTCAGCCTATGGCAGTTGAGATATATGTTATTTTTATTTTTTGTTACTCTTGGCTTATACCTTTCTGAACTACCCTATTTACCTATTATATCTATTTCTTATATTATGTTTTGGAAACATATCAATGTTTCCAATAACATATTTAGTATTGTTACTATATAATTTGGTATTATATTATATGCAGTTTATCGAACTTAGAAAAACAACATATCGAGCTATCCTTCTCAACTATTTTCAAGAAAGCCCTTGACTTTTTTTTTAGATATAGTATATTGAACAAAATCATACGGTGGGTTCCCTCAAGCCAGTCTTGGGGGTTCGCTTCCCACCTAAATCAAAAAGCGAAATAACAAAAAAGCGAATAAGTTAAACCATGCAAAAAACAAATGCAAAAATTATTAGAATCCCTTTAGAAAGAGGGAACTACTCCACCATCAATAACAACATCCTGATGAAGTCCACCCTTTCAAGCGATGCAAAAGTGTTGTTACAACTATTACTCAATAATTCCGAAGAATGGACTGTAAACCTCCAATTCTATTCCGATAAGTTTAAATGGAACGGACAGAAGCAAGCAAAAATCGTTAAGGAATTAAAGGATAACGGATACCTGACTGTAACCAGATTTTCAAAAGGCAATAAAGCTGGATTTGATTACTTTTATACTATATCCGAATATGGCAACCTAAAACCGAAAGCAGAAGCAACCTCTCAACCTACCCCCGAAATACAAGAATCTGAACCTGTAAGCGGTATTCAGAATAATAAGGAGTCTATCAACCAATACATGGAAAAGGTTAACGGGCTACTGGACGAATATGGCAAGTGCTTTACTATATCAACGGATTTTAATTCCGACATACAAAACATTTTTAGGGGTTTACTAGATGATAATACAGTAAATGCTTCTCAGTATAATGAACCTATCGTTAGAACGGCTTTACTTAACTTTATTATTAATGATAAATTAGACTGGATAACATCTATTATAGACAAACAAAAGACCTCTTTACATGGTAGTCAGGCTAACCAAAAGAAATACATAACTGAAACACCTAAGTACTTCAAAAGACTATTTGAAAGTGGCAAGTATATCAATGATGATAACATACTAATAAAACTAACCAATCAGAAATATTCTATTCTGGGTATTGGTGGAAAGAAGCTACCAGATGTAATGGATTAAAAAAGGAACCCCTTAAATGGGGTTCTTTTTTTATAAAACCGTTCCTGATTGGTTGTAAAACATTGTTTTATATCTCCCTTTTTAACCTTACGCATCCCGTTAGTGCTATGAGGCTTTTAACTAAAATATAGTCTTATTTAGCTTTAATGCAAACCTTCAAGCGAAATGCCAATCGGAATTGCTAATATTATTTTAGAAACCCTAGTATATGAGCTATCACATCAACAGTGAAGCTTAATCCTAATACCTTTTTTTGTTCTGATTTAGGGATATTGAGAACATCTGATACATACCCGTCTGGAAATGTCATCATACGTTCACGTTCCAAAATTGATGGTAAACGATAACAGCCATTCAAATAATCATATTCTGATGTAGCTAACCCTTTTTTACTTACGTAACCACTTTCTTTCAGGATAGCTGGATAATGCAATAGCTTTTCTTCAACTGGCAATTCAGAAAAAGCCTTATCCTTGAATATGACATTGCCCATATTCATTGTATAATATCTCTTTATACCGTTTGTTTGGGTAACATCTCCCGATAACAATACATTGGCTTTATCCTTATCAACATATCCATTTACGATAATATCCTGATAGCACTTGCCTTTAGGCTCTGGTAGGGCAACATTTGGAATATTGGTCCAGTATAGTCTACGCCTGTGTGCAGGAGCTACCAAAGCAGAATCTATCTTTAAGACCTGCAAGTCAGGGAATATATCTTTCAACTCCTCTGTTATCTTATCTCGGTCCTTAAGGGTCATGCTTGATACGTTCTCCATCAGGAAATAAAGTTTCTTGTTTGGATACTGGAATATATAGATTTGATTAAGAATACGAAGGGCTTCATAGAATAGTGATGAGTCTGGTCCATCCAAGCCAGACCTATCTTTAGGGTTGGCTGAACTGAGCTGGGTGCACGGGCTTCCGAATATGACCAAATCAACATCAAGGTATTCAAGCCCATTTACATTCCTGACATCACCAATCTGGTGAAAGTTAGAATTGTTTCTGTAATGGTGATTCTGTACAGCAATACAATGTTTGTCGATTTCTGAACTGTAATAATTATTTATTTTAAAACCTGCTCTTTCAAGTGCAAGGTAGGCTGCGGAACATCCATCAAATAAACTTAGGACGTTAATTCCATTTTCAAAGGGTTTAGGATTCATTTTTCTGTTTCCTAATAAATATCTCCCCACTACAGAAAACCTGGGGAATTTTATATGGGAAACATTACCCTTTGATAATGCACACTTTGTCTAAAAGTGAACATTATCGCTCTAAATTGGCTGAAACCCAATGAAATCAAGGGTTTATAATTAGGCAACCGTTAAACATTCGCATAAAATGCTCACTTTGGGTTTAGGACTTTGGAAAGTGTACATTTTCACTGTATCCTCGCAGTATCATCAAAAACAAAAGATATGTCATTAAAAGGAACAACGACCACAACGGACTTTATTGAATTTAGTAAAGTAACAACCACTGCTCAGAAACTACTGAAGGACGATAAAACCAGACTGCTTGGCTTATATATTATCATGGGAGCAAATACAGGCCTTAGAATATCGGATATACTAAACCTTAGCTGGGAACAAGTAAAAGAAGACTTGGTTACTATCCACGAGAAGAAAACAGGGAAAAAGAAAACCTTCAAAATTAATTCAATCGTAAGAGAAACTTTAAATAAATTCAACCAAGATTTAATTGGGTATATCTTCATTAGTCAGAAGAAGACCGTTTACAGCCGTCAGACCATCAACAGACTTTTAAAGCAGGTATTTGCAAAAGAAGCAAGGAAGACCAACATTTCAAGCCATAGTCTGAGAAAGAGCTTTGGCAGAAGAGTATTTGAGAATAACAATGAAAGTGAAAAGAGTCTTACCTATCTGTCCGAACTGTTTAATCATACAAGTGTAGCAACAACCAGAAGGTACTTAGGTTTACGTCAAGAGGAGTTGAATGACATTTACGATAACCTCTAGGCTTCTTTTGAAAAATATTCTAGGTCTAAAGGTTGCAACCATAATTTTATTTTGGTATATTTGCCTTACTACCAACCAAAACACCTTTAATCAGCTTCTAAAGCTGTTTTAAAGCCAAATTTAGTCTGAGGTCTGTGTAACAGCTTACTTCTTGACCTAGTGGCAGATAAGCCAATTATCAATTTTAATGGGTACTAATAAGCAAAGTTTCAAATCTGAGCCTTTATGGTACTGTATTGTTTAAATTTTAAAAAACGTCATGAAGAAATTAAATACATCCTGATTTTGAAAGTGAACCTTGTTTAGGTTCCGCCCGAACTTTGTTTAGCTGATTCAGTTAAACATCTACGCATCCTATAGTATTGGATAAAATGAATACCGATACAACAGGAGCTGAATAAGCCAGCTTGTAAATCCAATCCTATTTTGGTTTTGCTGGCACCGATTATAAAACCAAATAAATGAGCTCGAATGAAAACATCGACTTCAATGGAAGGGTTAAAAGATTGTATTTAAACGTTATTAGCAGGGAAAATATGCTTAACAGGAAGGATATTAGAAGTATCCGAAACTGGTGTAAGGATAATTCAGTACGGATATTAAAAGATTTAACTGGGGAATATGTAATTGAGGAAGACTACAATCTGGCATACAATGCTCCAGTTATTGCTAATTTGAAGCAGCAACATGGCACGAAATGGCAAACCGTTTATCCTTATTACATTAAAGGTGAACTATATAAGCTAGCTGATATAAAGGTGCAATCAACGCCCAAACCAACAAAATACACGCCAAAAGGCAGAATTGCTGCAAGGCTATTATCGAAAAACTAACAAAATTGTACTACCTCGTAAAAGCGGGAATAAAAAATGAAAATATTAAAATTTAAAAAATTTAAGGGATTACACATAGTGTGTAAAGGCTGCAATAAAAGCATAGAAGTAAATCAGTCAGCGTATAAAGGATGTAGTCATCCGATAGAAAAACAGCGATATAAGGCTGTAATAAGAATAGACGGCAGCAGGAAGACAAAAGACCTGACCAACAAAGTATATGAGGATGCAGTATCTGAACTCATAGCTTGGAAGAAAGTATTGGAGAATCCTTTGCTTGTTTGTCTCAATCAGAAACAGGAAGCAAAACAAGTGGAGTTATTGGAAGATTGTATCTGGATGTACAGTGATTGGCTTGAAGATATTGGTGTACCAGTACATGAAAGAAAGAATCGTTCACAAAAACACATAAAACAAACTGTAAAATATATCATAGAATTTAAATCTTATATTCAATCAATTGGTTTTGATATAAATAAGAAATCTATAACTGATATTACCAGTACAATATTCGGTAAGTATTATGAGAATATGGGTATAGTGACAAAATCGGTAAGTACATACAACCATAAGATAAAATCGGTGAAAGGATTTTTTAATTATATAGTTGATGTGAAAAAATATAGAATGGAACACCCTTGCAGGAAAGTTAGCCTAAAGCATGAATCACCCAATCCAATAAGTGTCGGTGATAATGATTTTAAAAAACTATTATCAGTTGTAAATGCAGAAGATTCTATCCAGATAGTAGGTGGTGAAAGAAAGAATAGGTATCGTAGTTGGACAGCAGACAGTTTCAAACTAGCAGCATTTACAGGTATGAGACTTGATGAAGTAGCTGAATTAAAGTATTCAGATATAGTACTAGATACAAATAATGAGTTAGATTATATAACGGGTGTTGATTTGAAATATGAGAGAGCTCATAATTGGGATAACAGTAAACCTAAAAAGATGGTACCGATTCCAATTACACCTGAATTAAAGGAACTGCTTATCAAATTAGATTATAAGAGCTACCTTGGTCAAGACAGATACCTTATTGATAGCGATAATAATATGAATAGAAAAAGTGTATCTAAGGCAATGAGTCACGCATTTACATTTTTTAGAAGAAAAGCTGGATTACCAGATACATTCAGTATTAAGCATCTTAGGAAAACATTCCTAACTAAACTACAGACACAAACTGGTTTAGCAGCATCAGCAGGATACCAAAAAACAATTAGCGTGATAGATAAACATTACCTTGATAAGATAGCAATATCAAGAAGTATCAGGGATATGAAATTTAGTTATTTTGATAGTAAGTAATAATAAAGGACTTCATTTTATGAGGTCCTTTTTATTTATACCACTTTTAAAAGTGCACTTAGAAATGACACTTAGAGAAACAAAAAAGGGCTTCAATTTCTTGAAACCCTTTGTAGTATTGGTGGGAGTTGACGGGGTCGAACCGCCGACCCTCTGCTTGTAAGGCAGATGCTCTAAACCAGCTGAGCTAAACTCCCTTTTCCCGCTTTGGGAGTGCAAATATAGGGGCGTATTTTAAACCAGCAAAAAAAGATTGTCTTTTTTGAAAATATTTTTCAGAGCAAATTATGTTTTAGTGCTGTAGCAACAATATAAAGTATTCTATATTGACGTGCTATCTTCTCTTAACTTTTTAATGCCTTCTTCAAACTCTTTTAAGGTGATAGCATCGGCATTTAAGCACTGTCCTATTCGGGTTCTGCATAAACTACTTAGATAGGCGCCAGTGCCTAAAGCCTGCCCTATATCGTTTGCAATACTTCGTATGTAAGTTCCGGTTGTACAAACAATACGAAAGTATACTAATGGAAGTTCCAGCTTAGTTATTTCGAACTCCATGATATTAATATTTCTTGGTTCCACATCTATTGTAATGCCTTTTCGTGCTGCAAGGTATAAAGGCTGACCATCTTTCTTAATAGCAGAAAACATTGGTGGTATCTGCTTGATGGCCCCGATAAACTTTTCTTGTATTATAGAATTGATGGTTTGGATAGTAATATGTTGGTATGGCTTAAAGTTTTCCGGTTCCGATTCCAGATCGTAAGTAGGAGTAGTAGCCCCGAGGGTAAAAGAACCTATATATTCTTTTTCCATACTCATATATTCATTGATCTTCTTGGTGTATTTTCCGGTACAGATTATCAACAATCCGGTAGCCAAGGGATCTAAGGTGCCTGCATGACCTACTTTAGGTATTTTTATCAGCACACGAATTTTCTTTACTGCATCAAAGGAGGTCCAATCGATGGGTTTATCAATCAGTAACACCTTTCCTTCTGCATATTCTTGAATTGGTTGTAACATGCTGCAAACATATAGTGTAATAAATGTACAAAGAACAATTCGCTGAGCCCATTTACTAGAATAGAAATGTATATAATCTTTATAGGCTATCCAAACTGTGTTTATATTAACCAGTATTGTTACTTCTTCAAAACTAAATATGAATAAGGCTGTAGGGTAATTTGCGAGGTTAATAACACTGCAGTAGAATTGTAAGCATCGATCCAGTTGCTGTTGGCAAAAGTAGTTGGCACTATATAATTCACCACTGTATTTCTAAAATTTACAATAACCAATACCGAATCGGTACCAGCAGTTTTAGTGAAAGCACAAACATCTGCATTACTATAAGAAGTTAATACACCCTGCCTGATAGCTACACTGTTATTTCTAAAAGCAATAATTTTTTTGTAAGCAGAAGCAATATCAGGGTTAATAGTCCAATCTACTTTAGTACTTGTAAATGGAAAAGTAAAACGAACAGGAGTGCCTAATTCCTGCCCAGTATAAATCATAGGCACCGACTTCATATTGGCAATTACTACAAAAGCGGCAAGAGAACCATTTTTGCCACCAAACAACTGTAGCGGAGTACCATCGTAACCATCTACATCATGATTTGAGGTGTACCTTACTACTTGCTGATTGGCTGTGGCTCCTATGTATTCTGTATTATTCAAACTATCTATTGTTAATACTGATTTATTGTTGCTGAATATGGTCTTCAAATTACCATAATAATTGAAGCCAAAAATATAATCAAAGCCAGCAGTAAAATTGGAGGACTTACTACTTTCTGCCAACATCAATAGTTTATGAGTCTTTATATTTCTTAGAGTATCAATAGCCTGCTGCCAGAAATCTGTTGGCGGACCATCGGCATAATCGCATCTAAAACCGTCCACATTTGCGGCATACACCCAGTACTTCATAGCCTTAATCATTGCTAGTCTCATGTCGTTATTAGTATAGTTTAACTGAGCTACATCAGACCAACCCATACCAGGAGGACTTACGATAGTTCCATTTCCATCCTGCAAATACCAGGCTTTATTGGTAATCCAACCATTATCCCAGGAAGTGTGATTGGCTACCCAATCTAATATAACGGCCATATTTCTATTATGTGCTGCCGCAACCAAGTTTTGTAAGTCCTGTAATGAACCAAACTCTGTATTTACAGATTTATAATCTTTTACACAATAAGGTGAATTGACCGCATTTAACTGTCCCACGGGATAAATGGGCATAAGGTAAACTACATTTACACCTAGTGCTTTTATAGAATCTAAACGAGCTACGACAGATTGAAAATTCCCTGGGTTAAACACTCGCATATTTACCTGATAAATTGTAACATCTCTACTATCAGGCATCGTTGCAAAAGGCGTACCAAATTGAGTTGGGATGCTATCGGTATTGGGAGGAATAACAGGGGTTGCAATTATAGTAGGACTGGTTTTAGTACAAGCAAGAATTACAAAAAAGAGTGGAAGTGCTACTAAATTTTTCAGATAATAAGATTTTAATTGATACATGAGTATTCAAAAGTATTATTAATTTATTTTAATTAAGGGATATTATTAATCTACACCCTATTTATTTAAATATTTCAACATAAGTTCTCTAAATCTTAAAAAAGGCTTTATGAATTTCTTTATGAGAAGATTATTTTTAGATTAAAGTAAATATGTAGCGAAAATCGGTTCTACAATAGTTCTTACATTTGCCGCTTCAATAAAATTTCTATAATGAAGCGGTTTTTACTCCTTGCATTCTTAGCTATTATTGGTTCATCAGCCATAGCTCAGGATAGTACATTTATTTTCATGACCAGTACACACGATCTTTACTCAGTGAAAGTAGGCGGCAATTGCTCTACTCCTTACAACTTTAATGGCAACAACAACATTGTTACTGTATGGAAAAGCCTTGTTGCTAAGCCACTGTCCATTGCGTTAGATCATCAGACATTGTATGTATCGAATGGTTCAGACAGCCTATTTAAAGGTACTTTCGACTCCAGTCTGGGACTTACTAATACGGGTGCTGTAGTAGGTGTATTCCCAGATAAAGGTCCAAGCTATGGATTAACGGTAGACAGCAAAGGCGTAGTGTATAGTGGCGTAAATAGTTTTATTGATTATTACAATCCTACCACAAATAAGTTTGGCCGTCTGGGGGTTAATCCAGGTTGGCAGATTGGTGGTGATCTTATTTTCTGGGGAGGTAAGCTTTATGAAGTAAGTAGAGACAGTGCAACTAAAAAGCATTACGAGTTGTTCCAGATTGATACGTCTCAACACCCAGCTGCATATAAAGTATTTATCGATTTTGGTACAAAACCAATTTTTGGTATTGCCAGTGTAAAACAACCTTGTCAATATAACCAACCTTATGCGATGGGTGATTCAGGTGAGATTTACCCATTAAACATGACCGCTACTCCACCAACTATGGGAGCATTACTTTGCAATATCACTTCTCTAATTCCAGGTTTACCTAAAACGACTACCGTTTATGATGCGGCTAGTAATGCAGAATCAGGATTAGACCAAAGACCTACTGCACCTGCCAATCCAGTTTCACCTAATGATTTATGTGTAGGACAACCATTTAGTTTTGCAATAAATGTGAATGATCCTACAAACGATACTTTAAGATGGTATGTAAACCCTAATGTACCGCCACCAGGCACACCAAGTGTTTATACTGGCATGCCAGTTGTGAATACAAACAAGGTTGGTTCGGATACTTTTGCTATTACAGAATTTAATAAGGTTACCAAATGCGAGAGTGCTCCTGCTACTATTATAGTAAACATACATCCTTATCCCCAAAAACCTGTTATTAGCCCTACAGTAGATACTGTTTGTAATGGTTCTACTGATTTATTAACCATCAACACTCCTACTTTAACTTCAGGAGCTATTTATCAATGGTTTGACAATTCTATCAAGAGTGGAACTGCGTCTTCAGGAAACACTACTTTCCCAGCTACTACTACCGGACAGTATAGCGTAACGGCTACCACATTTATACTTCCTGATAATCCAAACGGTTGTTCTACCCCATCCGATGCTGTAAACGCTAAAGTTTTAAACACTACTATAGCATATCAAGGATCGCCATATTGCAATAACGGACTAGCTTTTGTAAGCAGAAATGGGGATAGTGTAGGCGGTAAATATGCTGCTACTCCTGCAGGTATCGTAATTGACTCACTTACCGGAACAGTTGACCTTACTAAAACAACACCGGGAACGTATACCGTAACCTATACACTACATGGAGGTAATTTTGCTTGTCCTTATACTACCAACATTAAAATACAAAGTACAGCTGCTACGATTAAGTATGCTAGTGATAGTTTCTGTCAGGTACAGTCGACTCAAAATGTAACCCTTGCTGGTTCTGGTACTATTACCGGCGGAACATATGTTGCTACTCCATCTGGTTTGACTATTGATGCAAATACCGGAACCATTACTCCTGCAACCAGTACTTTTGGAACCTACAAAGTAATCTATACATACAACGATCCGGTATGTGGAATACATTCTGACACTACTACAGTTTCAATTGTAAATAAAGTTACACCTCAGGTCTCCATTACAGCTACAGCAGATACAATTTGTACAGGTACTAAAGTAATTTTTACAGCTACTCCGGCTAATGGGGGTACCGCTCCTACTTATCAATGGTTTAAGAATAATGTAAGTGTTCAAAATAGTGCCAGTAATTCTTATTCTGATGCCACTTTGAATAATGGAGACATTATTACTTGTACCATTACCAGCAATGCTCCTTGTATTGCAAATGCTAATGCTGGAAGTAATGCTATAAAAATAGTTGTTACTACTTTTACTCCTACTATTTCTATTGCTGCAACTTCCTCTAGTATATGTGCAAATACATCTGTTACCTTCACTGCCACTCCTGTATTTGGTGGTAATACGCCTATTTATCAATGGCAGATAAACAACAATAATGTAGGTACCAATTCGAATACATATACTACTTCTAACTTAAACAATAGCGATGTAGTAACCTGTATATTAACCAGTAGTTTAAATTGTGTAACTAGCCCTACATCTACCAGTAATCAATTGGTGATAACAGTAAATAAAGCAACTGCATCTAATAACAAACAAACAATTTGTTTGAAAGATTTGCCATATACCTGGAATGGAATAAAATTCCTGACTGCAGGTACTCAAACTGCACATATTCTTAATGCTGCCGGTTGTGATAGTGCTGCTACATTGAATCTTTCTGTTGATATGTTCAAGTTGGATAGTGTAGGAACAAACCCAGTAAGCCCTGTAGCTAATTCAATTTCAATGGGTGTTACTTTATATTCCGATTCAATTATTAAAAGTGCAACCTGGACTCCTGCTTACTTATTCAGTGGTAATACAGCTGCTCAGAATATTACAACTCCAGATACATCTTTTAGAATTTTTGTTACAGGGTATTCCAATAATGGCTGTCAGGATACTACATCTAAGTACATAGTAGTTAATACAAGCTCCATTTTTATACCTAATGCATTTACGCCTTCTGTAAGCAACAGTACTAATAGTACTTTTAAAGTTTATGGTACTGTAAAGAGCGCTGTAATGAAGGTATTTAATCAATGGGGACAAATGATTAAAGAACTTGATGATCCTATTCATAATGGATGGGACGGAACCTATAACGGTAAACTTCAACCTACTGGCGTTTATGTATATGTTGTGAAAATTACTTATCCAAACAATAAAACCGAGACCAGATCTGGTTCAATAAATTTAATCCGATAATCCAACCTAAAAATAAACAAAATGAAGAAAATACTATTTATTGCAGCATGTTGGTTAATGGTTACACACCCTGTAAAAGCACAGGTGGATCCTCACTTTACGCAGTACTATATGTATCCATTATTCCTGAACCCTGCTTTAACAGGCGTAATCAGTGAAGGAGATGTTAGAGGTACCGCAATCTATCGTAATCAGTGGAGTAATGTTACCAATCCTTTCTCTACCGTTGGTGCTTCTGGCGATATGTTGTTCGATAATAACTGGGGTTTAGGAGTGAATCTATTGAATCAGACTGCCGGTA
>Ga0208259_1000325_pt1 | contig 14846 bp, 14 predicted proteins | sample CryBogCBH22May08_FD_184618 | JGI IMG/M metagenome (GOLD analysis project Ga0208259, IMG submission 184618) | Freshwater microbial communities from Crystal Bog, Wisconsin, USA - CBH22May08 (SPAdes) | ecosystem: Environmental > Aquatic > Freshwater > Lake | place: Crystal Bog, Wisconsin, USA... | reverse complement strand
AATGAGATGGCCACCTTCGGGTGGTTTTTTGTTGTCTCTGCATGGGCTGCTTAGGGTCGTTAGCAGCCCTTCGTAAGCCTTGCCACAGCGAGCCATGTTAGATAGAGGATATGTAATTGTCTGTTCAAACAATTGAGCGTCTAGTTACGGGACGCTTAGTAATTTTTCAAAGCCTTGGTTAGCTCATCTTTGACTCGTTTACGTAACCCAGTTGGCGCTAAGACTTCAACGCCCGAACCATATTTCAATATATCCATCACCAATTCAGGATCTTGGTTATAGTCAAATTCCAGGATGTAATTGCCTTCTTTGTCAAAAGAGCCTACTTGCTGTCCATGCCATGTTTCGCTGCTTACCCACCTTGCTTTCTCTGGATTGAACTTTAGCTTTGCTCGTTGGTTTGCTCTCCCAGAGAAGATTCCATAGCTCTCTGCAAAATGCTCATGCAATTGTTTCTCTGAGATTTCATCTGACTTTGCATTGGTAATGATTGCTTTGCTAAGGCCATCAAGAGCAAAGCTTCTTAAGTCTTTGCGTAAATGACAGTAAGCATCTAAATACCAGTTATCTCTGTAAAAGATTAAGCGTTGTGGTGATATTTCTCGATCAGTCGTTTGATCTGTGCCTCGGGCGTAGTAGGTGATGTGCAGTCGATTTCTCTTTAGTAAGGCGTTTCCTATTTCTTCAAAATTCTCAATGGAACCTTTGCGGGCAGCCATCCCAAATACTTTTAGTCTTTTGCGTAGTTCTTTGGCCGGTGTATTGCTTTGACCTAGGATACCGTCAATGATTGAGGTAAGTGGCGCAATGTGGGGCTCAATTAACCCGCCCTTATCTAAGCCTGACAGAAGGTGTTGCATGAGAACCAGTGCAGTAGCTTCCTTTTCAGAAAACCATAAGCCAGGAAGCTCAATCTTTTCGCCAATGCTCTGCCCATCAAAACAGTAACCGCCTTTGAAACGGTCATACACAATAGAGGCATTCATTCTGCTTCTAAGGTATTCGAGATCTCGCTTGAAGGTAGCCTTAGATATTTCTAGTTCACTTAAGAAATCATCAAGCGGCACGCATTGACGAGCTTGGATCATGTATTTGATCTTGTGGAGTCGTTCCATATCGCCCATGATGGCTTTCTATTTAGTCATGATTCTTAAATCTTACCGCACTGGCTCATCAAATGAGCTTATAAACTTTGACCTGATTGTGAATTAGGAAAACAGTTTTCTAAAGTAAAGCCTTCTCCATTCAACTGGCTCAGCTGCCAAAAACGCTTCAGTCATTAAGAAATCAGGCTTTTGTGCTTGTAGGGCATATTTTCTTGCCGCTTTAGACGCTGGGAATCCGGCCAGAACCGCTGTATCAATTGTTGCTTTGACAATGAAAGGTTCAAACCTTGGATTTTTAAGAGAAATTTGCAATGGAACCAAGATGCTAAGGATGATTGCACTAAAAAGCATGGCGTTATCGCTTTGATGGCGTATAGCCAATGCGGTTGCCTGAGTTATCAAAGTAGTTAGTAACTCCGCTCGGCGCCTTAACTTCATACCCAAGACGATTACCGGTGTTGTCATAAACACCATTAGTGGCGCTGGCGTTATAGGCGCTGTTGTCCATGTTGTATGGACTATTACGCATGTTGTAAGTGGAGTTATCCATATTGTATGGACTGTTTTGCATGTTGTAGGGCGAGTTGTCCAAATTGGTCACTTGGGCAAAGCTCTTTTGGGCATAAAGTGCCGCTTGGGCAAGCAAAAAAATGGTGAGTAGGTATTTCATGACCAATCTCCTAGGGTTGGGAATTAGTCAAGATTAGAGTATCAAAGGCTCACAGAGTGAGCTACAAGTTCATCAATATGATTTTGTCCCTATACGCCTATTTAAGGGGCGCTAAATAAAAGAGAAAATTAACACTATCGTGATAAAGAGAATGTAAAATTGCAGAAATGAAAGAATCTAATATCAAGCCCTTAGAGCAGGCAATTTTCTGTGCTGCTTACACCAGAAATGTGCTTGACCCTAGAATAAATCTTATTTATGAAGTAGTAAGAATTGGAAAATTTTTTTTAGGGGAAAAACAAGGCTCTAGTCTAAAAAGATTTTCAGATGAGGATGTGTATAAAGTCACTTCAGATTTAGGGATTCCTGAGAAAAGTCTCCCTGATGTTTTTGCAGAGCTTTACTATCAAGATACAAACGAAAGTGATCGAAAAAAGAAGGGGGTTGTATTCACACCCTATTGGTTATCAAGACATCTTGTTTTGAAGACGCAGGATCACTGGTTAAGGCTGAACAGAGGTGGGAGATCTCCCAAAACATTATTAGATTCAAGTTGCGGTGTTGGCTCTTTTTTATTTTCCTCACAAGAATTATTCGGTAGCGAAATACATAAAATTGGTTATGACATAGATCCAAAATCACTGACATATGCAAACTTGTTGTGTCTGTCTATTAAAGGAGAATGGAATCTTATTGAAAAAGATAAACTAGTTGAAGGAGTTCATGGGGGAGATCTATTTTCAGAAAACGCTCAAAAATATGACCTTATTCTTGCCAATCCTCCTTATGTGCGCTCACAGAGTCTAATCCCCAGCTACAAAGAAGGCTTAAAAAGACTCTATCCAACATACCAACAGGGAAACGCTGACCTCTCTGTGGCTTTTCTAGAGCAGGCAATAAGTATTTTGGCTGATGATGGTATTGCATGTTTTTTAGTTACCAATAAGATTTTGAAATCTAAATACGGTGAGGCAATTTGTAGAAAAATTGCTACCGACACAAGACTGATAGAAGTGGAAGACTATGGCGACTTACAAATTTTCCCAAAACATACGACTTATACCTGCGCAATATTTTTCGCTAAAAAAAATAAACTAAAGGATTTCCAGCTCACAAGATACCCGAATGGGCTTGATGAGAAATCTCACCTTACAGAGGGGGTTACAGAAATCATTCCAACATCTTCTTTGGATCTTCATCCATGGAAGTTCGCTACAGGATTAACGGATCATATTTTGACTAAAGTCAGAACAGGAACAGGATTTGAAAAAATATTTAAGGGTATATATCAAGGAATTAGAACAGGTGCAAATGATATTTTTATCGGTGAAGGAGATGATTTCTTAAGTGAGATAGATAAGGAGAGCATCATTAGCTTCGTGGATGTTGATAATATTGGTGAAATACAAATAACTGGTGATGTCAAATATTTAATATATCCATATATTTTTGATGGCAACCATGTTGTGCCAATGTCTAACGAGGCTATCCAAGGTAATTTCCCAAAGACATATGCCTACCTATTAAAAAATAAATCTAAATTGCAGCAAAGATCTATGGACGAGAAAAGTTCGTGGTTTTTGTATAGCAGATCACAAAATTTAGATTTATCGTACAGACCAAAAATATTAGTTAAGGAAATGATGCCTGAGGCTGTTTTTACAGCTGATATTCAAGGTTGTTATGCGTTTAGTTCAGGCTATGCAATTGATATTTCAAATATGTCAAAAAATGATGGCCTTATTTGGACGTCGGTTTTATCTACACCTGTAATGGAGTTTGTATTAAGACATTTTGGTACTCAGCTACACAGTGGCTGGTTTCGTTTGATGAAGCACCATTTGGAATCAATCAGGCTCCCAAAGCTAAGTGAAGACTGCAAGAATGCCATTCTGACATCCCTAAAGAAGAAAAATAAAGACATTATTAAGGATGATATCAATAGATTGGTTGCTCAGGCATATGGACTTTCAGTGGAAGAGTTGAATTACATAAGAGAGTATCTCGAAGATTGCCATTTGAGATCTATGCCAAAAAAAGCCGCTATAAATAAATTTAGCAATGTTTCAGAAAAATATGAGCCAGTTAAGTTATCAAAATTTGATAAGCTTCATATCGATAAGGGTGGATGGAGGCAGCTAGTAACCTTTCAGGGAAATAAAAAGACGCCAATTCATTCTTGGTATCGGTATACGCAGGGATATTCGAAAGAATTAGTAGAAACTCTTCTTCATGAGCTTGGGGCAAAAAGTGGCCATAGGGTGCTTGATCCATTTTCCGGTTGCGGGACAACAGGACTTGTTTGCGGCCAATTAGGCATCAACTTTATAGGGGTTGAAATTTCCCCTTTAATGGTCTGGGTTTCCGGAGTAAAAACTGCATCATTGGGGTTAGATTTACGACAATTATTACAAGATATTAAGAGCTTTTCTCCGCCTAGGACTGGTAAGTCGAAGAGAATTAAAAAGAAATTATTTGAAACGTTTTTAGGCAAGGCGTTTTCGGAGAATATCTCATCTCAAATTGAGCTGATGTTAGATTACATTGAAGCCAGTTTCACCGGTAAAACAAAAGATTTTTTTACTTTGGCCATAATTAGTTCATTAGAGAATTTGAGTACCATTAGAAAGCACGGTTCTCACTATCGTTTTCTGCTTGATTCAGAAAATGTTGGAGTGGGAAAGCTTAATATAAAAGTTACAGATCAAAGTAGCGATATAAGACCGATCATTCTCGAGAAGCTAAACTCAATGTTTAATGATTTGGAGCTCCAAGTAAAAAAGAAGGATGTTGTATATCCAAAATATATTCTTGGAGATGCCCGAAAAATAAACATTGAAGATAAGTCAGTCGATTTTGTTATTACAAGCCCGCCGTATCTAAATAGGAATAATTATATCTCCCAGCAAAAAGCCGAGCTATCTTTTTTAAATTTGGTTCATTCAGAAGAACAATATAAGAGCTTAGTTCAATCGACAATTCGATCACATACTGATGCGGACCTAAAAAACATCGAAGTAAGCATTTCTCAATATGTTGATAAACTAATTGCCAATATGGAATTTAATGAAGGTAATAATAAAAGCATAAAAAAAATGATTATTGGTTATTTTAATGACCTTGATAAGACCTTAGAGGAGATGCATAGAGTACTGAAGAAAGATGGGAAATGTGCTTTTGTTGTAGGAAATACAAGATGGGGTGGCGTTGTTGTTCCGGTAGATCATTTGCTTGCAAACTTTGCAGAACTTAGGGGATTTAGGGTTAAGTCTATATTTGTTACGAGAATGAAAGGCAATAGTCCCCAACAAATGAAGCAATTTGGAAGAATCCCAGTAAGAGAGTCAGTAGTAATTTTTGAAAAGACTTAATTTTTACTTCAATAAACGACTTGATTTCCATTCGATCCAAAGAGTATTAAATGCATCAATAGATTTCTCACACTCTAGATCATTTATAACGTCTGTTAATGGATTTTTAGCATTTTGAATGAGATCAAAATGCTCATTTGCTAATGAGTCTGCGCCTATAAGATAATCATATCCAGCCCACTGAAGCATGTGAATATACTTAAGTGGTGTTTTTTTGGTGACACCCCAATTGCCATCAATAACGCCAATCCATATGAAGTCCTTTTTTCTGAGCTTAACTTCATTTTTTTCTATATATCCCCTATAAAAAAGGCTTCTAGCAATTTGTTCTTTTGTTCTATTTTGTATATTTTTCCCGTGACCTTCCATTCCGCCACCCGTTGATTTTGATTGAATAAAAACAGGGCAAGAATATTTCTTTGAGTAAAGAATAAAGTCTTCGGAAACCTTGGTATTGTCCACATCGTTTCCTCCAAGATGATGAATTAGAGAGGGCACTTCTTCATCTTTTGCAAGGCCACCGGCAAATGCAAATCCAGCATTTTTAAGAGTTAAGTAGATAGCAGCTTCAGCGGGATTAAAAAAAGATCTCGATTGCCATAATGCATCCCAGTCTTCATGAAGATAGTTAGACCACTCTTTACCATTACGATTTCTAGTGTGAACAGAGGTTTCATAAGCGGTTTTCATACAAAGTCTGAATATTGAGTTCGGGATTTCTTCAGGGTTTTCAAATACACCTTGCTCTTGAACTTCATGCCAGATTCCTAGCCTTAGTTCTGAGCGAATTGGTTCCTGATCCCATAGTTTTGTTGTAGCCCAATCTTTTGAAATCGAATTCCACACTTCGCTATGTTGAGTTGGGATGTACCTATAGTCAGATTTTATCTTTAATATTTCCTCTGAAAAATTTTCATTCCATGTAAATAGTGTTTTATCGAAAAAGAACTTAAATGCCTGCAACACATATCTTAACCATGCATTTTCAGTGCCCCCAATCACAAGCATTGAGCGCACATGTGGATATTTTGATTTGAGGAGCATTAATTCTCCAAGCTTCAACTGCAGTTTATTTTCGTTACTATGTCCCGGTTTATCTGGGTTGCAATAAGTAACTGATACAAAAGCTAATGGGTTATTTTTTTCGCCCAAATATCCGTCAACCTGAAGATCATAAGTAATGTCATTATTCGGGTCTTCAAAGTAAACAATCCTGTCACTTTTCCAGCCAAGGGCTGCAACCACATCCCGTTCAAGGGATGGCCCAAATTTTTGGACCTTCACCAAGCTGGTGCCTTGTTCTTTATATGCCATGATCTGAATCCCTAAATGAGATTCTTACATACTAGATCAAAACGGTTTCTTAATCCAATTTTCAAAATTTAGCTAAGAAGCGACGTGTAATACGACACTCTAAAATGTCGGTTTACCCGACAAATTTAGTGATCGACCTTAATTAAATCTGAAACTAAGCTACAAGCGTCATTTAAAAGGACGCTTGTTATGAATAATCTATCGTTTTTATTTGCTGCTACTACCCTCGATCAAGAATCCATCAAACTCCTTGATGGAGATCTGACTCTCTTTAAGAGGTCTCATAGTCACCAATGGCAATGTCGCTTTAAGCTCACTACAGGTGCTTGGCATACTGCTAGCACGGGATCTGACCAGTTGGCTGAAGCCACTACCCAAGCTATTTCTATATACGAGACAGTGAAGGTCAAGCTGGCCAGTGATTTAGCCGTTAAGACTCGGACCTTTGGCCAATTGGCCAACCAAGAACTAGCTCTAGCTGCTCGAGTGGTCCATGCCAACCCCAATAAGCGTACTCATGTGGATTACATCCATATCTATACCAAGTACTTGATCCCATTTTTTGGTGCCTATCAAATCAATGACATTACCCAAGAGCTAGTGGATGACTATGCGGCTTGGCGTATATCTCGGATGGGTAAGGATCCCAAGTCCTATACGCAAAGGCGGCATGCCGGGCTATACAAGCGGGTGATTGAACGGGCTAGGGCTCAGGGCTTGATTCACCAGCATAGAGCTGTTCCCTTATTGGAGGTAGTTGCCGATAGGGCAGAAATCAGACCAGCCTTTAATCTACAAGAGGTCAATTACTTGTTGGAATACATGCAGGACTGGGAGCGCTTTGGCCGTAATCAACGCAGTAACCATATGCGTAGACTTTGCCGAGTGTATGTGGAGTTCTTACTGGGAACAGGCATAAGGCAAGGTACAGAGAGTATGCCAATCCGCTGGAAATCGTTGCAATGGCACTGGATAGGTGAGAAGCGCTATTTACGAGTCTGGGTATCAGGCAAGACCGGCCCTAGGTATCTGATTGCTAGACATTTTGTCGTTGAGGCCTTAGAGCGACTAATTACTTGGCAAAAGCTGCCTTATCCAAATCTAGATGCTGTTATTCAAGCCAAGCTAGATCGCAAGGTATTTGTATTTCCTGCGGGTGACGCTCCGCATAGTCTAGATAGTGTATTTGAGAGGCTCATGGTTGAATCGGGTTTGTTTAAGGATGTCACTGGCAAGAATAGAACCTTATATAGCCTGCGCCATACCTATGCCACATTCGCACTAGCTGAAGGTGTTGATATACATACCTTAGCTAGGCAAATGGGTACTTCCACACTGATGATTGAGCGTCATTACTCAAAACTTACTCCTATGATGGCGGCTGAGAAATTGGCTTAAAGATCTTCTTCTAACGTATCGGCAAGACTAATAATCTTTATGTTGTAATCATCAGCACCAAGTTCACTGGCAATATCAAAAAGCTCGTTATAAGCCTCATCCTTAGCATCTCTTTGAGAGCATGCATGAATTAAGTGGTCCTTAATAAAACATGATTTTGTAGTTACGCGATACCATTTCATAAAACCTCCAAATATAAAAAGTAAAAAAAGCCACCCCTGCAGTGATGGCTTAATCAAAAGCTATAGATCAACACAGGCATCTGAAACGACTGGGGTTGATGTTGGAGCATGCAACTGCTTTCGAAGTGGGCTGGTTAACCATATATTGGCAATGACAGCAGGCACCAACTTTTTCTCAATAATAGAATCTTGATGAGCATGCATTAATTGAACCAAGCTCTCCGTATCCTTCTTATTGCCGCGAGTCATAAAGCGAATAATGGTTCCTTCAAATGCTTCGCCAAACTGATGTGCGCCAATAACCTTATATATTTTTTTAGACTTGTCGTAACGAGTCATAAAAAAGACAAAGTCAGAGCGCTTTAAATCATCATCTGCGCTAAGAGGTACCAAGGGTGAGGAATATGTAATTTCATTGGCACTATCGAAGGCCTTATTAATAAGGATATTTCGAAAAACACCTTGACGCTTACTTTGTAGCTTTTCCCCAATCTGCTTAGCTGAGATATCTTGTTCAGTCGCATAGATGTTGCCAATACCACCACGACGAGTAATGTAGTCAGCCAAACCTTTTGGCGCTAAATTCTCTTTCATTGCAATCTCAAGAACACGGCAATAATTTGAGGCACGCCGACGATCGTTTCCAACAATATATTTGACGATAATCATCAAATTAGAGGTGTTAACTTGCACCTTAACATCACGCTCTTTTAGAACAGAAGTCATTGTTGTAATGATGTGCTGGTGATATTCAGAGAGCTGAACACGAATTGCAAAGCCATAAATATTAGTCAGCAACTTGTATAAAGCCTGATTGCCACGAAATACATAGTCCTGAATAAACTGATCAGCCTCTTTAGTAAGTTGGGCGCACTCCTGTAAGGCAAGCTCAACCTCCTTATCTTTCTGTTCAATTTGTTCGGGTAACAACGAGATTGACTCATCTTTGGTATAGCTACCAAAGATTGGGTCGATATCTAGCTCTGTTGCTGTGCCAGTCTCCTTGCTTACTACATTAACCTTGCTCGTAACAGCCAGCGAGGCTCTTACTTTCTCCAGCACCTCTGGAGATAGGTTTTCTTCTAAAGTCGCCATTTGGCTTCTCCTTTTAAAGCTCGATTAAGCGGTTGTGACGGTTTGTCTAAATTGCCAAATCGAGCATGAATCATCGATCTTTTTTAGGCTGTTTTTTAGAGGCCTTAAATAAACTTTGAAATTGACAAAAAATACCCCTTCCAGAAACCCTGATTTACTTGACCTCTAGGGCGATGAGGTTTATAAATCTTGCATAAATGACTGACAAAATTATGATAGTTCCCCATATATGACAAATAGAAATCTAGTTAAAGTTGAAAACCGAAGGTTGCAGGGGTTTCGTTTGCTCAAAAAAGGAATGTCTCAATCAGATGTCGCTAGAGAGCTTGGGGTCACTCGTCAAACAGTTCATGTATGGAAGAAAGAGTTAGAACAAAACCCTAAGGGCTGGAAAGCTAAGCCACTAGGGCGGCCGCCCATTGTTTCTGATGAAAAACTTCGTAAGGCTGCAAAAGTATTAAGAATGGGGTTAGGTGCTTATGGATATAGGCATCGGAAATGGGATGCTCCTTTAATCTGTGAAATCATTTTTGATTATGGGCACCATAGGTATGACTGCTACCATGTCACAAGATTGGCTAATGGCATGGGGTTTACCTGCAAAAAACCGAAAGAAACAGATAGTTGGGCTTATAAAAAATGGCAAGAGAATAAGTGGTATTCGCTTGACCATAAGTCTAAAAAGCCCACAAAAAGAAGCTAATGCCTATATAAGCTCAACAGCGTTGCGTTTTTGCTCATCATTTACTTCGATATACCTTTGGGTTACTGCAATCGATCTGTGTCCAGCAAGGCTGGCTAAGATACGAACCCCGATGCCTTTATTAGCCAACGTAGTGATGAAAAATTTTCTTCCTGAATGACTGCTACCGCCGCAAATACCCACATTTTTGTAAAGCTGAAAGAACCAGACACATAAGCCGTTGCCGCTAAAGCCTAGGCGGTTATCAGTATGAAAGAAGGGGATGCTTGGATCTTTGATATGTCTTGTTGTTAAGTAGTTGGCCAATTCAGTCTGTAAACGCTGTGATACAAAGACTGTCCTAGGATGCTTGCCTTTAGTTTGCTCTGCTGAAAGGCGAATTTCATTTTTGATCGTGCCATCAGGATTAACAACATTTCCCATTTTTAAACTCGATATTTCGGCGACGCGAAGGCCACCAAGAAAGCTGGTAAGAATGATTGCTCGATCACGTAGAGCGTATTTTTTGGTGCTGACGTAATCAAGTACTTGATCTAGTTCTGCTTGGGATAAGGTTTTTGCTTGTGCCATTTTTTAATTTCTCCATAAATAAAAGGTGCGTTTTAAGTATGTTTTCTTATTGCAAAAAGGTCGACCTCAATTTTGTCGGTTTACCCGACAAAAATTCTTCCAAGATTCAATGACTTACAAAGCAGGTTAAGATTATTTATATTTTCTTAACCTGCATCTTTATGTAAGTATTTATGAAAGTAGTGCTTTTTCGTGGGATTTAGACGACACGAAAAATCCTTAAAAGTGGGGTCCCCATAAAACCCCTCAAATCCACTCTATACGCGGCTGATTAACTCCTCAAGTAGTTGCTTATTTCCCCCAATAAATGCACCGTTTGTAGACGGTTTTTGAGGTGAATTTAGTTCCACAAGCGTAGTAGCGATGAGTGCTGGCGTAGGCTTGCCAGGAATCCTAGCAATGCAGCTACGTACAGGCAATTCCCAATGTTCGCTTAATTCAAGGTCTTGATCATCTATTTGAATCAGAATGCGATTGTGGTTTAGGTCTAGGGCTCCATAACCACCAATAGCAGTCTTTATGCCTTGCTCATATCGATATAGCCAAGTCATGAAGATGCCTGCCTCATTTTGTGGAATGCTATCTAATCGCTTGGCGATGGCGTGATGCAAGGGTGCTTTAGTAAAGTGAAACCAGTCAGCGATCTCCTCAAAATCCACTAAATACTTGGCATAAGGATCGTTTAGCTCCAATGTGCCGTTGTAGATGGCTTTGCGGTATTGGCCTTTGCCATAAGTGGTTCCATATAGTTTGTTTTCCCATAAGCGGGCTGTTATTTCTTTCATTTTTAATCTCCTTTAAGTTTGAAAGAAGTCGCTTAGTTGCAGAGAGTGGCAGATTCAAAAGACAGATGCTGTTGCTTGAGTTGCTAGTCAGGGCTACTCATTTGTCCCCAATACCGCAACTCCTATTTGCAACAGCAACTATTTCTCAATCGCATCTCAATGCAACTCATTACGCGACTCGTAAATATTTATCCCTCGTTAATATAAACCGTATTTTTTCTATCCAAAATTAGCCAAATCAAATAGAGGTCGCCCATTTGCCAATTCGAAATTAACTTGTATATGCCCATTAACTATCTAGGAGAATCAAATGAGCGTATTAAGTAATCTCAAATTAGTAGATGTAAAAAAGCCCCGCAACATGCCTGCGATCGTGGTTCGCAGAAATAAGTTATCTAGCAAACTATGGGAGCAGATCCAGTTGGCCAAGAGCCAGCTAGAAGGCACTCAGTTTGTAGTGACCAAGTTCAGAAGTATCAAAGATCGTGAAACCGGCTTAATCAAGCAAGTAGAGGTGCCCAAACGTATCAAACCTTGGTGGTTTCAGAGCGATGAAGGCAAAGTGTGTTTTTCTGTCAGATATGGTAGTTGGACAATTGATATAGCAAAAGGAAAGCCCAGCGTAGAAGTTGAAAGTGGGGAAGCTTTGGTCAAAGCCTTAGAGACCATAAAGATTGCAGTTGAAGCAGGGGAATTAGATGCCCAAATTGAAATAGCTAGCGCCAAACTAAGAAGTGGCTTTGGTAAGTGATCTAGGAGGGTGTCATATTAGGCATGACACCCATCGCCGAGTAATCCAACTTTACTTCAATAAGGAAAACTATGCGAGCCATTGTTATAAAACCCCACCCAATTGTCTTTGACAAAGTCGAACGCTTAGTCAATATAAATGGAATGAATTTTGAAGAGGAATTTATTGCCAAAGTCATCAGTGAGCATTTGGCTAAACAGAAAAATGGCAAGTTGCCCACAATTACAGATGCCTTTGAGATTTATATGCATGAAGCTAAATCCTCTCATCGTCACACTTTTGTTAAACACGCAAACTATCACTTTCGCAGCTTTAAGGAATTCTTTGGTGATTTAACTTTAGATGAGCTCAAGCATTGGCACATTACTGAATACAGGGATTACCAATTAAATAGAGGATTGAGTCCTGTAAGTATTCGTAAACATAACAACACGCTTAATGCCATGCTTAATGTAGCTTTTAAGCATTTGGATATAGATAGGCTAAGCCCATTTAGAGCATTAAAAATTAGAGGTGAGGGCGAAACAAAGCGTTCGATGCCAATCATTACTACCCAGCTCATTCATCAAGTAAAAGAGCATTTATTAAAAAGCCCTTCGCCACACAAATTAGTAGCATTAATCCAGCTTAATACTGGATTTAGATTATCTGAACCGTTATTTGCTAGGTTGGAGGACTGTGTATTAGATCACGATATTCCACACTTATGGATTAGAAGAAATGTTTTAAGTGATAGAAAGACTAAGTCCAGTATTAGGGCTGTGCCACTTTGTGGCGTTTCACTTGATGCTGCTAAAGAGCTATACAAGATTGCTAAGAAGCGAAATAGTGAATGGTTTGTTCCACACTATGCAAGGGATAACGGTAATTCAAGTTGTTCTCAAATCATTAAGAAAACCTTGAAAGAGTTTGACTTCAAAAGCCATATGTTTAGGCATGCAATCATTGATAGGCTAAAGGCTTGTAATGACATACCTACACGTCTAGCAGAAAGTATTACAGGGCATAGTAGTGGTGGCAGCGAATTCAATATGTATGGGACTGTAGGCTACACACTAGAGCAAAAGCGAGATGTGATTTTGAAGGTATTGATTTAAGTATTGATAGTGCCGTGTTTAACGCGGTACTATTTCTGTTTTGCTAAATACTTGTATGAACAAGTATCAAGCCAGTGTGCGTGTAAATGGTCAATTGATCAAAACAGCGGTATTTGCTGATAGCCAGATACACGCACGATTAATCTTGCAGTATCAGTTTGGCATGGACTCTATCGTTGCTTATCCTGCGCTGATAAGTGAAGTAGCAACCATCAAGCCATTAAGCCCAGAACAGGCTAGACTTAAATCAATGAAAGATCGAGTCAAACAAGATCAAGCAGCTGTTAAAGCCGAGCGGGCTAGACAGAAGATTCGAGCTGGCCAAGATCAACTTAGAAAAGTAAGTATGGCGAACAACTAAGTTAATAATTTGGGGTCGATTCCGCCCCGGGCCACCAAAAAACACCAAAACCACCTTCGGGTGGTTTTTTGTTGTCTGCCACTGTCTCTTGTGGGTCGTTAACCGCCCCACAAGAATAGTCAGATAGACTAGATATAAAAATTCATGCTCCTAGATCCAGATTCAAGTCTTGGTGGCTACCATCAATGGGGTAGCTAACGTGAAAATTGCGTTGGCGGCAAGTATCGACCGCTTCTCAATGCTATGCTTTTGATATTGAATTTAACTTGTTCTAAGGAGCTTTCGTGAAACAAATAATGATTAGACAAATAGTGGCTGCTTTGGTTTCCGCTACTTTGGCATTTGCCCCATTTACGAGTAATGCATGTACTGCTGTAAATATAGTGGCAAAAGATGGCTCGGTTGTAGCGGGAAGAACCATGGAATGGGCATTTGATATGAAGTGGCAGCTCACGGCAAACCCCAAAGGCACGCCTATTTCCCTTAGCGCACCAGCATCGCTAAAGCTGCCTGCAACAAGCCTATCGAGCAAATATGCTTTTGTCGCAATTGCGCCTGGAGTATTGGCAGGGCCTCCTGCATATTTAGAGGGTCAAAATGAGGCTGGCCTTGGTATTAGCGGAAATTTTTTACCTGGCTTTACTGAATATCAAACCGTAACCCCGCAGGATAAAAATTATGTTTCTATCCTTAACTTAGGAGGCTTTATTTTAGGAATGTTTAGCTCGGTTAAGGAGTTACGAAACGAACTGCCTAAATATAAGGTGTGGTTTGACCCAAGCGAAGTCAAGGGCTTGCCAACCCCACCTTGGTTGCATCTCGTATTAACTGATCGCGGTGGCGACAGTATTGTGGTCGAGTTTGTTAAAGGTCAAATGATGATCTATAACAACGTTGCGGGAGTGTTAACTAATGCCCCTACATATGACTGGCATCTTAATAATGTACGCAACTATCTATCGCTTACATCGACTGCAACATCATCTGTAACTGTAGGCAATGTCAATGTCACTGAGCTAGGTCAGGGTGGTGGTTTGCTGGGTTTACCAGCGGATTACACTCCACCATCACGTTTTGTCAGAGCAACCTATCTAAAGCAGTTTGCCTATCAGCCAGCCAATAGTGCCGATGCTATGCAAGCTGCTGATCATATATTGAATAACGTTGATATTCCTGTTGGAGTTGCTCGGTCTACTGATGGTAAACAGGTATTTTCTGATTACACACAGTGGGTAAACATTAAGGATTTAAAAAATAATCGCATGAAAATTGCTAACTACGCAAATCGTACGAACTTTATCGAAATCAATCTTAATGAGGTATTTAAGTCCGGGAAATCAAAGACTTGGCAGGTTGATAAATTACCATACCCCCAAAATGATGTGACGACAGAGTTCTTAAAATAAGTTGCCTCATCAAACCACCTTCGGGTGGTTTTTCTTT
>Ga0208259_1000324_pt1 | contig 14853 bp, 15 predicted proteins | sample CryBogCBH22May08_FD_184618 | JGI IMG/M metagenome (GOLD analysis project Ga0208259, IMG submission 184618) | Freshwater microbial communities from Crystal Bog, Wisconsin, USA - CBH22May08 (SPAdes) | ecosystem: Environmental > Aquatic > Freshwater > Lake | place: Crystal Bog, Wisconsin, USA... | reverse complement strand
TACTATTTTTAGCTTCGTCCTTGCCCGGAATATTCATTTGGTTGTAATCACCACCAGACTCTGCTTTTCCAACCTTTGCCATTGCTTTGTCATATGTTGATAATACGGTACCCGCAACAACACCAACAGCAGGGCCATACTCATTAATAGCATTAATAGCTTTGTTTATGAAATTGGTTGGTTCTCTATGTTTATGTGGACCCACTTTTTCATTTTTTGGCTCAGTAATCTTTTTGTGCACAATCTTTGATTTTGGAACATCAATTCCAAGTTCATGCATACTACCAATATGTTCATGTTCGTCTTTTTCATGTAGCGTCTTTTTGAAATCATTTTCGATTTCTCTAAGTTCCATTTTCTTGGCATGTGCCTTTATCATGAAATTTATAGTCTTTGCAACTATATCTGCGGCTCCATCACCCCGAGACAATCTAGAAGAACCACCTTCAGATAATTTTGTATACTCATCCGTCTGCAATTTAGATACAGTTTGTCCAGCAATAGGAGCAGGACTTAATTTAGTATCTTCAGTTTGTGTATTTGTATTGGTGGAGTCATTAGACAACCAACCTCCACCAATAACCTTAGACAAAGAACTTTTAGAGAACTTTGTCTTCAGTTGTTTAGCTACTTTTTCTGTATTTGGGGATATTTGATTCTTTTTCATCTTGATTCCGCGTTTCTTTGTCTTATTCTTTCGTTTTCTTCTTCTAAAAATTGAGAAAGCATAGAGATGTAAATATCACGTTCCCAAGGAATCATACCCTCAAGTTCCGACAAACTATATTTGTGGTGTTGCATCAATGCAAAGTTTGTCGTATAGTAGTTTCTTAATGTATCATGACAAAATGTTAACCGAAAAAATCTTCGATGCCTTCTACTGTAATTTCATGGTCAAATCCACACTTCTTACACTTGACACTGATAACTTTTCGCATCACAGGAAGATTGTTGAAAAATTCTTCGATCTTGGAAAACTGTTCTTGTGCAAGCGAGTCAACAAAATCGGATAGTTCTTGTCTAGGCACTTCATGTGAATAGTGATATTGTTCACCATCAAAGATATACTCAACACAATCCAAAATCATATTGAATGCCATCTCAGTATCCGTATCAAACTTACCGGCTTTATCAATAAAAGAGTATTCTGGATACTTCAACTTAATAATAATTTTATCTGTTAAACTAATTTCATCTTTAATGTTGTCTGGAAATGATACGTTAACATCAGTAATATCAATATCAACTTCCATGGTGTTATTACATACAACACCATCTACTTTATTTTCACACTTATATTTGTTGTGAACAATTTCACCAACTGATCTTGCTCTAAGTTGGAGAAAGTAAAACTCAACATCAATGATAGGCAATACATCAATATTAATTTTGTCCGTCAAGGTGCAGTTTGTAAGAATTTGTTTAATATTCTTTTCCATTGTATCTTTATCACCAGACTCAAGTGCCATCAAAAGATTACGCTGTTCCTTTACCCTAAAAGGGCGAAATTTAATCTTTTTCTTGGTTAGTGGTAGTGTAGTCTCATATACTGGACTATCTATAATTGGTAAACTCATTATATATCCTTATTATCTAGTTTTTAACATTGGTCCACCACGAGTTGGAATCGTAGTTATATCATTTGGAACAGAGCCACCTCTCCCAACTTTAACCGGGCCTTGTGGACTCGGAACATATCCGCCAATAGCTTTGAGGTTTGCTGGAGATTTCATAGGAGAACTTCCATTTGGCTGTGGTGGCGATGGTTGTGCTGGTATTGGTTGTGGTAATGCTTCAGTTAATGGGTTTCCGAAATCATTGGATGAAACGCCAGATGATGGCAAATTTCCAGAATCATTCAACGCAGCAATACCATTCATCTGCCAATAATCATATGCAAATACAACAACTAATTTATGAACACCCTCAGAACTCCAATCCAAATCTAGTTGATTGACTGCAATTGGATATGCATTGATCAAATTAACAGAATATGCAATATTATCTTCAACATCATATTGATCAATTTTTATAGTGGCAACATAGTCATCTTTATAACCAAAGTCAAATGTCATTGATGGGTTTATATATTCCATCCAAACATCAAAGAATGTTTTTTCTGCCATATCAGATGAAACCAGAAATGATAATGAAATGTCTGTATACGAACTATGCATGGGATACTTCATTGATGGATTTGATCCAAACTTTTGTTCTACTGTCCCAAATGTTCTTCCCGGCAATTCAGCATTTTCACATCTATATTTAACACCACCTGTAACCTGTCCTTTGTATAATGCAATAATGTTGAAATTGTTTAGGTTAATATCAACCAAAAATCTACTTGGTCTAGCTACTTCAACATTAGAGAACGACGATATAAATTCTTGTAGTGCCATCTATTAATCCTGATTAAAGTGTGCCATGTGGTCTTTCCATTCTTCCATAGAATCTTTCCATACTGTAGCTTGTTTGGCTTTTTGAAATTGGGCTATTGGTAACATTGTTGCAATATCGTATTCATATGGCTGAACTTCTAACAGAGGCGATTTTATATGTGAACTAAGATATCGTTTAATGCAAGGCCGAAACTCTTGCATATTAGCAGTAACCTTTAATATCTCATAGGATATCTTAAGTCTCTCAACTTCACCTGCTCGATGTATTGTATCTTTGTCCGTATTTTTAACACCATATGTCTTTAATAACTTCTTTAAGAACGCAATACGATACTTAACGGGAAGGTAGTGTAGATTCAATCCCAAGAAGCCATCTGGATATAATTCAAGTACCAATACTAAGGGGAATTTATCCCAATAAGGTAAATCTGCTTTTGTCTTTGCATCATAATAAAAGAAATACATGTGCCCACGATCACGATACCTAAGATTCTTTCCACGTTGTCTATGGGCTTCTTTTGAAATATCCGAAGCAATACCTGACGTTTTCTTAATGTCATTTATTTTACCTTGAATCCAAACCATTGCCTTGGAAGACAGTAGTTTCAGTTCAAGTTCGGTACTCTGTTTACCGAGTATCGTTAGTTTTGAGTTTCGTTGATTAGTTGCCATTGTTTATTTATGTCCTATTTCTTACCAAACAGGTCCATCTCCGTCAAAATTTTAAACTCCCATCCACGGTCTTTACAATATTCAGTTGCAGCCTTAAACTTAGCTTGGTTTACTGCCCATGTGGTAACTTCTGTTATATATTGTTTAGTTATTTTCTTCTTTATCGCAGGTTCTTGTGTCTGTTTGTATGGTTTGACTTCAATAAGGTAATTCTTTATTGTACCATCTTTAGACTTAATCTTACAGAAAAAATCAACAAAGTATCTATGATACCTTTGGTCAACAGGAGACATATAAGGAACGACGATTTCCTCAGATTTCCAAGAAATTACATTGACTGCAGTATCCAACCAAACACAAACTTTAACTTCCCATGAACTTCTGCAGATTATATTATTAGCATCACCATCATATTTTCTTGGATTCTTGGGATACCATTTTCTTGGAGTGGGTCTTGCCATTATATTACCTTTATTTCTATAGTTTCTATTTATCGGTATAAATAGAAGAGTCTTCCTTCATATGAGAAACACATGGCATCCTTAACTCAAATATCTTCAGGCAAATCAAGTTCAGTAACAACAGGTCCACTGAAGTCTCTGTTTGCGTCGTCACAGGTGACTGTTCTCAACTACCCGGCTGATCTTGGAACAAAATCAAAAAATCATTATGTTAAATTTAACATCAAGCAAATAGATACATCAGAATTTATAACTGAATCAAATAACGGTACTATATCATCAAAAGCATTACAAGCATTTAGTCAACACTCATTTAAATCACCAACTCAAACCATGAGTGCTTATATTGCGCTTTACATGCCAGATACATTAACAGCAACATATAATGCAGCATATTCCGAACTAAGCCTAACCAATGATCTTGGAAGCGGCGCTGCTGCACTACAGTATGTGCAAGCAGTGGCGGGGGGTGATGATACTGGAAGTGTATTGAGTAAGGATGCGGCTATACTTTCGGCCATAACAAAGGGCATTGCTGCAGCTAGTAAGGGAGTTGTAAATAACACGGTGGCTGATGTTGCGTTGACTAGCAAAGGTATTGCAATAAATCCACAAATTCAGATGATTTTCAGTGGTGTTGGCCTTAGATCATTTCAATTAACTTTCATTTTTACACCAAGCTCGATAAATGAGGCACAGACCGTTGCAGGAATAATAAACACATTTAAATATCACTTTTCTCCAAATATTTTAAGCGGAGAAAATTCTTCCAATGGATTGTTTTATATACCACCTTCATATTTTAATCTTGAATTTATGTTTGGTGCGAAAGAAAATCAATATCTACCAAAATATGGAGATTGTGTTCTAGAAAGTATTGATGTTAATTATGCACCAAATGGATTTGCTGCGCACGTGGATGGTGCACCAGTACAAACACAATTAAATCTTTCATTCAAAGAATTGGAAATTATCACTAAAGATAAAATTCTTCTTGGGCAGCTTAAGGCAGAAGGGGGGTTACGTTAATGAAATACTTCTCACAATTTCCAATGACAACTGTTACTGATGATTTTGGTAACAGCATTCAGGTGGTTGATATTCTAGAAAGAACCGAAATCATACCAACATTAATGAATAATGCCCAGCTATTTTATTCATATGATATTCAAGACGGAGATACACCAGATATTATATCAAGTAAATATTATTCATCCCCAGATCGATATTGGATGGTAATATACAGTAGTAATGTATTGGATGCTCAAGGAGAGTGGCCTATGGGACCAAACTTGTTCAATGAATATATCATAGACAAATATAGTGGAATTACTTCAAATGTATTAAGCATATCTGCAAATACAGTGACACCACAACAAATTCTCGCATATACACAAGCCACAATTCAGCAATATATTAAGAATGTTACCACAACTGACTCTATTACGAACAATTCAAATACAATAAGTTATATAATTGATCAGTCTGCATTTGCAAATACCATTCAAGGTACACAAATGGTACAATTCAATACTGGTGCATACTCTACAATTACCACAACAACATATCCACAATACATTTACGATTATGAGATGCAATTGAATGAATCTAAACGAACTATAAATCTATTGAATTCTGGATATGCTGGAACTTTAGAAAATCAGTTGTCAACCTTGTTGGGGCAATAAATGTCAGGCACCGGTATTCTTTTCCCAAAGGACTTTAATCTTAAGACGCTATTGCTACATACAGCGACAGGTGTTATTGACTTGAAGTTTATCATGAGTGAACTTTCCTATCAGGAAGATTTGTTTAATAATGTGGTTTCTGGTTATGTTATGGTAGCAGAAAGTTCCGGATATGGAGAATTCTTAAGCTTGACTGGTTCTGAATTTTTGGAAATATCATTCAGTAAAGGTGGCAACGTTGATGCACAAATCACAAAAATAGCAAGAGTTTATAAAATAGAGCACAGAAAATTAACAGAAAATATGTACACAGAATCATATTGTCTACAATTTTGCTCCGAAGAATTGGTATTATCTGAACAATATAAGATATCAAAGTCATATAAGAACATGACCATAGATGCTATGATATCTGATATCTGCACAGGAGAATCTGGTATAAAGACGCTTGGTATATCAAAGAGTAAACTCAACATCACAGGAACTTATGGCCTATATAGTTTTATAGTACCGACACTAAAACCATTTGATGCCATAAATTGGTTGTCTACTTATGCATTATCCAACCAATATAGCGGGGCTGATATGGTATTCTATGAAAATAATCATGGATTCAACTTCAATTCTTTACAATATTTGATGGGTGGTGATGGTGTTGTGTATGGTAAATATAGATACGATCCCAAGAATCTTACAAGTCTTACAAAGTCTAATATGCAAGAAAGAATGTATAATGTGTCTGCATATGAGATACTAAATTCATTTGACACGCTTAATGGGGTAAACACAGGAACATACGCAAACAGATTACTCTCCGTCGATCTTGTTACAAGGACGACTAAAACGACAGATTTTGATTATTCTAAATATTTTACAGACGCACAGACACTAAACAATTTTCCAATCATCAACAATTACACAAATCGCAATGGTGATATGTTAAATGAAACTAGTGCTGCTTGCATGAAGTTAGCATTTACTAACTTTGATCAAAATAACCCGGCAAATAAAGCATTAAGTTCGGCAAGTGTTGCCCCAACCATAATGCCAAACATCAATGCAGAGACATATATACCATATAGGACTGCACAGATACCACTTGCTAATTATACTAGGGTTAGAATTTCAGTTGCAGGTGATCCTACAGTCACGGTTGGTAAACAGATAGAATTCAATCTTCCATCAAATAGTCCAAATTACAAAGGACCAAATTTGTTTTATTCTGGTATCTATTTGGTCACTGCAGTTCGCCATTTAATAACACAAACAGAATATAAAACTGTAATGGAAATAACTAAAGATAGCGTTCCAAATCAGTATATGGATAATGCAGAAAATTCTACAATATGGAACACTTTAACAAGTCAATAATATGAAATCAGTTAATAATTTTGCGGGGCTTAATGGCTTTATTTGGTGGGTTGGCGTCATTGAAAATAATGTTGATCCACTTGGTATTGGACGATGCCAAGTTAGAATATTTGGGTGGCATTCTCCCGATGTAAATTTAGTTCCCGGACCAGATTTGCCTTGGGCACTTCCTGTAGTTCCACTCAATAATAGCAATTCAAATTCATCACCACATGTTGGTTCTTGGGTTCTTGGGTTCTTCTTAGATGGCGAGAATGCACAATTTCCCGTAATGCTTGGTGTTGTTCCCGGACTAGCTAATACTTCAATGTAAAGGAATCCATATGACAGAAACTCCCTTAAGCGAAGTAAATCTAGCGGCAACTAGAGTATTTAACGGCGTAATCAAGCAAACAAATCCACCAATCTATCCTTGGGGTGGTTCATTTTTGACAAGTGGTGTACAGACAACTAATGGACTTTCTAGAGGTGTACTGGCTAACACTGGAGTGTATATAACAAACTCAGACCTTAGTCATATATGTGACTTTAGGTTTCTACTATCTGCAAATTTCAGTTTAACCGGGCTTATTCCAAATCTTGCTATTTTGTCTGGTGCTATTCAAAATGGTAAAATGGCCGCAGCTAACGCAGTTAGATCAGCAATGTCAAAATTAATCGGTGAATTTAGAATAGCAGCAAAAGCTATTACATTTGCACTAAATCTCGATCCTTCTGGAGAATTCTCTCGCCAATATTCTGTGGCTAAAAGTGTTGTACGTGATATCAATGAAAAGCTAAAACAAATTACACAGGTAATAGCGGATGTTGCGTTTGTTTATTATTTGATAAAAGACATAGAGCAGATAATCGCATGGATTGAAACATTACCCGCCGAAGTTAAAGCATTGATACAAAGTTGCTTAAAAAACTTCACAAGTTCTTTGGCGGCGGTTAAAGGACAAATCGCTGGAACTGTCCAACAAATTCAAGGCGAAATGACAAGTAGTTTAGTGTCACAACTTACGGTGTCACAGGACGCAGTGGGAACTTCAACTATTGGAGCATCACCGACATTAATTTCTGCTATATCAAATCCAATGAATTCTTCCGCTGATGCAGTGCATGGATTGTTTACGGATTCGGTAAACTCCGCAAATGTTTTATTAGCAACAACTATAATCAATAAAAAAGCTGCAGCTTCAGGACCATAATATGCTACAACCAGATTTCTTTAAAGCATGGACAGAACCAATGTCCGCTGCAAACACAGCATATCCACCAGTATATCCATACAATAATTCAACAGCAACACCCGGTGGACACTCATTTGAACTAGATGATACCCCAACCAGAGAACGCATTAGAATTCAACACAGATCAAAGACATTCATAGAAATGCATCCAAATGGTGATGAGGTACATAAGATATACGGCAATGGATATGAAATTGTTATAAATGATAAAAATGTATCAATATCGGGAAATGTTAATATTACCGTCGCAGGTGATGCCTATATCAATATACAAGGCGATAAAATAGAGCAAATTGATGGAAATGTAGAACAACACATAAAAGGAAACTATACACAAGTTGTTGAAGGTATAACCAGTATGACTTCACAGGGTGATACAAATATAATATGTGGTGGTGTTCTTGGTGGTGGGCTGAAACTGCAGACTGGCGATTATATGCACCTATCTGGTGATTTGTCAGTAGATGGTGAAATAGTTGGTGGCAAGATAACATCAACAGGTAGAATAGATGCAGCCACTGGTATTAGTGCTGGTCCGCTGGGCTTTGTTACAATGACTGGTGGTGTTTCAGTTGGAATCCCGGTGGCGGTTCCTACACAGGTTAATTCTGCTGGACCAATCAATTCACTCACGTCAATTTCCGCACCACTTGGGAGTTTTGGTATATCTAGTTCCATATTAGGATTTGATACCATTAACTTATTGTTGCACAATACACACTTCCATATAGCACCAAATGGAACCACTAGCACACCAATACCAACAGAAATTTCAGCATAAGGATATATAATGAGCATTTATGATAGATTAGCCTTTAATTCAAGTGATCCTGCAACAGCAGCCACTGTATCTCCATACAGTAGTGGCGTAATTAATCAGATGGCGATGGTTCCCCCATTATTGGCAACTTGGCAACAAACCGATATTGCAAATTCGTCTGCTACCGGGTACTTCGTAAATCCAGTGGCTAATGTTGCACAAAATATAATGATATTAGCAAATACACTAAATTCTACTATCACGAGTCATAATGTTTATGGAACAACTGCTTCTGTGAATACTGCAATATTAGCTATAAATTCATCAGCCCTTAATATAGGAACGACTGGAGCCACATTCTTATATACAACAAATAGACAATCTAATGTTGTTGGCATTGGGAGTGATACTACTACGCCGCACTATACAACCGCTATAGGCATTGGTAAGATGCTTTCGTATATTGTAAATCAGTCAGATAACGTTCAGAACAATTCCCCAATCATGGGTAGTTTTAGTAGTATTACAATCGGAAATACATTAACATCATTATATAGCACACTAACCTCATTGTCAACGATATTTTTAAACTCTATTGGTTCATTATCAAATGTATCAAACGTAAGCTTGGTTAATGCACAAGCATTGCAGAACAGTGTGGCACAAATATCAACAATTTTAACTCAATACCCAGCACAAGACAAACAATTCTTCAACAACTCACAGAGTGTGGTTAATGACTTTAATGTAGTAAATCAGTTTTCACACACAGGACAAACGGAAAATTTGCTATTCAAACAGTATATTGGAACCCCAAAACTATTGTCAAGAATCACTACATAAATAATAGATGGCAAAATTACAAAAAATATACGCTGACTTGGACTTGACGTTTAGAAAAGTCCCCGGAACAAACGATGTTGCACTTAGATACGACGATCAAGCCGTGGTATCCGCTATTCGGTACTTATTGATGACAAATTTCCACGAAAGGCCATTTCAACCCACACTGGGTTCGAACATGAATGCGATGCTTTTCGAGCCTTCAAGTGGGGTCATGGCTAGTATGCTAAAAGATGAAATTTCTAATGTGATTTCAAACTTTGAAACAAGAGCCACCATAAATGAAATAATGGTAAATACAACCTCTGATGGGCAAGGATTCAGCATAAGTCTAAGCGTGTTCATTGGGAATAATACAACACCAACAAACATATCTCTACTATTACAGAGGACACGTTAATGTCAAATTCAAACAATCAAATTCAAGTAGCCAACTTAGACTTTACCGGAATTAAAAAGAACTTCATTACATATCTCCAAAGTCAAGACACGTTCAAGGGGTATAATTTTGCTGGGTCTGCTTTGTCAACATTGCTTGATGTTTTAGCATATAATACACAATACAACGGAATGTATTTGAATCTTGTTGCGAATGAAATGTTTTTAGATTCCGCAGTTAAAAGATCGTCTGTCGTATCACATGCAAAGTTGTTGAACTATACACCAAAGTCTGCTATAGGCCCAGTAGCTATCGTTAATGTGGCTTTTGTTGGAGTTTCTGGTTCATATTATACTATTCCCCAATACACAAATTTTCTATCTGAATCGGTTGATGGTGTGAACTATAACTATGTCACTACAGACAGTCATTCCACACAAATTGCAAATGGAAATGCAACATTTTCCAATATTGGGTTGAAGCAAGGTACATTAGAATCGTATACGTTTTCTGTTGATACAAATACAAATCCATCATGTATATTTGAAATACCTGATTCTCAAATAGACACATCAACCCTATCAGTATTAGTTCAACAATCAAGTACCAATTCATCTTACCAGATTTATACAAGCTCAACGGATTATCTATCAATAACCCCAACTGATACGGTATATTTCGTGCAAGAAAGCACTAAGGGAAATTATCAGATTTATTTTGGTGACGGTATTTTGGGTGCTCAATTAAATAGTGGAAACATAGTAAAAATAAATTATATTTCTACCAGTGGATCGTCTGGTGGTGGGGCAAATAATTTTTCACTGATGGATAACCTAGCACCATTCTCTTCGTATACAATAACTCCTGTCCAAGCTGCATCAATGGGCCAAGACAAAGAAACAATAGACTCCATTAAATTCCAAGCACCTAAAGCATTTGCTGCGCAAGGAAGAGCAGTTAGCAAGAATGATTATATAACTGCAATACAACAAAATTCACTTGGAATTCAGTTTGATGCAGTATCAGTTTGGGGTGGTGAAGAAAACATTCCGCCAGCATACGGTCAAGTTTTTGTTGCACTGAAGCCAAAAGGTGCGTATGATTTGACAACAACACAAAAACAAATGATAGTTTCTCAAGTATTGAAGCCTATAAGTGTGTTAACGGTGGAACCTACAATTGTTAGTCCAGATTATACATATATCCAAGTAACTGCCAATGTACTTTTTCAACAGGCACAGACTACAAGCACACCTTCAAATATTCAAGATAAAGTAACGTCTGCATTGTATGGATATTCAACAAGTAAATTAAACACATTCAACTCTACATTTAGTTCATCGGATGTATTATCTACAATTTCATCGGTTGATAAAGCCATTATAACCTCAGACTTTACATTAAACTTACAAAAGAAGTTTTACCCAAATCTTTCTACACCAACAACATATAAATTATATTGTGGAGTTGGACTTAAGAAGGGTGTAGTCCAATCTGGTGTTACTAGTACACCCGCTATTCAAGTAAAAGACCCCAGTAACCCTACAAATATCATTGACAGTGTGTTTATTGAAGAAGTACCTGCACCAACTAATGGAATATCTTCAATATCTATACTAAATCCCGGTTTCAATTATCAACTAAGTCCAACTCTTACCATTCTTGGTGATGGAACAGGGGCTACTGCTACTGCTACTATCATCAATGGAAGTATCAATAAAGTAAAAATAACTAATGCTGGGGTTGGCTATACCAGTGCGGTGGTTACGGTTACCCCCGCTGCGGGTGACACTACTGGAGTTAATGGCGCATTACTGGTTAGTCTAGATGGGCAATATGGAACACTTAGAACATATTACAACAATGCACAAAATGCAAAGACAGTTTTAAATTCCAACATTGGAACCATCGACTATATAAATGGTATCATAACATTAAATAACTTCAGTCCAGTGAATGTTGATAATGCGCTTGGTCAATTGACAATAACTGTTACACCAATAACAACTATTATTTCTTCATCATACAATAAAATAATTACAATAGACCCATTTGATGCTGGTGCCGTTAGTGTTAGTGTCAATGCAAAACGAAATTAAGTTAAATGATACAAAGTCAACAAAAAACTTCTCTCTTAATCCCACATCAGCTTCCTAAGTTTATTAGCGAAGACCCTGCGTATGCAAATTTTGTTTTGTTTTTGCAAGCGTATTATGAGTGGATGGAAGAGCAAGGTAACACATTAGATTTCTCAAAAAATATATTGAATTATATGGATGTGGACACAACCACATCCGATTTCATGAATTATTTCATGAACGACTTTATGGGAAATTTCCCTAAAGAACTGATGGCAGACCAGACAAAAGTATTGAAAATTGCAAAACAATTATACCAATCAAAGGGAACTCCTGCATCATATCAATTTTTGTTTCGGGTTTTATATAATACTGATGTTGATTTCTTTTATACTAAGGATGTTGTGTTTAAGGCATCTGCGGGTAAATGGTATGTACCAAGAAGTTTAAAATTAGCTACAAGTGATTCAAACTTTCTAAAGATACAAAATCTAAGAGTGTTTGGCGAATTTTCAAAATCCATTGCAACCGTAGAAACTGCTATATTTGATGGACTAAAAACTGAAGTATTCATATCAAATATTGAACGATTATTCCAATCTGGCGAAGCTGTACGAGTAGTAGATTCTAATAACCAAACAGTATACTTTTTAAATGGTAATATAGTACCAGTAGGAACCGTAGGGGCAGAATCTTTACGCGCAATTATCGTAGGGCAGATAAGTCAGATTATACCAAATTCTACCAATAGAGGACTTGATTATCAGGTACGTGACCCAGTTGTAGTTTATGGTGGCCTAAACCCAAATACAGCAAACCCTATTGGCGCTATAGCACAAGTCGGTGCAGTAACATCAGGCTCCATTCAACGGGTAACGGTAACTACCGAAGGTTATGGATATTCCGCCTCCCCATATATTAATTTAGTTGGATCACCAAATACTGCTATAGGATTTATTGGGTTGAATAAGGGGGCTGCTGCGCCTATTGCCATTGTGGGTGGACTTGATCCAAATGGGGTATCGAATGTATCTTTTATCCCAGTTGATAGTATTGGACTAAAAAGATTCATTACTCTTGGCGCAGCCAACTATTATTTTTCCAATTTGACATCAGCTAATATCAACACGTCATTAGCAAATTCATTAAACTTTACATCATTTTCTACATATCCAATTTCTTCGGTTATTGTAGAAAATCAAGGTGGTGGTATTTCAATACAACCAACTGTAATTGCAACTTCATATTACAATACAGACGACCCAATGAGTCTTGGTTATGCCCAAACCACATTATCAAATTTAGGAATTCTTGCACCAATTCAAATATTAAATGCGGGTGCTGGTTATAGAGCCAATGATACAATTCTAATAACTGGTGGATCGGGCTATGGTGCATATGCAAATGTAGTTACCGTAAACACATCTGGGGGGATTCAATCGGTTGGTTATGTCAGCAACAATCAACACAGAATGACTTTGGGTGGTATGGGTTATATGTCCCAGTTGCCCTCATTGAGTGTGTCTTCTGCTAATACGTTTGCAGCAAATGCTTCTCTATATGTTCCGGGTATTCTTGGAACTGGTGCAACATTCTCTGCTATTGCAAATCGGGTGGGGTCTATCACTTCGTTCAACATTCTAAACAATGGCGAAGATTATATTTCTGCTCCAACAATATCATTGAAGGTTCAAGATTTGGTAGTATCTAATGTATTTTTTACATCGTTACCATCTGCGGGTGATGTCATATACCAAGGAGCTAACACAAATACAGCAACGTATATGGCAATTGTTGATACTATAAATGCATTGGAGAACTTTAATCCATCCAATACAAGCATTTATCAACTACGCACATATAACTACTCATCCAAGCCAAAATTAAATCTACCACTGAAAATAGATTCCAAGGGCGCTAATCTACAGTTAATATCAAACTACGGCATTAATAATACAACCTTTAGCCTATTAGATACAAGATTTGATGCTGCTAATGGTGTTATAACTTATGGTGATGGTACAGCTAAGGCCAATGCAACATTCCTTAATGGTTTGGTTATTGGTAATGGACAATACTTAGATACATCAGGACAACCAAGTGCGTCTGATGTACTACAAAGCACTCAGTTCAATAATTATACATATGAAATAACGTTAGAGAAAGAAATTGCAAAATATCGTGACGTGTTATTAAATCTATTGCATCCAACTGGAACTCAAGTTATCGGTAGATTTGCCATGAAATCCAACAGTTCTATGCATTATGACATTGAAGATGTTTTGAGTACGGGACACACTTTAAGTTTTTACACCGGAGCGGTAGCATCAAATGTTACCATGACCGGAAGCTTCAACAATCCAAGTAATAATCAAATCAATTTCGGTAATTTGGCAGGAGCTAATATTGCTAATATCGTATTTGCTAACACGTCAACGATAAGATTTACCACCCCCTATGGAGATTCGGTAGATTCATTGATCACTTCGGTAAATCCAATAGCAAATACAGCAACATTAAAAGATAGTGTTTGGTTAGCATTTTCTAATGTAGCTACAGTATCTGTGACCAATGCAAGTAATATCATAAATATAAAATCAATCACAAACTCGTATAATATTGTAAATAATGGAAATTATAGCAATACAATGTACCCATTGATGGACATTGTTAGAGTTGGCGACATTATTAAACTTGATGATTCACAGATTTTTAGTGTGGTTGGTTTAAATTACGGAAACAACACGCTAATAGCATCTGGAACATCAACATCAACAAATTCAAGTGAATTTATGTCGGTGCTGCGTACATTAAACGCATCAAATGTACAAATTTTTGGACCAGTTGGGCAACAATATTTCCCAGAAATTACGGACGAAATTGGCAATTCATTAACTACTGAAAATGGTTTCACCCTCATATTAGGATAAAAAATGAGCACTATTAAAATATCACAACTACCAATAC
>Ga0208259_1000322_pt1 | contig 14897 bp, 10 predicted proteins | sample CryBogCBH22May08_FD_184618 | JGI IMG/M metagenome (GOLD analysis project Ga0208259, IMG submission 184618) | Freshwater microbial communities from Crystal Bog, Wisconsin, USA - CBH22May08 (SPAdes) | ecosystem: Environmental > Aquatic > Freshwater > Lake | place: Crystal Bog, Wisconsin, USA... | reverse complement strand
GTGTGACGGTTTCTTGCTTAAGGATCATATCCGCGACATTGTTGCCGCTGTGAATGTTTCTCTCTAAGAGGCTCTTGCAATTGGTCAAAGTGCGGTGATTCTGGACTTGGCCGTCACGAACCTCCATATAGTCCAAGCCGGGAAAACACTTTGACAAGATAAGAAATTCGCACACGGACTCGTACAAGTAACCCTGTCTACTGGTGTCCGTTTTTTTGTTGCCGTCACTCATGACAGTATTAAATACATTTTGTACAGATGTGTTTTCATCATTGCCAGTGCGCTTGCACAAATGCAAAATGTTGGACGCCAGGTCCAAACGGGTCTTGGGAACCGCGTACATTTTTGCAGTGAAAACGAATTTGGCTAACGTGTGAAAACGACGCGTAATTGACTCAATAAATTTACATTTACGATTTGGATGTAAAATCATTTCAATTTTTTACGGGTACGGGGAGACCCCATAAGTCCCCCTTAGCGTTGCTCTTATTTCTCATGGATGACATTCAACCTTTTTTTTAATAAGTACATAGTATAGTTATGAAAAAAAATAATTCATCAAGAAAACAACAAAATAATAAAAAAAAGAAAAAAACGTATAAAAAAAAGAAAAATCTGCGCAACAAAACACATAAGCGCAAAAAAAACACAAAAAATACAATGAAATGGATTCAAAGAGGTGGACATCCTCCAACCCCTGAAGAATTTAGTCTGGCAATTCAAAATATTATTGTGGAAATTTTAAATTTTCAAGGGCGTTTGGCTAAGAATATGGATGTTCCTAAAAACAAAGAAGGTTTATCTAAAAAAAAGAAAGAACTGCTTGATTATATTGATTCATTTGAGGTTAATACATCCGATGACAATATATTAAACACCGTAATTCCAACATTACTTCCTATAAATGGAAAGCCTACTAAAATAAGTACGTATTTACTATATTTAATTTTATACAACATAAAAGATGATGTTTCAGTAGAAATGTTATTAAAAAAATTAAAAGAAAAGGGCGCAGATTTTAATGTTTTTAACTGGCACGATGAAACACCTATTTACGGAGAGATATCTGGAAAAGTCATGGGATCTCCAAGAAATAACTATATTCTTTTACTAATAGAATGCGGTTCAGATCCAAATGAATTTAGCAAAACTACATTTCCAGGAGAAATAATGTTGATAACACCATTAATACTTTTATTATTAGAAAAAAAAATTCCAGAAGACATGTATTATTCAATAATGATTACATTATTGAGTTCTGGTGCAGATGTTAATTTGAAAGGACAAAGTTTGACTGAAACAACAAAAACAATTTCACCACTTACCATTTGTATTAGTTTGAACCCCAGTCCACACAATGTTCAGCTATTGATTAAATATGGAGTAAATACAAATGAGTTAATTGAGATGATCCATAATAAAAAAAAAACTTATTATCACGCAATAGATATTGCATTAAAAACCTCAAGATTTGAAATAGCAGATATCATAATGAATGCGCCACAAACAGATATAAATATGGTTTACCACATAGAAAACGACGATTTTACTTTATTAACTTTAATTATTAGTATTTCAAGTTTACGCGGAAAAGATTACAAAACAACACCAGGAATGGAAGTAAATAAAGAAAAACATTTTGAGAATTATAAAACAAATTTAAGGTTTTTTCTAAAAAGACTCATGGATAAACCTTCATTTGATATTATTAATGTATCGCCTAAAATAACTACACCTAAATATACTCCTCTTATGATGGCAATTTCTGATGAATATGTAGATATTGAATTAATTAAAATAATGATTGAGTCACCAAAAATAGATATTAATAAACCCGATGATGAAGGAAACACGGCATTAATTGTCGCAATTTTATCTGGAAATAAAGAAATTTTGCAGATGATTCTTGATGTGCCTTCTTTGAATATTAATATGAAAAATAATAAGGAACAAACTGCATTAAGCATAGCTTGCGAAAATAATTATCCAGATATGGTCTCTATCATTTTAAAAAAACCGGGAGTTGATAAAAATGTTTCCACTAAAAAGAAATTACCTGCAAATATAAAAAAAATGCTTGATGATTATAATCCTCTAACTGTTGACGCAAAAACTCTTTACGCTGCAGATGAAGAAGCAAGAAGAAACGAACAACTACTGTTAGATATGCTAAGTAAAGAATCCGCTTCTCAAACAACAACAACATCAAAGAAAAAAGGAGCACCTAAGACAGTACCAGTAGTCGCAGAGAAAGCAGTCGCAGAGAAAGTACCAGTACCAGTACCAGTACCAGTAGCCGCAGAAAAAGAAACCGCAAAAAAAGTAGCCGCAGAAAAAGCGGCTCTAGAAAAAGCTGCCGCAGAAAAAGCAGATGCAGAAGCAAAACAAAGAGAAGCGACAAAAAATGCAAAAATAGCAGCAGATATGGAAAAAAAACGAATCAAAAAGGAGGAAGTAAGAAAAAAACAAGAGGAAGAAGAAAGAGCGGCACAAGAGGAAGAAGAAAGATTAAACTTACAAATTTACGAAATAAAAGAATTTTGGTTACCTAGAATGGAAAAAATAACCGGTTCAACCAGAAAGGCAATAGATGAGTTAATTGCTATTAAAAATATAATTACTAGTGAAGGCATTTGTGAAAAACTAAAAAGGTTAATACAGCACTTTGATGTGTATAGTGCATATGTCGCGTATAAAAAGGAGATGTGTATTTTAGGTTATTTAATGTGTATAATAACAAAAATATTGGACGACTCTGGTACATGTATTTTATTATTGAAAGGAGGTAAGGCGATACAAGTAGAAATGCCTATACCAACGAACGATTTTGATTATTATATTATACCAAAACCAGAAGAAACAGATGTTGTTAATAATTTTAAAATATACGCATATGAAGTTAGCAACTTTTTATCATGGGCTATTAAAGGAAATAAAATAAATTTTAATTTATCAAGTGTTGCCTTTAATAAAGAGGCAGGAGGCAGAAGGAGTATGATTACTTTGTCTGGTGACGAGGTTTCAAAAACCAGATTCATGTCATCTCCCGTAGACGTTGACAGTATAGTTAAAGTTAGTATTGTTAAAAGAGATGGATCTGGATTTTTAGCTGCATTAGATATTGGTTACGGTTATGATGCTACAGTAAAAACATCTCCGCTTATTTTACAAATATATAAAGCAGGTCAATTAAAAAAGGAAATACCTGATGACAACCTTAGATTATTTTATGTAAAACTTGATGCCTTATTAGAGGAAAGACTTTATTATTATATTTTATATACAAAAAATCCAGAGTTAGGAAAACAAAATATATTTTTCTTACAAAAACTACCAAGTTCTTTATTGATTATTTTATTAGAAATAAGCAAGAATTTACATCAGTCCATAGAATTTGTACTAAGATATTATTTTGAAAGAGTTTATTCTGCTTTATTTCCTCTAGTACAAACTTTGGATCCGAATTATTTAAATGCATATAACGAGGAGAAGGAATACATGTTTCATTATATTTTTGCTAGCTTACACCATTAAAAATTTACATGTTTCCTTTGCAATAGTTATTATTCCAATTAGCATAATAAATATCATAAATATAATTAAGTTATATTTATGATTCCTCTGGGTTCCCCCTTACCATATAATCCAAAACAACGTTAGGGAGGCGTGCGGACTGTGGAGCCTCCGCATTTTTTATCAATAATGGTTGCTTTGGCAACGCTGCTAATAATCTTGTTGAAACACTTCAACTCTTCATCGTCCAAATAAGGACCCATCGTTTCACAATTGATTTTGTTGTATTGATCATTCATCTTGTTATCCAAGTTCATGCAGCCGGGGTGCGCTTCTCTCCAATCTGCCAATAGAATCACGTTTTTCCTGGTGATTTGCTTGATGCACTTGATCAATAATTCGCGTTCTTTTTCCCAGCTGTCTTCATTCTTGATGTGAAAGACTTCTCTCTTTGCATCGCTGCAATGAATAGGTCTCTTACAAACATCCAACTGGTTGAGTTCACGTAAAAATATTTTTGATATGCCGGCAGCATAGCCATTCTCTCCATTGTATTCCAGGTCTTTGAAATGCACCTGGAGAGAATTTATGAAATCTTTGATATTCATAGCATCTTTGCAGGTCTCGTTCAAGAAAAAATTCAAATTGAAATTATTGTGACTGTTCACATTGCTTGTATTGTGGCTGTTTGTGTGAGTTGACCCAATATTGTCCTTCAAAAGCTCAAACATTTGTTTTTGAAAATCCTGGTTTTGTTTGATGCTTTCAATAAACATGACGGTCAATTTTTCAACGTCGGTTGAAGGGTCTGTCTGTGAAGAAGAATTGGGTATGATAATATTTTCATTAGAAATATCTATTAAATTAATTTCTTTAGATTCTCCATCACATTTTTTTGAATGCTTCCATAAACCAGAAAGTGTTGTATATTTTTTACCACAACTACACCGGTGTACAATATTTTGGTTTTTAGGCATTTTTTTATTAGATTCCAAAAATGCTGGACAATTTCCAACCACACGAGAATAATGCTTACTAGTAGACATATGTGTCAACCAATTTGATTTTTTACAGCATTTGAAGTTACATAATTTACATTCAAATTCAATAGCAGGTTTAGGCATTTTTTCCATTTCCATTTTGTAATATGGAAATATTATAAATGCCTAAATGAAAACCAATTTCAAAACTCCAAAAAACTTTATCGTAACAAAATAAAATTCCAAAAATAAAAACTAGACCATTATGATAACAACCCAATTTTCCCAAAAAGTTTCACTTTTTTTTCCCAAGACTATTCTGCGGAACATTTTTTTGGACATTTATTTTTGTCCATTTTTGAAAAGTCCAACGGAGTCTTGAACTCGAGAAAAAAAGTAAACTTTTTGTTTCTTTAAGTTGTTTTGAATATATATTATAAACGAGGGCTTAAAGAAGTCGCGCTGGAATTTGGTTAGTTGATCGTACAACAGTCGTAAGGTTTTGCGCGCTTTTACAAAAGCGCCCCGTTAAAAATTGAATTAAAAAAATATATTTCCTTCCTAAGACAAAAAGATGAATGAGGGGAGTAAGAAAAGAAAGCTGGTGGTCCATGATAAAAGCGCACTATGGAATATTTTTGATGCGGAAGTCGGTGATTGTGGAAACGAGAAAGGAATCGGAGGAGGGCAAAAGGTGCCTTTAGAGTGTATGTATCGTACTTGTGGAACGAGAGAGAATTGCGAACGCTGCGAGGCGAATCTGGCCTTCTCGGACGAAGGATTCTTGACTTGTGTGAACTCCAAATGTGGAATCATTTACAAGGATATCGTTGATCAAAGCGCGGAGTGGCGATATTATGGAGCGGACGACAATCAAAACAATGATCCAACCCGCTGTGGAATGCCCATCAACCCGCTTCTCAAAGAGTCGTCATTTGGATGTAAAGTCTTGTGCAATGGTGGAACCAGTTACGAGATGCGAAAGATTCGCCGTTATACGGAATGGCAGTCTATGCCCTACAAGGAAAAGTCGCAATACGACGAGTTCCAAATTATTACGACGATGGCACAGAACGCCGGTATTCCCAAGATGATTATAGATGACGCTGTGCGATATCACAAGAAAATATCAGAGTTTGAGTTGACCTTTAGGGGAGATAATCGCGACGGTATTTTGGCGGCATCTATTTACATTGCTTGTCGTATTAACGATTATCCTAGGACCGCGAAGGAGATTGCCAGCATCTTTCATCTGGATGTCACTAGCGCGACGAAGGGGTGCAAAAACGCGCAGGTCATTATCAATACTTTAGAGAAAGATATGGATAATAAGGAGAAGACGAGTTTTGGACGAACCAAACCCAAGGCTTTTATTGAGCGATATTGTAGCAAGTTGAACGTGAACCAGGAGTTGACCAAGGTGTGTACTTTTATCGCGATGAAGATTGAGAAACAGAACTTGATGCCGGAGAATACGCCGCATTCTATTGCAGCGGGCGTGGTGTATTTCATTGCGCAAATGTGCCGTTTGAATGTGAGCAAGCGGGATATCAAGAATGTGAGCGAGATTAGCGAGGTTACGATTAATAAATGTTTCAAGAAGCTGGAAAAGATGAAGGAAGACTTGATTCCGGCGGTGATTTTGAAAAAGTATAGTTCGTAGATTGCGTGATTGTTTGTTTGTTTGTTTTATTTCATTAACAAGATTATTATCTTATCTAGTTACCATTTATTTTATATTTTTATTGTGATAATATAAGAAAAATATAAAAATAATATGTCATCATCGTCATCATCATCATCATCATCATCATCCGCCGCAGCATCTATAATAGTTTCTTATAGTGATTATAATTCAATAATTAACAATGAAACCTTATTAAAAAAAAACTATGAAACCTATAACGAAATTATAGTTGCTGGCACTCCTACAAAATTAAATGAAGACCCATTAATAGGTATCCAAGAATTTATGAAGTTGAGAACTATATGTGACATAGTAAAAGATTGTGTAAATGTGAACGGAACATCTGTAATTGGAAAAATGGAGACATTACGTCCTCATGTATTAGAGCCAATGTTTGGTCAAGATATTTTGAATAAAATAGGACAAGGTGCATCTGCACATGCAGTTCAACTATTATTGGATACACTTAAATTGATATCAATTCAAGAAGTGAGCGAATTTATAACTGGTCGTATTTTTATTAGAAGTGCGTATATAGATCACGATCCACTTCCAGTTGACTATGTATTCAATGAAAGCGGTGCAGATCCAGATACTTTTTCGCGAAGCGATAGAACTATTGTTTCTAATTTTGCGTCTGTATCAGATCCAGCTGGACGAGCTCCAGCAAATATACATTGGCCAGGACACAATATATCATTAGATTTTAATACGCTTTTTTTACAGTTATTTGGATTTTTGAATAATACTACGTGGATTGCAAAACAAGTAAGTGAATGGTCTAATGATCCTCCAGCTAATCCAAAGGATGTAAATTATGAATACAAAATTGATGTAGGAAGTGCAAATAATGGAAGTTCACCCAGACCTAATCTAGTTGAGGGAACAAATAATGAAAGTAATATACATAATAATGCTTATTTTCAAGGAAATGCTGTAAAAAATAGAAAAATTAATACATATATTGCAAACAATGATGGAACTTTGAAAAAATTTAAAAAACCAGAAACAGCAATAACGACATTAGATGAAATAATGAAACATATTATCATCAAAGAAATGGGAGATGTTATGCAAGTATTGGTTATGTTTGTATGGTATCATTTATATAAGAAAAGTGATGATACTTTTGATAAGAGTAAATTTGTCATGTCTACGACAGACTTGGTCGTGATGTATTTGTGTCAAATGTTGAAACTTCCGTGCTTGTATACAAATCAGGGACGCGATGGAACAATGGTTTCTGAGAAATATGAAAAGGAATTTAAAGAAGGTATAGATGCAAGAATTAAAGCAAAATCAAGTATGGGTAAAAATGAATATAAAAAATGGAAAGATAGTTATAAATTTGCAAATACTTTGTATTATTTGCCGGTTACACAATCTCTATCACAAATTAACCTATCAAAACTTGATAGGTTGTATCATAGTATAAAAAGTAAAAATGATAAAATAAAAATTATTTCTAATGAAGCATTAACAAAAAATAATATTAAAAATAATAATCAAGTGCGATATTTAAAATTAAGTCGCACCGGAATGGATAATCCAATTACATTTCCTCTTCCCAATAGAGTTACCCAAGTATTAAATAAATATATTAGTAAAATAGATGAAATTAATACAAGTTTACTGAAAAGTTATCATGAAGAATATAATGAAGTACTTAATAAGCAGTATACCGTTGAAAGATATGATGAATGGTATAAAACAATAGACAACAAATTAAAAGCTGAATTTTCTGTAAATATTTTGATTACAAAACAAAAATATAAACCAATTGGAGGTAGTGATGAAGGTTCTGATTATATAAACATATATATTATTCATAATTTGGCTTATTATACAGATGGGTCTCCAGACACTTACAAAATAATAAATGCATCTAACCCCGTTGTAAAAATAGTGGATATAATTCTTACTAGTAATGACAGTGATAACATTATTAATTTTAATACGAATAAAAGAGAAAGAATTCCTGATAGCTCTAGATCCAGTCCTGGTGCTGAACGAGGAAGTCCAAGGCAAAGAAGTGATACAATAACAGATGCCACAGGAGCGGCAGCAGCAATAATAGCAGAAGCAGAAGTAGGAGCAGAAGCAGAAGTAGGAGCAGAAGCAGAAGTAGGAGCAGAAGCAGGAGAAGAAGCAGAAGCAGAAATAGCAATGGTAGAAGCAGGAAATAATGGTTATGAATCTCCACATTCCGAGCTAGAAGAACCGTTACAAAAACAAGTAATAATAACAACTATAACGGAGGAGAACGCGAGAGGAGAAAATGAAAATTGGTTAATTTGTAAAATTCGCTACTGGTTCCAAATTGCATTTACGTCATTGAAATTTGGTAACCGTACGGGTGAATTTTTTATGACTGGAGGTGCTAAAAATGAGAATAATTTTGATTCTTTACTGTTATTATTTCTACCATCTATATATGATCATTTATGTAATATATATGAAAAATACGATATAGTATATGATGACCAGTTTGGAATAAATGTTATTATTATTTTTATATTTTCATTGAACCGTGGTCAAATGGTAACTAGTGGGACAAGCGATGGCGATGAATATGTATATCCGATAGGTTGGACCAACGGTGGTACTATTTTAATCTTTGAAGATGAAATTAAACGTACAATAAATGAAAATACTTATAGTGAGTACAATGAAATCGTACTTCATACAGAAAATGGTGATGATGAAGCTACTAATAATAAGATGAATGAACTTGAATCTTTATATGATACGGATCTTGGCAAAATAAAAAAAATAATTGGAGAAGAAAAACTAACTAGTGAAGAAATAAAATTAAAAAGAATGCGGAATGAAATAATTGATTATAAAAACAATAATAAAGTAAGCGATTTAAAAATGTTTATTGTAAATAAAGATCTTGCAACAAGATTGTTCATATATTCTGGGCTAATATTGATTCCACCGAATAATCAAAATCTGACTACAGTAGATCGTACACCGCCTGTTATTGGTCGTGTGGATCTAGATTTGTCACAACGAACTACACAAGAAAAAGAATCACCGAGCCAAGGAGTGGGAGTGGGAGTGGGAATGGGAGTGGGAGTGGGAGCAACATTAGAATATAGTTCTGGTGATGAAGGTAAATCAGATGATGAACTTACGGAAAGAGATGATAAAAGTAGAGGCGGTGCATTAAATAAAACCTATAAAATAAGACATAGTAACAAAAAAATAAAAATAACAAGAAAACAGACTGTTTTCAATAAAAAAACAATAAAACATAAAAAAATAAAAAAGCAGAAAAAACAACGCACCCGTAAACACAAAAATCTCAATGACGATTTATATGAGAACCTCCTCGTCAAAACATAATTCACATGAACATATACACATTTCAATAATATTTACGACTCTTCTTCTTTTTCTTCTCTCTTCACCTTCAAATAATGCGACGTCAAGTATCCTGTGACAATCAAATCCGCGCCAATTTCAATAAGCAACATGTCAATTTGCGACATCAATATATTCATATACATGAAAAAATCAAACCAATTATATACAACGGAAATAAATGACAACCCATATGCTTTCCCGGTTGAAACGGCATTCTTATTTTTCGTATCTTGAATCTCATTAATCATCCACGAATGCAAAACGTCCGTGTTCATGACGCGCATCCCGCTGTTTACAAAACAGAAAGAGGCGACCATCCCATATTTTGGAAAAGTGTCAATACAAATTCCCAAAATAAATAAATTCTCACTTGGACCTATTGAAAAGATATGACTATGAGTATAGTTTTCGCCACTCAATACGATCCACGTTAAAAATCCAACAGCAAGAGAAATCCAACCACTTATTAAGCATCCAACCCAGTTTTCAATATAATTTATTTTGAACATATTCAAAGATTTATGTATATGTATATGTATGCGTATACATATATTGCGTGTTAATTCTTTAGATTTTTTAAGTAAGGTTATGTAATATGAGAAAAGAAGAAGAAGAACAAGAACAAAAAACTACAAATACAAATAAAATCCCTTCCAAAGTTTTCATTGTACCCTACCGCAATAGACCAGAACAAAAACACTTTTTCATTCAATACATGAATATAATATTGGAACACATGAGCGACGACTATGAAATATATTTCTCTCATCAAGACGACGAGAGAAGTTTCAATCGCGGTGCCACTAAAAACATTGGATTTTTAGCCGTCAAGCAAAAATACCCCAATCATTATCAAGACATTGATTTCGTTTTCCACGACTTGGACACAATTCCTTTTCATCGCATTTTTGACTATACAACTGTTCCGGGTACTGTAAAACATTATTATGGATTTGAACACTCTTTAGGGGGGATTGTGGTGATCAAGGGCGTAGATTTTGAAGGGATTAATGGATACCCTAACTACTGGTCGTGGGGATTAGAAGACACTTGCTTGCAAAACCGTTGCCTCGCGGCAAATATATTCATTGACCGGAGTCATTTTTATAAAATAGGCAGTCCTCAAATACTGCATATTTTTGATGGGGTTAGTCGTATCATAAATCAAAAAGATCCCAAGAGATACAATAGCGACACTGGGGAAATTGGTCTCTCTTCTTTGCGAAATGTTTTTTATATGATAGAGTCAAGGTCCACAAATGAAAAGGATAACTTATACCATGCGGCAAATGAAAATGTCCAATTCATAAATATAAAATCGTTCAAGTCTGAAACCAATTTTGACGACGATCAATACTTTGATTATGACTTGAGAGAACCTGTTAAAAACATTATTTATCCAGATCCCAACAAACAGACCAAAAGTGTAGTATCCCAACCGGAAAATTGGTCAAATATTCCTTTTGTTCCTACTGCACTAGATAAGCATGAAATGTTGCAAGAGCAAGCCAGAGAAAAAATACTGGGAAAACAAGCGAAGCCAGTACCTATATTTGCACACCAAAATCAAAGTCAATATCAGAATCAAAATCAAATTCATAATCAAAATCAAAATAAAAATCAAAATCAAAATCAAAATACATTTAAAGTGCACGTAAAAACAATCCGCGCCACGCCACAACAGTCAAAACAAACTGTATGGTCGCAAGGACAAGTGCAAGGACAAGGACAAGTGCAAGTGCAAAGACAAGTGCAACCACAAATTCCAGTAAACACGGTCCCACATAAAATACAACCCCCCAGACAGTTACAAGGCACATATCATTTGCCTTTGGAACAACAAAAAAAACTCCTTACTCCATATCAACATAGGCAAGTGAATACCAAAAATGCAAATGTTGCTCCAATGAACTTGGTCAATAGCCGTTTACGTAGATAAGCAGGTGTATAGTAGCTTAAAACGGTAGGTTACTGGATTTTAATCTCTTGAAAAATAATAAAATAAAAAAAATAAATTGACTACAAAGTAAATGTGTTTTTAAAAAAAAGCATTCTGGTTAGGGTTAAGGAGGGGGTACGCGGAGCGGGGGGAACCTACCGGTTCCCCCTATTTCTTCTTTTGTGTTTTTTTCTTGGTTAAACTTTTGACAGCGATCCATTTGTATGTGTTATTTTTGTCTGGTGTAGACTTGAACATTTTTCCATTGTTTCCTTTTTTCACCTTGCGCTTGCAGTCACTCGCAGAAAAGGGGGGAGATGGGCGTTTCTTGTATTTTTTTGTTTCTTGTTTTGTGCAAGGCATACTATATATAATACATATTACAATATTTTTATATAAATAATAAATTATATGACTATTTATATGATATATTTTTTAATTACTACGTGTTTGAAAGAGAGTTTTAATTTTGATATAAGAGTGAGTCAATATAAACGCGCAATTTCTAAAATAATAGAAATTGCAGAAAAGATAGAAAATACAAAAATAGTAATTGTTGAAAATAATGGGGAAAGATCTACATTTTTGGATGATTTTGGTGTACCTGTTATTTATACAACAAATAACTCAATTGATACAAAAAATATTGGTATAAAAGAAATTAAAGATATATTTCATGTTATTGAAAAATTAAAAATAGAGGAAGACGATTTTATTGTAAAAATTACAGGAAGATATATTTTAGAAGACGATAGTTACTTTATTAAAGAATTAAGAACAATTGAGGAAAAGGGAATAGACTGCATAATAAAATATGGTTGGTGGATGGATTTTTCAGAAAAAAAAATAGATAATTGTATCACTGGTATTATTGGAATGCGTTGTAAATATATTAAACTAATAGAAATACCAGATGAGACATTTCATATTGAAATAAAATATGCAATTGTTGCAAATAATATTCCAGAAAATCGTGTTTGTATAATTCCTAATAGCAAAAAAATTGGAATTCACATATGTCCGGGGTCCGATGAATATATGTATATTTAGAGCAACGCGTATTTTAAGTGCCGACTTTGTTAGTCTTTATAAACTTTCAAAGTTCTTCTTTTGGTATATTTCTTTACAAGATATTTATTTTTATACCCTCGCATCTATGTATATTAGAGTGTATTTGAATTACTTTATTATTTCCATTGTTAATTACAGAAACTAATCTACATGAACCTGATGCAAATAATTTAATCATTATATATTATATTATTACACAAAAAGTGTATAATTTCATTATTTATAAAATTCAAACTTCATACAGTATTCAGATTAGCATAAAACAGTAGGTTACTGGATTTTACTCTTTTCAAAAAAATATAAAATAACGAAAAGATATTAACTACAAAGTCAATGTGTTAAAAAAAAGAATTCTGGTTGAAATGAATGAGGGGGTACGCCAAACGCAGTAGGCAGAGGGGATGTGTAGCATACCCGGTTCCCCCTAACATTAATTTATTTTTTGCGTTATTCTAAATAAATATATATATATATATATATAACAATAATATACTAGAATTATAACTATAATTAGAAATGCTATACATATATGGAGATAGTCACGCAAGATTTAGTTTTATGAATTTAAGCATACCATTTTATGACTATTGTCAATATTCTATAACGATGCATCGCATTGGAAGAGATAATCAAATCGTAAATTTTAATCACGAAAAACACGATTGGAATAGTGTAGTTTGTTTAGTTTATGGCGAAGTTGATTGTAGATGTCATATTCAAAGACAAATAGATTTAGGTAGAAATGAAAACGATATTATAGATGAACTTGTAGAAAACTATTTTAATACAATTAAAAATAATGTGACAGTATGCAAAAAAATTATAATAGTCGGTATAATTCCTCCAACAAAACAAGAGGATTATGAAAGTGTGTGGGGATCTATTCCAGATGACCATCCATATCCATTTGTAGGCAGGGACGAAGAGAGAGTTAGATACACAACTAAAATGAACAGTGTTATACAAGAGCATTGCATAACAGACAACTATGTATATTTTGACCCGTATCAATACTATACTAGAGAAGATGGGACATTTAAATATGAGTGCTCTGATACAACAGTGCATTTGAGAGACAACGTTTATTTTTTAGAAAAATTTGTAGAGCTTTATAATTCGCTGTAAAAAAATAACAAACAAGTTTAGTGTATAAATTTATAATATAAACTCTATTATAAATTAATAAGGAACCATGATCACATTTTCAAATTTGGGAAGACATGGTAGATTGGGAAATGCTATGTTTCAATATGCAGCTATAAAGTCGCTTGCACACAAATTAGGATGTGTTGCAAAAATACCTCCGAATCTTTGCGAAAGAACTCATCATGGACAAAAATGTCTTCTCACCAACTTCAACATTCAATGTGATGTTTACGAAGAGCACGAGTTAGAAAACTTCACTACACGTCATGAAAACTGTGACGGGGGACAATACAATCCGGAGTTTTGGAATTTCAAAGAAAATACCAATTTAATAGGACATTTTGAAAGCGGATTTTATTTTGAACCCATTAAAGAACAAATTATAAAAGAGTTTCAACTGAACCCCGCATTAGACGACTATGCGGAAAACTATATTTCAAATATTAAAAATAATTATAACAACTGCACTATTATCGCTTTACATTTTAGAAGAGGAGACTTTAAAGATATATTATTACTTCAAGTATTTTGTCAAGAAGAATGGAATTCTTTGTATACGACTAAGGCGATCAAGGAATTTGATGATATACCAAACAAAGTTTTTTTAATATTTACAGGAGGATCAACTTCTGAAAATAATAACAATAATGACGACATGGAATGGTGCAAATCCTTTGTAAAAGGAGATAATATTTTGTATTGCACGGAAAATGACACAATTCGCGATTTTTCTATAATGACCAAATGTGATCATTTAATTACAAATACCATGTCGTCTATGGCCTGGTGGTCTGGTTATTTGAATAAAAATCGCAATAAAAAAATAGTCGTTCCAGATTTAGATTACAAAAGTAAAGAGACTTATTGGCCAAAAGATTTTACAAGAGTGTCTATTTGAATATTATTTTATATATTAAGTTCATGACAATTTATTTCCATTTCGTCGCGATTTGTTTCATAAATATAATTAAATTCAAACATTTTCCAGTTTACACCTATATCGTATAAATAAACAGATACTGCACTTTCATAAATAATATAAACATTTCCATTTTTTTGTTTGTTTTTTTTCAAATAGTAGTTGTATGCATTACAAATGCATTCCAATTTTCCATCGTGCTTCTGGATAAATATAATCGTAACAAGGATCATTCCAGTTTTCCGGGATAATTTCTTTCAACCGGTCTAT
>Ga0208259_1000318_pt1 | contig 14988 bp, 14 predicted proteins | sample CryBogCBH22May08_FD_184618 | JGI IMG/M metagenome (GOLD analysis project Ga0208259, IMG submission 184618) | Freshwater microbial communities from Crystal Bog, Wisconsin, USA - CBH22May08 (SPAdes) | ecosystem: Environmental > Aquatic > Freshwater > Lake | place: Crystal Bog, Wisconsin, USA... | reverse complement strand
TGCAAGAACTAAACTAAATAACAAATATCAAGCAGTTAATAGCAGTAACTTAAAATTTAAAAATAATTAATTGACACTGTACTAAAATCCTCTTTTGAGTCTTCATTTTCAAATTTTTAAGCTGACAAATTTTCAAATTACTGTTCTTTATTACATTTGTTGTATGTGGGATAGTTATAAGAAGGGATTTAAAGCTTTTTTGCAACTTGAGAAATCGCTTAGCGAAAACTCTGTAGAGGCATATCTTAATGATATAGATAAACTTACCCAATACCTGATTGCTGCCCAGAAAGATTTATCGCCTAATCAGGTGGTACTCGCGGACTTACAACACTTTGTACAATGGATTGCCGAACTGGGACTGAATGCTACTTCTCAGGTTAGAATAATTTCAGGTATTAAAGCATTTTATAAATACTGTACCATTGAAGGTATTGTTACAGAACAGCCTACTTTATTGCTGGAGGCACCTAAGTTTAAAAGGAAACTTCCCGAAGTACTGAGTGTGCAGGAGATAGAGAATATGCTGAATGCTATAGACCTGAGTATGCCCGAAGGTGGTAGAAATAAAGCGATTCTAGAAACAATGTACAGTTGTGGTCTGCGGGTAACAGAGCTAATACAGCTTAAGATTAGTTGCCTGCATATGGATGTCGGATTTATCAGGGTAATAGGGAAGGGAGACAAGGAAAGGCTGGTGCCTATAGGCAATGAAGCTATTAAGTTTATTAATATCTATCGCCATAATATCCGCAACCATATTAGCATAAAAGCCAATAATGAAGATATTCTGTTTCTGAACAATAGGGGACAGGGGCTTTCGAGAATAATGATTTTTTATATTATTAAAGGGCTTGCGTTGAAGGCGGGAATTACGAAGAATATTTCGCCACATACTTTCCGTCATTCCTTTGCTACACACTTGATAGAGGGCGGTGCCGATCTGAGAGCCGTGCAGGAAATGCTTGGGCATGAAAGCATAACAACTACCGAAATATATACGCACCTTGACAGAGACTTTTTGAGAAGTACCCTGCAACAATTTCATCCGGCGTTTAAAAAGGAGGTATGAGACAGGAGGTAGGAGAATACAGATTAACGAATTAACTTATTGACGGATTTACTGATTAATTACCAAGGAAAACATTTGTTTAAATATGTTTTCAAAGATTCGATTTGGAAAATACGTTAATCCGCCAATTCGAAAATCCACTAATTAGTTTTAATTGCATAAAACAAAACAGGCTGACTTAATTAAAAGTTAGCCTGTTTTTTATAGTTATAAACTAAGTTCTTATTTGTACTGTGGTATTAAACCGTTGGCTAAATCGACCATTGCTTTAATGCTTTCATCAGCAAGAACACCTTTCTTAAATTCAGCAAGAATGTTTGGTAATTTGTTCTTCATTTCCAATAAGAAATGAGCTTCAAATTCTTTCACTTTCTTCACAGCAACTGCTCTTAATAAACCTTGTGTACCAAGATAAATAATAGCTACCTGCTCTTCCACCTTCATTGGTGAATACTGAGGTTGTTTAAGAATTTCTACATTACGGGCACCTTTGTCGATAACCAGTCTTGTAGCGGCATCCAGATCTCCACCAAACTTAGAGAAGGCTTCCATCTCACGATAAAGTGCCTGATCCAGTTTAAGGGTACCTGCTACTTTCTTCATGGATTTGATCTGTGCATTACCACCCACACGGCTTACAGAGATACCTACGTTGATAGCCGGACGGATACCTGCGTTGAACAAGTTACCTTCCAGGAATATCTGACCATCGGTGATAGAGATAACGTTGGTAGGAATGTATGCAGAAACGTCACCAGCCTGAGTTTCGATAATTGGCAATGCTGTTAAAGAACCTCCACCTTTTACCAGATGTCTGATAGACTCTGGTAAATCGTTCATGTTCTTAGCTACATCATCATTAGCAATAACCTTAGCAGCACGCTCTAATAAACGACTGTGCAGATAGAATACGTCTCCAGGATAAGCCTCACGGCCTGGTGGACGACGTAATAACAGAGAAACCTCACGATAAGCTACCGCTTGTTTACTTAAATCATCATAAATAATTAAAGCAGGACGACCGGTATCGCGGAAGAATTCTCCTATTGCAGCACCAGCGAATGGCGCATAGAACTGTAATGGAGCAGGATCGGAAGCAGATGCGGCAACAATTGTTGTGTAAGCCATTGCACCAGTTTCTTCAAAAGTTTTCATTACACCAGCAATGGTAGAAGCTTTCTGACCAATTGCTACATATATACAATATACAGGTTTGCCTGCATCGAAAAATTCTTTCTGATTGATAATGGTATCCACACAGATAGCTGTTTTACCAGTCTGACGGTCACCAATTACTAATTCTCTTTGTCCACGACCGATAGGAATCATTGCATCGATTGCTTTGATACCAGTCTGAAGAGGTTCTTTAACCGGCTCTCTGTAGATAACCCCTGGTGCTTTACGCTCCAATGGCATTTCGTACAATTCACCAGCAATAGGGCCTTTACCATCGATAGGCTCTCCCAAAGTGTTGATTACACGTCCTACAACGCCTTCACCCACTTTGATAGAAGCAATCTTTCCGGTACGGGTTACTTTAGCGCCTTCTTTAATGTCGCCGCTATCTCCCATCAATACCACACCCACATTGTCTTCTTCCAGGTTAAGTGCAATAGCTCTTACACCATTTTCGAATTCAACAAGTTCCCCTGCGCGAACATTATTCAATCCATAAACACGTGCAATACCATCTCCAACCTGCAGTACAGTTCCTACTTCCTGTAAGTCGGAATTTGCATTTACATTGCTAAGTTGTTGTCTCAATATCGCTGATATTTCATCAGGCTTTATCGCTACCATAAATATTAAATTTATATTGTTTTAAGATTATCCTTTATTTGTTATCTCAGTTTTTGTGTGTACACATTGCTTGCAAACTGCTTCTTAATGTCTTTCAGTTCTTTAGCAATACTGGCATCCATTAAGTTGTTGTTGAATTCTATTTTGAACCCTCCAAGAATGTTTTCATCCACCACTGTTTCCAGCTCAATTTTAGTAAGCTTCTGATCTTCCTGAACTTTTTCGATAATCATATTCTTTACCGCTTCACTTACCGGAACAGCAGTGGTAAGGGTAACTTTATTGATACCTTTAAGTTCGTTGTACAGAATTTCGAAACCTTCTGCAATATCAGCAAGATCTTTTTCTCTTCCTTTAGTAATTAAAAGGTTGATGAAAAGATTGGTTAGAGTATGTACATTGTCTTTTACAACAGCAGCAATAACAGCTTTCTTTTTTTCGCCTTGAATCACCGGACTTCTTAATACGTTCATGAAATCTTTAGACTGAGCGCAAATTGCTGCTAAGTATTGTGTATCCTTATATATTTCTTCCAGTATGTTCTGCTCTATAGCCAGATCTATCAGGCTCTTTGCATAACGGGAAGCTAAACGTGGATTAGTCATTGTTAGTTTTTGTGATAATTATACTAAGTAATCTGACTTGATTAATTAAGTTTCGCGCTTTTAACTACCTGCTCGATAAAAGTTTCCTGTTCTGCTTTATTAGCAAGCTCTCTGCGTAAAACCTGTGTAGCAACTTCAATAACTAAAGTACCTACCTGATTTTTAACTTCAGTAAGTGCTTCGTTCTTTTGTTGTTGAATAGCTAATTGAGCATCAGCAAGAATCTTATCGTACTCAGCTTTAGCTTTATCTTTAGCTTCGCCAATCATTTTATCGCTTTGTTCTTTAGCTTCTTTTAAAACGGTAGCTCTTTCTTCTCTTGCTTTTTGTAAGATAGCTTCGTTCTCATTCTTCATCTGAGCCATTTCTATCTTAATCTTTTCAGCAGAAGCAATTGCATCAGCAATACCAGTTTCTCTTTCTTTTAATGTAGAAAGGATAGGTTTCCAGGCAAATTTCTTAAGAATGTAAAATACAATCAAAAAAGCCAGTAATGTCCATACTAATAAACCTAACCCCGGTTGTAATAATTCCATTTAAAATTGATTTGATAATTTGATAAATTGATACTATAAGAAAGATTTAAATTATCAATACGTTCTTTCTTAATTCGATACTTTCAAATTAATTAAAGTACCCATTGCCCTGTGCTTTGGGTACTTTAAAAAAGTTTTGTGCTACCTGTACTATTTCAATACAGCAAGGATACCAGCGATAACTGCGAAAAGGGCAACACCCTCAACGAAAGCCGCTGTAAGAATCATGTTAGCACGAATGTCATTAGATGCTTCTGGCTGACGAGCAATGCTCTCAACAGCACCTTTACCAATTTGGCCAATACCAACACCAGCGCCTATTGCAGCTAAACCAGCACCAATAGCACCACCTAAGTGTGCAAGACCATCAACTTCTAACAAAATGTTCAATAAAGACATAACTGTTTGTGTTTTATAAATAAAAAATAAAAGACTAATTAATGATTAGTGATGAGCATCATCGTGAGCACCTTCCATAGCCTGACCGATAAATACTGCGGTAAGGTTGGTGAAGATGAATGCCTGAATAAACGCCACTAATACTTCGATAAAATAAATAAATACGGTAAATAAGATAGACACAGGAGCAAAACCCCATCCTGCCACATGACTCATTGCACCGAAGATAAATATCAATAAAATGAAACAAGTAATAACGATGTGCCCTGCCACCATGTTGGCGAAAAGACGAATCATTAATGCTGCAGGTTTGATAAACACCCCTAACAACTCTACTGGTATCAAGATAAATTTAACTAGGAAAGGAACTCCTGGAGGCCAGAAAATGTGCATCCAGAAATGGAAATTAGTACTGAACAATATTACTAATAAAGATATAACCGCTAATACTAAGGTAAAAGCAATATTACCAGTTACGTTGGCAGTACCTGGAATTAATCCTATAATATTATTGATTAATATAAAGAAGAAAATAGTTAACAGGTAAGGCATGTATTTCTCATACTTTTTACCCAGATTTGGTTTACCTACCTCATCTCTTACAAAAGTAATAACCGGCTCTACCAAACCTTGAAAACCTGATGGAGCTGTATTAGCACCACCTGCAATATATTTCTTAGCTACGTTAAGCATCAATACTACTAATAGTATTAAAGCCAACAGCATTTGAACAACGTTTCTGGTTAAACTGAAATCAAATAAAGAAACAGACTCTTCTACTTTACCTGCAGCATCTACCGCTACTATCTTACCTTCTTCACTTTTGTATCCGTTATATACTGCACCTTCTTCTAATTTAGCAAAAGAAAACATAGCCAGTCCTCTTTCTTTAGAGTATAAAATAACAGGTAATGGTATAGCGATATTGTGGTCGCCAATAGTTGCAAAGTGGAATTCGTGAGCATCCATAATGTGCTCCATAATTACTTTGGCAGGATCGAAAGTTTTAGCTTTTTCGGTTGTTTCTGCAGCAGATTTCTCTTCTGCATGCGCAACTGAAATACTCATTAACGATAATAAAAGTATACTGAAAGCTAGAATTGGCAATGATTTCACGAATTTTGACAACATATTCCCTTGTAAAATTTGGCGCAAATATAGGGAGCTAAATAGTTTGAAGAAGTTTTAAGTTTATTTATTTTTAATATTCTTTTCCACTCCGCAAAAGATGGGCTTAATACCTGAAAAAATCCTACTAGTTCAATATACCAGTAAAATACTGCCTAATAGAATGAAGCCTTACTCTTAATATCTATTACATATTATTCTTTTATTCCACTAAAACCGATTTTTATGAAATCCTTTTTTCCTTTTTACATTCAAAGCGATACCTTCGCCGCCTTAAATAAAGTTCTCAAGAATGATTAGCAGACGAATAATAAGAGTTAAAGTGATGCAACTTTTATACATTGCAGAAACAATGTATGATGGTGATTCACCGAAGAATCAGAGAGTAGAACTTAAAAAATCAATCGACAAAAGCCGTTCACTTTTAGCTTTTCTGCTACATAACACCATTGAAGTAGCAAAATATTCCGAAACATGGGCTCATAGCAGGTCTATGAAGCATATTGTAACGGAGGAAGATAGAAATATCAATACTAAGGTTGCAGGAAACGATGTTGTTTGGAGATTACTGGAAAATAAAAGTTATCAGAAGTTAGTTGCTGACGAAAAGCCAGAACTGATAACTGATAAGGACTATATTAAGAAGTTTTTCTTGAAATTGCAGGATATGGATGTATATAAATTATATATACATGCTGATAGCAGGGTGAAAATGGAGGAGATTAATATTCTAAGTATTATATTTAATGATATAATGCTGCAGGATGAAAATTTCGTTTCTTTATGCGAGGAGCTTTTTGCCAACTGGGATGATGATATAGAAGTACTTCAGAAAATAATACTGACTATTCTACAAAAGCCAAGTAGCTATAAGGTGGATGAATTGGTTTCGGAAGAAAAGTGGCAGTACGCTGTTCAGTTGCTGGAAACTGTAATTGAAAAGAAGGAATATCTGATGTCATTAATTGTTCCTAAGTTAAATAACTGGGAGGCTGATAGAATTGCATTGGTGGATATGATCTTTATTAAAATGGGGCTTGCAGAATTGTTGTACTTCGAAACTATTCCTACCAAAGTAACGATCAATGAATACATTGATCTTGCTAAAGAATATTCGTCCAAACAAAGCTCTCAGTTTATAAATGGTATTCTTGATACTATTCACAAAGAGCTACTTGTAGAAGATAAGATTCAAAAAGTTAGTTTTGTAAAAAGAAATAAATAAAGAATAATAATGAAACAACAATTACTATCGCTTATTGCTTTAGTTGCAGTTATTAGCTTTACTGCTTGTAAAAACAACGATCTTAAGCCTAAAGATGCGCTGAAATCGGCATTTGATACTGCCAACTTCACTACTGTTAAGTGGGTAGATTCATTGAAGGATTTTGGTACTATTAAAAATGGCGAAAAAATTCAGCTTGAATTTAAGTGTATTAATAGTGGTAACAAACCATTGATAATTACGAGTGCAAGACCAGGATGTGGTTGCACCATAGCAGATTATACCCATAGCCCAATTGCTCCTGGCCAACAAGGTGCAGTAACTGCTTCGTTTAATAGTAAGAACTTTAGTGGAATGGTGCATAAGAGTATCATTGTAAATACGAACACAAAGAATGGTACAGAGCATATACTTTATTTTTCGGGTAATATAACTGGCGGACCAAGCAACGATAAGGTAATGGTTCCACACAAAGAAGTAAGAGAAGAGAAACGCAATTAATCATAATTAAACATCAAATATGAACACAGTAATTTTAATGGCAGGCGGCGGTGCACAACAAGGAGCCGGCGGCGGAATGCAACAGTTTTTTCTATTAGGTATGATCATGGTGGTTTTCTGGTTGTTTATGATCAGACCACAATCTAAGAAAGCTAAAGAACACAAGTTGTTTATCGATAACCTTCAAAAGGGCGATAAAATCGTTACTACAGCTGGTATTCATGCTACAGTAAACAAAGTAAACGAAGATGGTACTTTACAAATTGAAGTAAGTCCTGGTAGTTATTTAAAGTTGGAAAAGTCTGCAATCAGTCAGGAGTGGACAGCGGCTATCAACAAACCAGCTACTGAAACTAAATAAGGATATAAATCGTGAGTTACGTGCGTAACGTGAGTCGTAAAAATACAATCCTTTCTAATTAGGTTTAATAATCTAATAGAAAAAGAGCAATCAAGAATTTGATTGCTCTTTTTCTATATCCGCACTATTCAGTTTTGTATTTCGTTAAACGTATTAAACCTTGAACATTTTGAACTTCTTAAACCTCTTGAACCTTCTTAAACATCATAACTAACAATCGCAGGATTCTCCAGCATCATCTTGTTTAATATCTCATGCTTCTCGGTGTTAACTGTAATAGTATAAACTACTTTAATTGTATTGTTCTGCTTGGATAAATTATTCCTGACATATTTTATGCCTTGTTTATCGAACTCTGCTTCGAGTTGCTTATAATCATATTCATCTACATTGTAACTTATATTGTAAAGTCTAACTTGTTTTACACTATCAATATATTCTTCCACTTTAATGATGATAAGCAGCGTAGCCATTACAAACACCCAGACAATAATAGCAATCTGGTAGAAGCCAAAGCCAAGTGCCATACCTATTGCAGCAGCCATCCAGATAGTTGCTGCGGAGGTAATTCCTCTTACGTGTAAGCCTTCTTTAAATACTACCCCTGCACCAAGGAAACCTACGCCCGATATAATGTTTGCAGCAATTCTGTCGGGGTTATTGGTAAAGGATTGAGATAGAATAGCAAAGAGACAAGAGCCAACACAGATAAGAATCATTGTTCTGAAACCTGCTGGTTTGCTCCTGAATTCTCTTTCAATACCCATTAAACCACCCGCTGTAAATGCTCCTATAATTCTAATGATATTTTCAACATCTAAATGCATATTTTTAAAAGTTGTTTTAAGTAATAAGTTTTAAGTAATAAGTTATTTAAAAATCAATCTTTATACAATTAGCTGATTAGGATAGTTTTACTTCTGAATGTTGTGCAGGTATCTGTACATCCTTAAATCCTTTATGCATCAGTCTTTCCCTGAATTCCTGTTGTACTTCATACTCCCCATGTACCAAGAATAATGTTTTGATTTTATTCTTATCCTGACAAGAAAGGAACTGACAAAGATCGTCGTAATCACCATGTGCACTCATACTCCTCATTACCCCAACTTCTGCTTTTACTTTATGCTCTTCACCATATATACGCACTTCTTTTACTCCTGAGGATAATTTGCCGCCAAGTGAATGTGGTTCACAGTAGCCTACTATCAATATGGTATTTCTATGGTCATCAATATTATTGGCAATATGGTGTTTTATCCTACCCGCATCTGCCATACCACTTGCCGAAATAATGATGCATGGATTATGAATGTCATTCAAGGCTTTACTCTCTTCTACACTTGCTGTAAACTTCAATCCCTGAAAGTCGAATGGATCATCATCTACTTCAAATATCTTTCTGATTCTGTTGTTGAAATACTGCGGATAATGTTTCACTATTTCAGTAGCTTCAGCACTTAGTGGACTATCCACAAAAACGGGTAGATGAGGCATTCTTTTTTCCAGTCCCAGTTGATTAATATAATAGAGCAATTCTTGCGTTCTTCCCACGCTAAAAGAAGGAATAATCAGTTTGCCTTTTTTCTCTATACAAGTTTTTACAATCCAGTCGTGCAATGTATTTAAGGAGCCTCTTACACGGTCGTGCAGTTTATTGCCATAGGTGCTTTCCAATAATAGGTAATCTACCTGAGGAAAGTTATCAGGAGAGCGAAGTATCACATCGCGATACTGACCTACATCTCCACTAAAAGCAATATGAGTAGTTATCTTATTCTCCGTTATACGCATATTTACTACGGCACTACCTATAATGTGGCCAGCATCGGTAAACATTGCTTCGAAACCATCAGTTACAGTAAACCACTGTCCATATTCCACAGCTGATAAGTGTTTTATAGCAGCTTTAGCATCCGCTTCATCGTATAAAGGTTGTACCGGAGGTAGTCCTTGTTTAGCCCTTCTTTTATTGATAAATTTGGTATCGTCACGCTGAATAACAGCGGAGTCTTCCATTAGAATTGCAGCAAGATCTTTAGTAGCTGGTGTACAGAAGATGGTTCCTTCAAAACCTTCTTTTACTAGCTTGGGTATTAATCCTGAATGATCTATATGTGCATGTGAAAGAATCATTACATGAATAGAAGTAGCTTCAAAACCAAAAGATGCATTCAAATCGTTTGTTGCTTTTCCCATTCCCTGAAATAAGCCACAGTCCAATAAAATTTTCTTTCCGTTGTTAAGTGTAATGAGATGTTTAGAACCAGTAACAGTTTGAGCAGCACCGTGAAATGCAATTTTCATATATGCAATTTTTGTGACCCTAAAGGTAATTGTAATTATCAATTGATAATGGATAATTGATAATTGTGGTATGAATTTTAATCAATTTTATTTTTTATTGGTTGATGAAAGTAATATTATTACTTTCGCCATCCTGTAAATGCCCAGGTGGCGAAATTGGTAGACGCACTGTGTTCAGGTCGCAGCGTTCGCAAGGATGTGCTGGTTCGAATCCAGTCCTGGGCACGATTAATAATTCGTTTATAAGATATAAACGAATTATTTTTTTTTATGTAAAGTCATCATAAATCAAATTTCAAAATTTGGATAATGTCGTAGATAATCTTGTTCGACTGATCGGTAGTTTCGGGCACGATTAAGAGGCAATTCTGAAAAGAGTTACCTTTTTTAGTTTTAATAATATAAAAAGAGAAGAGGCTGTCTCAAAAGTATGAGGCAGCCTCTCTTTATTCGTATCTCTGATGGAGAATGATTGTTGTTTAAGCTATTCTCAAAGGCTTAATTTACTTTTGAGACAGCCTCTTTAAAATCAACCGATTAAATATTTCTAAGACTTTAAATCTTCAAATTATTATTTTATTGCCTTTTTGCTAATCCGCTGATTGATTCAGTTTTCTTTGATCTCTTGTACCAGCATACAATTCATATTCCAATAAACGACAATCAATAGTACTGGTATAGAATTCTATTTTTCGTTTTGCTTTTAAGCCTATTTTTTTTGCCAGTTCTAGATTGCCGGTAAAAATATAACCAAAGAATCCACCACAACGCTGTTTCATAAAGTCCCCAATACGTTTGTAAGTTGCTTCCAGTTCGTCTATTTCCCCTAATCGTTCTCCATATTCAGGGTTCATAAATACAATTCCTTTTTCAGTTTCCGGGATTGGAGTATGTGCAAAATCGCATACTGAAAAAGAAATAAGGTTGAGAACACCTGCAGCTATTGCATTCTTTTTTGCATTTTCTATGGCTTTTAGGTCATAGTCTGATGCAAATATTGTAAGGTTGGGTACTTCTGTTATTTGTGTTTCCAGTAAGGCATCTTCTTCATGATATACGGATTCGTCGTATCCTTCCAGATGCATAAATGCCCAATTAGTTCTGAATAATCCAGGCTTTCTGTTGGTTGCAATTAATGCAGCCTCAATAGCTATAGTGCCTGAGCCACACATGGGATTGATAAATGGAGAAACCCTATCCCATTTGGATGCATATATAGTAGCCGCAGCCAAAGACTCCAACATTGGAGCAAGTCCAGGTATTTTCCTGTAACCATGTCTTGCCAGTGAATCGCCAGTTGTATCAATAAAAACTTCAGCAGATTCACCTTTCCAGAAAAGATTAATTACGGCACCACTTAGCTCTGATCCAGTGGTGGGTCTTACCCCACGTTTTTCCCTTAATCTATCTACTATGGCATCTTTAACCCTAAGATTTGCAAACATAGCGTTATTGATAGTTGGATTGTTTACATTACTGGTAACGGAGAAATATCCTGGATTCGGGATTATTTTTTCCCAGGCAATATCAAGCACCTGATGATAAATCTGGTCTGCATCGATAGCTTCAAACTGCTTCAAGCTATATAATACCTGACTTGCACATCGAAGATTCAGGTTAAGCTTTATACAGTCGTTTATACTACCATTAAGTTTTACCCCAGTTACAAACTGCTCTTCTACAGTAAAGCCAAGATCGCATACTTCTTTAAATAAATAAGGTGTAATACGTTTATGACAGGTAATAGTAATCGGTGCTTTGGTAATATATAAATTCATAAAATTTGCAAATGTAAGGTATAGTATATTGAGACTATACTAAAGTGTAACTGAAGTATATAAGTTTCGGTAGATAAATACAAAATAGGAATTCTTCCATTGCTAAAAGATATAAAGATTTAATAGTCATTAATTCGTTTATATTTATTATTTCGATTCAACTTAATCTAAGCTGAAACGTAAGGAATTATGTCAATCTACAATATAGTATAATAAAGAATAAGTTTAAGCTGTTAGTTTATGAGATAATAGATAACATAAATTGATTGAATTATTAACAAAATTGCTCTTTTGGGATCGAATTGTTATACTTTACTGACATAGAAGCGTTATTTCTGCTGTACCTATATATTTGCCGCTATCAGCTATTATTATAAATATAATTGCAATAATGTTTAAATTGATGATTACGACTATACTCTCTGTTTTACTACTTTCCTGTAGCAGTCATACGGCCAAAGTGCCAAAGCAAACTAAAACAGATTCTCCTTATACTTTCCCTACACTTAGTAACAAAGCTAAAACATATTACAATGCTGAAGTAGAGGCTAAATATCAAAAAATACTTGGTAAAAACTTTAATGGTAGTATTCTGGTAGCTAAAAATGGCGAGGTGGTATTTGAGGACTATAAAGGAATTTATAACTTTAAAACAAAGGAACCAATAACAGAAAATACACCTTTTCATCTGGCTTCAATCTCCAAGACTTTTACCGCTATGACCATATTGCATCTATACGATCAGAGTAAGTTAAGTCTGGACGATAAAGTGGATAAATACATTACAAACTTCCCATATGGTAATGTCACTATCAAAAATTTGTTGACACATAGAAGTGGACTAGCAAATTATGTTCACTTTATGGATGAGGCAAAAGTAGAAGTAGTGATGAGAAGAAATAAAAGAGGAAGAATGGTTCGTACTACTCGTGTAGTCGGTCATGCTCCGCGCATTACTAAATTGCTGAATAATGAAGATGTATTAAAATTTATGGTGGATAATCATATTGCTATGGAAGGTCGCCCTGATCGTGCTTTTAGATATTGTAATACCAATTATATACTATTGGCAATGATTGTTGAGAAAATTACAGGACAGAATTTTCCAGATTATATGCGTGATAGTTTATTTATACCTCTGGGTATGACCCATAGCTTTATATTTAGTATAAAAGATATTAATAACTATGTACCATCTTATCAGCATAATAATGCACCATTTGCATTAGAGAAATTTGACTGTATTTATGGAGATAAAAATGTATATAGTACAGTCCGAGATATGTTACTATGGGATAAAGCCCTCTATGCTGGTACTTTTGTATCCAAAGAAACCCTTGATATGGCCTTTAAACCATATAGTAATGAAAAAAGAAGTGAACATAATTATGGTCTTGGCTGGCGACTTTTAATAAAACCAGATGAAACTATTGTATATCATAATGGATGGTGGCATGGTAACAATACTGTTTTTACTAGACTGATAAAAGATACTGCAACCATTATTGTCCTTGGGAATAAGTTTAATAGGATCATATACAAATCAAAAGAAATAACTTCTGTTTTCTCACAAGCTGCAGATTCACTTCATGATGAAGAGTAGTTATTTATAGCCTGTTTAAAATTTATTCAATAAAAGCTTTATAGCAGATAACTTGACCATTTCTTCAGCAGATTCTATTAACAATTCATAATTCCTGCATAACCTTCTATCGTAATCGAACTAGGAAAATGTTCTTTCCACTATCCATTTTTTATGGATAGGTTTGAAACTAGCTTTATTTGAATCTTTTCGCATCACCACTTTTTTAACCCAGAATACGCAATAGAAATAATGCCAGTTAATTTAATAATTGGCTGATTTTTCAACTTCACCCCCTAAAGATCTACAAATACTATTATCAGCATTTTATTATGTCAGTTGGTATTGTGTTATGACATACGATACCGCTAAAATGAGGATCGATGGGGACACTATAGCAGTCGAAGTCAGAGTTGTGGGTTTTGATATTATCGTTGAAGGGGGTATTATCCAATAAAGGGTACAGTCTAAAAAAGTGTGTAAATAGTTAATTAATTGAACCAGATAATTAACCGTTTTTACAACCATATCCCAAACCCCTTTCCGAAGGTGGGGGAGTTAAACCCTACAATTTGTAAACAAGTTTTATCAGCATTTCATTATGTTAATTGGTATAACTCACTATTTTAGCTATTTAATTTCTAATGTGTAGCGTTAGACAAAATGCAGCTATCGAATTTGATATAAGCTTTACCAGTTAGGAGATTACCCCAAGGGGCGGGATGGTATTTTTGAAGCAAATGCTTCAAAAAATAGGTTTCAGGGAACTTATTGAACAAAATACAGACTTAACTCAGTCAAGATCGAACAGAGGATATAAAACATATTCTATTGTCGAAGGTTTTATTACAAGTATCTGGTGTGGAGCTAACAGGTTTCTACATACAGAAGCTACAAGACATGATGCGGCATTGAGTAAAATATTTAATTAGAAACACACACCGGGACAAGATACTTACAAACGATTTTTTAGCAAATTTACACAAGCTAAGAATCATAATGTTAGCCAGTATTTTTACTCGTGGATTTTCGACAATTTCAAATTTCACAACTTCACTTTAGATATAGACTCTTCGATAATGACCCGTTATGGTGTTCAAGATGGTGCTAAAAAAGGATATAATCTAATTAAAAATGGCTGACCATCTCTCCATCCGTTAATTGCATTTATAGCTGATGTAAAGTTGGTAGCAAATATGTGGCTTCGAAGTGGAGATACTTCATCTGCTAATAATTTTCTTGGCTTTATAGAAGACACATTATCCAAATTAAAGAACAAGACAATTAGTTTAGTAAGATTAGATATTGTTTTTTTTCAGTCGGATATTTTAGATTATTTAGAAAGTAGAACAATTGATTATATAGTAGCTGCAAGGTTTTTACAGCCTATTCAAAGATTAATAGCATCTAGTAATAACTGGATTTTATTAGATGCAGGAATAGAAATTTGTGAACAGGTATACCAAAGTAATTCCTGGTCGAAACCCAGACGATTGGTTATTGTAAGACAAAGAATAAAAGATAGACCAAAGGCAGCTGGTAAACAATTGGGACTATTTGCCGAAGAAGAAATTTATTAAAAAACTATTGTTACGCTGCGTATGTAACTAACCTAAAATTAGCACCTGTAGAAATATGGAGACTTTACAGAGGAAGAGGGGATGCAGAAAACAGAATCAAAGAATTAAAATATG
>Ga0208259_1000317_pt1 | contig 15028 bp, 15 predicted proteins | sample CryBogCBH22May08_FD_184618 | JGI IMG/M metagenome (GOLD analysis project Ga0208259, IMG submission 184618) | Freshwater microbial communities from Crystal Bog, Wisconsin, USA - CBH22May08 (SPAdes) | ecosystem: Environmental > Aquatic > Freshwater > Lake | place: Crystal Bog, Wisconsin, USA... | reverse complement strand
ACATAAGGTATATCTCACGAATTTTTCGGCTTATTTCGCTTACCCAAAGAAATACTTAAAAAGTATCGGAGAGCAACTCATTACTTTCTATGCGGTAATATCAAAAAAGGCAGGCATCACTGCCCGCCTTTTTTACTTTTTCCTTTTCACTTTTTACTTTGGCAAAACCTTAGTCATACTTATCACAAACTCATTAGGGTCATTCTTCTTAAAAGTTACCGTCATAGTTTCAGTTAAAAAACCCGGCGCAACAACTGTCAATACTGCTTTACCCAGAATATGTGTATTAAATATTTTCATACCATTTCCATCCAATTGGTATACCACAGTTTTTACCTTCTTTTTCTTTACAGAAGTTCTCACTTCAGTAATTACAGCAGTCAATACTGCTTCCTCTGTAGATCGGTTTATCACAGAATAGCTACCCACATTATGGCGCTTACCCAATACAATTACTTTATTACCCAAACTTGCTCTTTCAGCTATTTCAGGGTTCAATACCTTGTATTTCCTGATAAGCAATTTAGCCATCATCTTTTTATGCTTGGTACCCTTCTTAAGCGATATAGTCAGTGCATCAGTTCCTCCTGCCTTTTTCTTTTGTCTATTCTTTATAGGCACCTCTTTGGAGGTAGAATATTTCACAATCTTCGCACGCAAAGCAGTCATTTCGGTGTCTTTAATATTCGTAAATACCGTCAACAAATTATCGTTTATCTGCTTTTCTACTGCTTCTGCCCTTTGTACAGCCTCTTCCTTCTTTACAAAATAAAAATAAGAAAATGGAAAATCAACAGAAGAAGCTAATTCAGTGTTATTTACCGAATTTGCTTTCGATATGCACCTTTCTACAATTCCTTCCAGCGTTTCAGCCACATCTCTTTTCATGCTATTTACAGAGTTAGTTGTCTCAGCAGGTATTTTAGCCTGTACTTTAATAGCAATGTCAGAGTCGGTCAATGCCAACGCCAATCCATCACTTTCAGTTTTATATTCCGGTAGGTCAATTAATATAGCAGGGAAATCAACTTCGATGCTTTTCATTACTCTTTGCGTTTCAAGTTCCGCAGCTTGTACTAAATCCATAGTTTTGATTTTTAATAATTAATAATTTGTTTCATATAAAATTTTAACTCTTCTAAGCTTAATTTTTATTCATTAATCGAAAAAACAATTTAACCGTTTAACCATCTATCACTACTTTTTCATGCTCTCGTTAAGTAACAACATCTCAATACTAAGTTCCTTTTTCATCATATAAAGTTCCAAATAGAATAAGCCAAGTTTCAAAAGCGACATACCAAGTTGCTAAATGGATAGGCTAAGTTTATATTTCCTATTACTAAGTAGCTAAATGGATATGCTAAGTCCAAAAAGGGTAATACAAAGTGAACACACCTCAATATCAAGTAGTATAATGGTATCGTCAATTCTAAAAAGGGTAATACAAAGTAGCAAATTGATATAGCAAAGTAAATTTTATCAAATGCCAGGCTAAGTATTCATTCCTATGCTAACCCAATACCTTCCTTTTCACAAATCCCACCTAACTTATATTTCTAAGAACTTTATCTTTTAAAACACCAAACCTACAGCTATCACCCCGCACTTCCTATGTCAATCATCATACCCTACAATGTTTATAAACAGTTGGAAATCCACCACTAAAGCGTAACTTAAAAGATTTACAAAATATATCGCGCTTCTAAAAAAGTCCAATATATCCTAATAGCTATACTGCCATTGGTTATTAGCCCAACAGTGCAGTATTAATTGTATAAAATAAAAAAGGAAATAAGAATAAAAAAGTAGAAAATATTATCTTCAAAAAGAGCAATTCTTTCTAAAATAACCCCCAAATCACCAAAATAAAAAAATAAAACAAACAATAAAGCAGAATATTAACCATATTAAGGTTGTTTACCTTAAAAGTTGAAGCCTCACAAACTATAAGTATTAATCCTCAAACCTTTTAAACTATAATAGTTTAATCGCTTGCGATTCTCTCTGTTCTCTGTATTTGTATTAAAAAAAAACTCCGTGTTCCTCTGTGCCGCCGTGGCTCTGTGGTTCAATGTATTTGTATTTAATCGCAATGCAACAAAGCATTTTATTTTAGAATAGGTCAGCTTGTACATAAAAAAACACCCCATAAAATACTGTATACTTTATGGGGTGTCTATAAAACAAATATTATTATCAAACTAGTGGCGCATCAGAATCACCACCGCCGTTACCAGCATATTAAACAATGCCAACGGTATCATGCTTTTCCAGCCAAGATTCATCAACTGATCGTAACGGAAACGAGGAATTGTCCAACGTACCCACATAAAGAAGAAGATAAACATCACCACCTTAGCCATCAAAGTAATAATACCGATTGTAGCAGCGAAGTTAGCGGTATGGTTTGCCGGATTAAAGAATGGTAAGTCGTAACCGCCAAAGAATAAGGTAGCCATTACTGCACTACTGATAAACATATTGATGTACTCGGAAAACAAGTAGAAACCAAGTTTCATAGAAGAGTACTCCTGATGATAACCAAAGTTCAATTCGTTCTCTGCTTCTGGCAAATCGAATGGTGTTCTATTACATTCTGCAAAAGCACATACCAGGAATATCAGGAAGCCAAGTGGCTGATAAATAACGTTCCAGTGGTGGCCGGGGCCTGTTTGTTGTTTTACAATTTCTCCTAACTGTAAAGTACCCGTCATCATCAGTAGAGCAATCATACTTAAACCCATTGCCAGCTCGTAACTTATAGCTTGAGAAGCTCCTCTTAAAGCAGCTAATAGATAGAACTTATTATTACTTGCCCATCCACCAATCATTACACCATATACACCCAGACTAACCACCCCAAAGATGTACAAGAAACCGATATTGATATCTGCAACCTGCAAAGCAATTGTTCTGCCAAACAGTTCTACTTTATCGCCCCAGGGAATAACAGCACAAGTCATTAAAGCGGCAGTCATAGCCAATCCAGGTCCTAATATGAATAACCATTTATTAGCACCAGAAGGAATAATTTCTTCTTTAGCAATCAGTTTAAGACCATCTGCGAAAGGTTGTAAAAGTCCGAATGGACCTGCGCGGTTAGGACCCGGTCTGTCCTGTAATATTGCTGCCACTTTACGCTCGGCAAATGTTGTATACAATGCAATACCTAAACTGGCGAAAATGATAACTGCAATCAGTATCAGTTTCTCTATTACCAGCGCTGTGTCAATTAAAAGTAAAGTCATTTATAATCAGTTGTATTATTTAAAGTCTGTTGAGTGAGCCGGTCTATCCAAAGAACTCAATTCAATATTTGTTTTGTTCACTTCACTAATAGTATGAATATCCATTAATAACTGTGGTTTTTGTCCATACATCACCGAACCAAAGGTTTCATTAGATTTTTGTAGCCCCACATAGTGCCCCTGAGATATTACTGAATGACGACTTACTGTAGAAGGTCCTTCAATAGTCCAGTCGGCAATATCTTTTTTATCAAAGCGACATTCATTACATATCCATCCAGTATTACCATTAGATGCTTCTTTTACTTCACCCCACTCATCTTTACGGGCAGTAACACGGAATACTTCATCTCCTCTCATCCACAACTGTACTTCGCCACAACATTTAGGGTTAGAACAATTTCTATGTGCATCTACAGGCTTGGTAAACCAAACACGATTTTTAAAACGGAAAGTTTTATCAGTCAAAGCTCCTACAGGACAAACATCTATAACATTGCCGATGAAATCGCTGTTTAAATTCTTTTGTATGAAAGTAGCAATCTGAGCATGATCGCCTCTATCTAATATACCATGATCGCGAACTTCTGCTACCTGATTTGCTGTAAATACACAACGGTAACATAGAATACAACGCGTCATGTGTAACTGAATCTTATCGCCTAAATCAACCTTAGGGAAAGTTCTTCTCTGAAACTCATAACGGGTACCACTCTTACCGTGTTCGAAGCTTAAATCCTGCAAGTGACATTCACCAGCCTGATCGCAAACAGGACAATCCAATGGATGATTTAATAGTAAGAATTCTACCACACCAGCACGAGCGTCTACTACTTTTGGTGAAGTAATATTTTTCACTTCCATTCCATCCATCACAGTGGTTCTGCAGCTTGCAACCAGCTTAGGCATAGGGCGAGGATCCTTTTCGGAACCCTTGCTTACCTCCACCAGACAGGTGCGGCATTTACCACCACTACCTTCCAGTTTGCTGTAGTAGCACATAGCAGGAGGGGTAACATCACCGCCAATCTGACGTGCAGCATTTAAGATAGTAGTGCCCGCAGGAACTTCTATCGTGATATTATCAATTGTTACTTTAAATAATTGTTGTTCGCTCATAATATTAAGCTGTTACAGGCACATGAATTTCGTCTGCATAATGTGCCAATCCATAATTTCTTTTTTGTGATTCTTCGGGATTCAATACATGCCATTCAAATTCATCTCTAAAGTGACGAATAGCAGCCGCTACAGGCCATGCTGCAGCGTCGCCTAATGGACAGATTGTATTTCCTTCTATTTTACTTTGAATATCCCATAGTAAATCGATGTCGCTCATCTTTCCTTTACCATGTTCAATGTTGTGTAATATTTTTTCCATCCAGCCAGTACCTTCTCTACAAGGAGAGCATTGTCCACAGCTTTCATGGCGATAAAATCTTGCTAAAGTCAAGGTGTTTTTAACTACACATTGATCTTCATCCAACACGATGAATCCACCACTACCCAACATACTACCAGTAGCAAATCCACCATCAGATAATCCTTCGTAGTTCATGATTCTCTTCTCCCCTTTCGCTGTGTTCAGCAATAAGTTTGCAGGAAGAATTGGCACAGAAGAACCACCAGGAATACAAGCTTTTAATTTCTTGCCATTGGCGATACCTCCACAGTATTCATCGCTATATATAAAGTCTTCTACACTGATAGTCATATCTATTTCGTATACCCCAGGTTTACGAAGATTACCACAGGCAGAAATTAATTTAGTACCAGTAGAGCGGCCAACACCAATCTTAGCATACTCTTCGCCACCCATATTGATGATAGGCACAACAGCAGCCAAAGTTTCTACATTATTAACCACAGTTGGTCTGCCCCATAATCCTTTAACAGCAGGGAAAGGAGGTTTAATTCTTGGATTACCTCTTTTTCCTTCCAGCGATTCAATCAAGGCAGTTTCTTCTCCACATATATAGGCACCAGCACCACGCTGAACATGAATATTACAATCGAAACCTGAGCCTAAAATATTCTTACCTAACCAACCATTATTTTTAGCTTCGGTGATAGCCTGTTCAAGAATATCCACTATCCATGCATACTCTCCTCTTATGTATATGTATGTATCGTGGCTACCTAAAGCATAGGAAGAAACTATTAATCCTTCGATTAAAAGGTGTGGAAGAAATTCCATCAGGTATCTATCTTTGAAAGTACCCGGTTCGCTTTCATCGGCATTACATACCAGGTGACGAGGAACGCCTTCTGGTTTTGCTATGAAACTCCATTTCATACCTGCAGGGAAACCTGCACCACCTCTACCACGAAGTCCACTTTTTTTAACATCTTCTACAACTTCATCGGTTGACATTGTTTTAATAGCCTTTTCTACACTGCGATAGCCGCCGTGTTTTCTATAGGTTTCATAAAACCTTATGCCTTCGATGTGTGCGTTTTCTAATAATAACTTTACTCCCATATACTGTTGTCAATAGTCTATTGACTAATAGTTTTTGTTATTAAATTATGATAGTTTAGTAGCTTGTCGAGACATCATTTTCCATTGTCCTTTTTCCTTCACCCACACCATCATAATATTTAAATTAAGATGGGTTGCCTTTCCGTCTTCTTTTGTTTCAGTACCTGTTAATATATATCGACTAACTACTGTATTTCCATTTACCACCAACGAGATATCTTTAATTTCAATATCGCTGTATGTTGATTTATTATGACCTACATCCTGAAGTGTTTGCTTACGATTGGTTAGCTTACCTCCTGAATGTCCGTAAGTAATTTCTTTTGCCAACAATTGATCCAGAGCAGCACTGTCTTTATCAACAAAAATAGCCTTATGAATAGCCTGTACTTTAGCAGTTACTTCAGCTTCCGTTTTAATCTGTGCATTTGCTATACTAAAACTAAAAACTAAAGAAAATAATATGTAGGTAATCTTCTTCATATATTAATTATTGATAGCTGCATTTTTTCTACACTCTTCCACAATAGCATCCACTTTTTCTTTGGTAAGATGTTCGCGATAATGCTCACCTAACTGCATCATAGGTGCATAACCACAGGCACCAAGACATTCAACCGTTTTTAGGGTGAATAGTCCATCTGCAGTTGTTTCGCCCGGTTTGATAGAAAGCTTTTCCTGTATATACTGAACAATATTATCGCTACCAGAAACCATGCATGGACCAGTATGACAAACCTCGAATAAATACTTGCCTACAGGTTTTAAATTGAACATACTATAGAATGTAGCTACCTCGTATACTTCGATAGGTTTGATACTTAATAGTTCGGCAACATAATCCATTGTTTCGGAGCTTAACCAGCCACCAAAACTTTCCTGTGCCAAGTGAAGGGCCGGAATCAAAGCACTTTTTTGATATTCCTGCGGATAACGATCTACCAGTCGTTTAAACTCCGCCATTTGTGTATCATTAAATTGCAGTGCCATTATTTTCTTCTATTTTTTAATTCTATAATTTTTTTCAATTTCTTAGCATCAGATAAATCCTGATCTCTCCCCACTGTTAATTTATTCTGAATCAGATGATTAACATGTATCACTTTAAGTTCAATTCCATCTTCTGTATAGTCAAAAGCCATTTTATAAACTTCCTCAAAATTCACTCCTGGCAAATCACAAAACAAATCAATTCGAACTGGTGCATTACCTAATTTGACATATCCAGAAGAATCCATTAAATCCTCAATGCTTAGATTAAGATATTTGAAACCAAAATCATTTATAGATTTAATAAGCTTCAAACAATTTTCCTCTGAACATTCATAAAAAAGATCCATATCTTTTGTTGTTCTATAGTGTCCATGAACAACAACAGCTAAGCCACCAACCAATACAAATTTAACTTCGTACTTTTTAAGAAGATTAATAAAATCGATATAATTATCATCAAAAATCATCTTCTTCAGCTTTAGATTTCAACATTTTCCCTCCAACCTTCTCAATTTTGTCAGGATAAAAACCTGCAATTTTAACCCAGACTTTTTTATTCCAATCCAACAAATCTATTAACCTCTCTTTGATACTTTTATCAGCCCAATATAATAAATCTTCTTCTTCCCCTTCCTCAAAAGAAACTTTTCCTCCCACATATTCCATATTTCCTTTACGAAGAATCATAGTTAATTATTTACGCATCTAGCTCCCCTGCAATCAAATTCAGGCTACTCATAGTCATTACTGCATCGCTCAACATGCCACCTTCTATTAATTCAGGAAATGCCTGATAGTAAATAAAGCAAGGTCTTCTGAAGTGTAATCTGTAAGGCGTTCTTCCACCATCGCTTACAAAGTAGAAGCCCAGTTCACCATTCGCTGCTTCTATGCTATTGTATACTTCACCTTTAGGAATTTCTGTTTCTCCCATGATGATTTTGAAGTGCCAGATTAGCGCTTCCATCTTGGTATAAACATCTTTCTTTTCAGGAAGATAATAAGCAGGAACATCAGCATGATAAACATCAGCTTCAGCTCCTTTGAATGATTGTACTTTATTGTAAGCCTGTTGTATGATGCTTAAGCTCTGCCACATTTCTTCGCCACGAACCAGAAAGCGATCATAGTTATCTCCAGTTGTTCCTACTGGAACTTTAAAATCAAAGTCTTCGTAACTACTATATGGAGAATGAACACGCACATCATAATCTACACCTGTTGCTCTTAAGTTTGGACCAGTAAAGCCATAGTTCAAAGCACGTTCCGCACTAATAGCTCCTGTACCTTGCAATCTGTCCATGAATATTCTGTTTCTCTGCAACAGTCCTTCAAACTCTTTTAAAGCCTTAGGATATTCTCTTAAGAATTTCTCGAGTTTCGTAAACGCTGTATCTGTGAAATTCCTTTCAAAGCCGCCAATACGCCCAATATTAGTAGTAAGGCGGGACCCACATACTTCTTCATATATTTCGTAAATTAATTCTCTAAACTGCATTACATACAAGAAACCTGTATAGGCACCAGCATCCACCCCAACGATAGAATTACAAATAAGGTGATCGGCAATACGGGCAAGCTCCATGATAATTATTCTAAGATAATCAACACGCTTAGGTGTTTTTACCTTTAATAATTTTTCACAGGTAAGATGCCAGCCCATATTATTCAGCGGACTACTACAATAGTTTAATCGATCTGTAATAGGCGTAATCTGATATAATGGTCTTCTTTCAGCCAGCTTTTCGAAAGCTCTATGGATATATCCAACAGTCTGATCTGTAGATACAATTCTTTCTCCATCCAATTCCAGAATATTCTGAAACACACCATGTGTAGCAGGGTGTGTAGGTCCAAGATTTAAGGTAGTTGTTTCCTTTTCTATGGATCCTTTTGGTAATATGTGATGTTGTTGTGTGTCTTGCATGTCCCTATTGGGTTTTACATCAATTTATTTAATACTTCCTCCTCTACCAAACATTTCATCGTCCTTATCTATTCTTGTCTGATCTTCCAATGGAAATTCCTTTCTTAAAGGGAAATAATCCATCTCATCTACATTCAATATTCTTTTTAAGTTAGGATGACCAACGAAGTTTACGCCAAAGAAATCGTAGGTTTCTCTTTCCATCCAGTTGGCGGAAGAGAACAATTTACAGGCAGTAAATACATCGGGAGTCTTAACATCGGTAGAAACCTTGAAACGAATTCTAACATTGTCTACTAGATTATGCAGATGGTATACTACAGTCAGTTCTTTGCCTACATTCTCAGGATAATGAACCGCGCACAAATCAGTCAGAAATTGAAACTTCAATTCTTCATCATCGTACAAAAACTGTAATACCTTCAGATTGTTTTCTTTAGGTGCTTCAAAAGTGAACATTTCATAAGGCTCATCAAATCCAAAGACCTGATCGCCAAATTTGTCTGTTAACTTTTGTTTTATTGTATCAACACTTAAACTCATATTATCAAAGTAAAAAGTAAAAAACAAAAAGTAAAAAATATACAGTATCGCTACCTTCTATATTCTTAATTTTTAATTCTTAATTATTAATTAAACTACTGTATGCTATAACCATCCATCAGGGACTGATACTGCGCAGTATTTCTACGGCGAACACTTTCCTGACCTATCAAATCCTGAATCTTCATAAACCCATCGATAATTGCTTCTGGTCTTGGAGGACAACCAGGAACATAAACATCTACCGGAATTATCTGATCTATACCTTGTAATACACTGTAAGTATCAAATATACCACCGCTACTGGCACATGCACCAACAGCAATTACCCATCTTGGTTCTGCCATTTGCAGGTACACTTGCTTAACTACAGGACCCATCTTTTTAGCAATCGTTCCCATCACCATCAATAAATCGCACTGACGAGGAGAGAAACCAACACGTTCAGCACCAAAACGCGCTAAATCGTAATGGCTTGCCATGGTAGCCATGAATTCGATACCACAACAAGAAGTAGCAAAAGGTAGAGGCCAGATAGAATTCTTACGAGCCAATCCTACCACATCGCTCAACTTGGTAGTAAAAAAGCCATCTCCACTGAATCCCGGAGGTGCTTCAGCAAACCCGATTGCATCTGCAACCTTTGCTTCTTTTGGATGAATATTAAAACGTACCGGACGCATATTTTTGATTTGATAATTTAATATTTCGATAATTTGATAATGAAACGGTGTAGGTTTCTAATCATTTTATCACAACAGCTTATCAGCTAATTTGTTTAATCTTCCCACTTAAGGGCTCCCTTTTTAATAATATATATAAAGCCTACCAGGAAGAAAGCCACAAACATTAAAACAGCATAGAATGTGTGCCATTTCATGGTAATATCAGCGGCAAAGTCCTGAAAATTAACTGCATAAGGATAGAAAAAGATTACTTCCACATCAAAAAGAACGAAAAGAATTGCTACCAGAAAGTACTTGATAGCCATCGGATGACGAGCATCGCCATGAGAAGGAATACCACTTGTAAATGTTTGAAGTTTATCAGTAGTCTTTCTTTTTGGGCCCACCCAAGCCGAAAAGGCAATCATGAAGGCCACAAAACCTGCTGCAAAAATTAACTGGATACCGATTGGTAAGTAATCCGCAGATGAACTAACACTTGTAATATTATCTAATAATACCATATTCCTAATTTAAATGCATTTTTCTGCTTTGGGAGTCGCAAAAGTATGTTTCCTGACAATATAATCCTTATTAAAGTTTACACATTAAAATAATAAAAATATTAAATTGTTATTGATCCTTTGTGTTTTTCAGTATACCTATGTTATAAAAAGCAAAAATGCTGTTATTAACTAAAGAGATTATTCTGTAAAGCATGACCCGGAGGATTTTTATCCAAATGTTGATAAGCCTTTAACGTTACCTCTCTCCCTCTTGGTGTTCGCTGTAAGAAGCCTTCCTGAATCAAAAATGGCTCATATACCTCTTCCAATGTACCTGCTTCCTCTCCTACTGCAGTAGCAATAGTAGTCAGACCAACAGGACCACCTTTGAATTTCTCTATAATTGCCAACAGAATTCTATTATCCATTTCATCCAGCCCGTGCTCATCCACATTCAGCGCTTTCAGAGAGTGTTGGGTAATACCCATGTCTATTTCTCCATCGTTTAATACCTGCGCAAAATCGCGAACTCTTCTTAGTAAAGCATTGGCAATACGCGGAGTACCTCTACTTCTGCGGGCTATTTCGCCAGCCGCATCGGAGGTTATATTGGTCTTTAATATAGAAGCACTTCTTTCAATAATCTTCTTCAGCACCTCCGCATTATAGTATTCCAGACGGGATTTTATTCCAAATCTCGATAATAACGGGGCAGTTAATAAGCCACTACGGGTAGTAGCACCTATTAAAGTAAATGGATTTATGTTGATCTGAATACTTCTCGCATTTGGACCGCTATCTATCATGATATCTATCCTGTAATCCTCCATTGCAGCATATAAATACTCTTCCACAACGGTACTTAAACGGTGAATTTCATCAATAAACAATACGTCGTTTGGTTCCAGATTGGTTAATAAACCAGCAAGATCACCTGGTTTTTCTATCACCGGACCGGAAGTTTCTCTGATATTCACCCCTAATTCGTTGGCAACAATCCTACTCAGGGTAGTCTTTCCTAATCCAGGAGGACCATGAAATAATACATGATCTAATGCTTCGCCGCGAATTTTAGCAGCTTTAATAAATATCAGCAGGTTCTCGATTATCTGTGGCTGACCAGAAAATTCCACAATTTCTTTGGGACGAATAGTATTCTCGAATTCCCTTTCTACCGGAGAAAGATTATCCTGATCGCTATTTAAATTGGGATTTGCCATTTTGAACTGTGTGATTATGAAAACGAGACAAAACTAAATGAAGAAACACTATAAAAAACAATTAGTTCAAATTAAGCATCACTCTTTTATAAAAGTAACAGAAGAAATTGCTTTTTTATTATCATCCAATACATTAATAAGATATACTCCTTTAAATAATGAATGAACATCAATATTTTCAATGATATCCGTAGCTTTTCTGGCAACAGAAAGTACCGTTTTGCCAACGGCATCATTTATAGTAATAATATAATTTGTATTAAGATTATCCTTATTCAATTTTATGGACAATTGCCCAGCAACAGGATTTGGATAAATAACCATACTATTATCGGAAGAAAAGTCTGCTACTAAAACTTTAGAATATTGAATCTGACCTGATTCTGTATAGAAATAAGCACGGTAATAATTCACTCCTTTTCCTGGTCCTACATCATTATATATATATGATGCAGTAATGCTACTTTTATCCTGTTGCATTAATCCTAGTTCTACAAAGTCTTTCCCATCTATACTTTTCTGAATGTAGATAGGAGCATTGTTTTTGTTTTCATCTAATGTTAATTTTAACAATGCAGATTTGTTGTTTCTCTGCAGGGTAAAATCTACCAGCTTCAAGTTCAGTATCATTGAACCGTTTGCCAGAGTCTGAGCATAAGGATCGAAGGTTACAGTAACCGGATTAAAGGATAGTTTATAGTACAAATGATTGCCACTAAACGGTGCCGACAATCCATTGCCCGCATAAGAAAGATTACCATTGCCCCAATCGAAGAAAGTAATTAAAGTATCTTGTGCTGATGAACTTCCTTGCACTCTAACTACAACAGGACCTCTGAAATAAGATGAAGCTGCACCAGAAGTTACTGTCTGGTTTACTACATTCAGCTCCATTACATTTCCAGCGGCTACTAAGTACTTAATATTATAAGTAGGCCAGCCATTACCATATACATAATCTGTAAAGAAAGGGGTTATATCTGCATTTAAAGTTCTATTAAATAAGTGTAACAATGTATCAGTTGTTGCTGTCTTGTATGCTAATGCAGGCGAAGCAATATATTGTTGCATTGTTTTAAAATAAAGTGAATCGCCACACATTGTTCTTAGCATTGATACAATCATTGCTCCTCTATCGTATACTGAGCTGCCATAACTGCTATTCCAGATTAAGTTGCTGTTGCCAATAGAGCTATTAGGAATCCATGCACCAACGTCTGTTATACCTTGTGCTCCTTGTTTAACCCCTGTTCTTTTAGGAACCACTGTCTGACCGAAAGTAGATAACAATTCCGATCCTAATATCTCTCCATATACTGCAAACCCTTCTGCTAACCAAAGATCATTCCATGTTGCAAAACTTACCTTATCACCAAACCACTGATGCATCAGTTCGTGCGCCAGCGTAGTAACACTACTTATACCACTGGAGGCTATAGCAGAAAAGGTTTGGTGTTCCATACCTTCTGCACCATAAAGTCCTTCATAATAACCATGTTTCTCAGTTTTAAAAGGATAGTCTCCATACTTCTGACTAAAAATACTTACCAACTGTGTTCCCTTATCCATAGCACTAACAGCTTGCGTATAATTGTTGGTTGGTTTGCCTGCCAATAAATAATATACTACTGGAATTTTCACTCCACCAATCGTAATAGGCACTCTATAATATCGATTATATCTGGCCACACAAAGACCTACTAAATAAGAGGTAATAGGGTTATTTACTTTGTAATGAAACAGTCGGTTATTGCCATAAATAGCTGAGTCTTTTAACACGCCATTCGCTGCTACCCAGAAGGTATCAGTGCCAGTCCAGGGTACACTTACAAAAATGTCCATAGAATCTATCTTATCCTGCATATCCGCTTTGCAAGGCCACCAGTCACGGTCTTCGTATGATTCGGACAAAGTAGATATATATTTTAAATTAGTAGTTTGATCGGTAGATAAAGTATAACCCGATGCAGCACCAGAAGGACTTGGAGGGATACCCTGATAATATATTCTAATAGAATCTGCTACTCCTTGTGCTAAGGTTTGTGTTAATTGTATTGTGATAATATTTCCGTTTCTGTTATATGCAGAAGTAGCCAGTGTTTGATGATGATAAATAATAGAATCCACCCCCAGCACGGCATTCATATCGAAGCTGATAGAACTTACATTATATTGTATGGTAGTAAAATCTGTTTGAACATACCCTTTAATATACGTAACGGTAGTATCGGGATTAATTCTCCAGAAACAAGTATGGTGCTTCACATCTATATTGCTACCAGTACCACTATAGCCTGTAGAGAAAACTGTTTGGGAATTAGCACTTAACAGAATGAAAGCGAGCAAGGCAATTGTGAGTATATATTTACGAATCATTAAATGAATAATTGGCACCAAATATACTTGTGGCATATGTGATTAAAGACATTAAATTAAGTTAAAAGTAGATTATCTTTTAAAATGAAAAGGTTAACAAGTTATAATATTGCTTTACTCTTAATATACACTTAACTGAATTTCTATAAAATGATACCATTAATCAGTAAAACATACCTTTTTGAAGATAAGTTAATTGAAGTATTGATTCCAGAAAATGAAACTATACATCATCAATACCAGCTTAAAAAGGAGAATATTAAAAAGGAGTATAACACGAAAATAACTCCTCCATACTGGGCTAAAATATGGCCGGCATCTATAGCTCTTTGCAAATTTATAGCTACCAACACCCATTATATTCAGGATAAAAATGTAGCCGAAATAGCTGCTGGACTTGGGCTTCCTTCTTTACTTGCTGCTCATTATGCCAAAGAAGTTCGATGCAGTGATTACAATATAGATGCAGTAGAAACCATTCGGCAGTCAATTGCTATAAATCATCTGAGCAATGTATATTCCAGTAGACTTGACTGGAGAAATATACCTACTGAGTTTAACCCTGATATACTATTACTAAGCGATGTAAATTATGAACCAGAAGCATTTGCTATACTACAAACTCTCATTATTAATTTACTACAAAATGGCATTAATGTAATCCTCAGTACACCACAAAGATTGGTAGCCAAATCCTTTGTAGAGCAGCTACTTCAGTATTGCACATTAAAAGAAAATTATAATATAAAAGATGAAAATGTTAATTGTACAATAAGCGTGTTTGTATTAAATAAAAATTAGTAATAACCAAAAGACAGAGTAAAAAACATATTGCATTCAGTTTATCTACCACTTTATTGAACAATTTTACTTGAATACTTGGATATGTTTAAAATTTTCCAGCAGTTCAATTTTGGAAAGATTATTTATACCAAATAACATAATAAATAGCTGATAAGTACGTTAATTATTCATGGCTTCTAAAATCAAGTTATCGGTTACAGAGGATTTACAATATTTAAAACGCCTCTTTCATAAACATCCTGTCCATTTACATAGCAGAAT
>Ga0208259_1000316_pt1 | contig 15042 bp, 12 predicted proteins | sample CryBogCBH22May08_FD_184618 | JGI IMG/M metagenome (GOLD analysis project Ga0208259, IMG submission 184618) | Freshwater microbial communities from Crystal Bog, Wisconsin, USA - CBH22May08 (SPAdes) | ecosystem: Environmental > Aquatic > Freshwater > Lake | place: Crystal Bog, Wisconsin, USA... | reverse complement strand
CGCCAATTGATGGCGGCCTAGGCCTAAATCCGTCTACCCTGTCTCCGAACACGGTAGACGTTGAATAAATCGGGTAAAGTTGGTCTATTTACCTAGCCGATAAGAAGCGTTTTTTAAAAATACTACGCCTTAGTAGATGGGATGAATGAAATTGCAATTTAATCAGCGCTTCCCTAGGGTAGCCGCCAAAAATACGCTAAATATTACTGCTATCCGTTTCATTTGCTTTTATATTCATGCGTCAAGTGTTAGTGGATAGGTATAGCTTGACTGACTGTTTCACAATCCTAAAAAATCACAAAACCAATTAAGGTGAAAATTTTTCTGATTACCCACTTGTTTCAGTTTATTTTCTTAAAATTGCTATTGCTGTAAGAATAGCAGCAATAGCATCACATGGATGGGCTAGGTTTCCGAATAGCTTACGCGTACAATGTTTGTGTAATTAACTATTATATAGGGTTAAGATTTATTTGTCAAAATGGTTGCACGGCCTCAAATTTACACCGCTTGCTCATACTGTGCCGACTAATAGCAAGCCAGCGCCTGCTGGGGCTGTGATGGGGTTGCCATTATGCTTAAAATGACAAGCTTGCGGTTAAAAGTTGCTGTACGGTTTAACTTAATAGATAATTAAGCGTTTTTTTAACAAAGTTATATTGTTTTTTATTATGCAAATTACGATGCTTAAAGCGAAGTTACACAGAGCCACGGTGACCCGTTCAGAATTGGGTTATGAAGGCTCATGCGCGATTGACAGCGCCATTCTTGATTTGTCAGGCATCTTGGAATACGAACAAATACAAATTTATAACATTAACAATGGCGCGCGTTTCAGCACTTATGCCATCCGTGCGGAACAGGGCAGCGGTGTTTTTTCGGTCAATGGAGCGGCTGCGCGGCTGGCTTGCCCGGGCGACCTGATTATTGTTTGTGCCTATGCCTTGCTGACCCCACAAGAAGCGGCGCATCATAAGCCATCCCTTATTTACTTCAATGGTGACAATGAAGTGGTTCGTTCGGCCACCGCCATCCCAGTGCAACTGGCCTAGCAGGCATTCACAGGGCGTCAACTGCGTGCAGCCAGTCATCAGTCCATCGCTTGGGTTGTATCTGGCTGCGGTTAACGGTATGCTGATCGGTTATGCAGATTCATCTTATTTCAGTGGGCAACCGCATGCCTGCCTGGGTACAGCAAGGCTATGACGAATATGCCAAGCGGCTGCCGCGCGAATGTGCTTTGGCGCTCAAAGAAATCGCCCCGGGCAAGCGCGGCAAAAACAGCGATATCGCCCGTATTGTCAAAGAAGAAGGGGAGCGTATGATAGCTGCCATTCCGGCCGGCGCCCATGTGGTGACCTTGGATATCCCGGGCAAGCCTTGGACAACACCGGAGCTGGCCCAGGCTATGCAAGTTTGGCAAAGCCAAGGGCAAGCGGTTGCTTTATTGGTGGGTGGGCCGGAAGGCTTGTCCGAGGTGGCACGGCAATTGGCGCAACAATCTTGGAGCTTGTCGCCGCTGACGTTCCCCCATCCCCTTGTGCGGGTGGTGGTTGCCGAGCAGCTTTACCGTGCTTGGAGCATCCTTAATAATCATCCTTATCACCGTTAATGCCAGCACAAATTATCCTTGCCTCCTCATCTCCCCGGCGCAGCGAATTGCTTGACCAGCTCAACATACGCCATAGCGTCCATGCCTTTGCCATAGACGAAACCCCCTGTCTTCACGAACCCCCTTTGGCTTATGTGCAGCGTATGGCAGCGGAAAAATCCTTGGCTTGCCAACAGCGGCTCCAGACCGCTTTGCCTATTTTGGCTGCCGACACCACTGTGGTGCAAGGCGGGCTGATTATGGGCAACCCCGGTGATCAGGCCGAGGCGTTGGCTATGCTGGCGAGGCTGTCCGGTACTAGCCACCATGTTTATACCGCCGTTTCGTTACGAGGGCAAGATCATGGCCTAGCGGTCAGCATCACCGAGGTGATATTTAAAAGCTTAAGCCAAGCGGACATGCTGGCCTATTGGCAAACCGGAGAACCGGTTGGTAAAGCGGGTGCTTATGCCATACAGGGCAGGGCGGCGCAATTTGTGGTGTCAATTAACGGCAGTTATTCAGGCGTGGTTGGCCTGCCTTTGTATGAGACAGCAGCATTATTAACCCAACAAGGCATATCCCCATTGCATGAGTGAAGAAATCCTGATTAATGTCACACCGCCGGAAACCCGTGTGGCGGTGATTGAAAATGGTGTGTTGCAAGAGTTGATTATTGAACGCACCCGCGAGCGGGGTTTGGTCGGCAATATTTACAAAGGCGAAGTTTGCCGGGTGTTGCCGGGGATGCAAGCGGCCTTTGTCGATATTGGCTTGCCCCGGGCGGCCTTTTTGCACTTGTCAGACCTGTGCGCCAAAGATTTGGAAAAGAAAGGGTCGGAAAACATCGAGCATTATTTACACGAAAGCCAAAGCTTGATCGTACAAGTGGTGAAAGACCCCTTGGGCAGCAAAGGGGCTAGGCTGACCACGGAAATCTCCATACCGTCACGCTTCCAAGTCTACATGCCTTATGCCAATGCTTCCGGCGTGTCGCAACGTATCGAACAAGAGACCGAACGGGCGCGCTTAAAAGTTTGTTTGGACAGTTTCCGCACCGCCCATCAATGCGGCGGGTTTATTGCCCGCACCGCAGCTGAATGTGTGGAAGAGTCGGTGCTAGTGGCGGATATGACTTTTTTGGTCAAGTTGTGGGAATCGATAGTCGCAAAAATCCCCGAGTCCAAGCCTAAGCAACTGATACACAAAGACTTGCCGCTTAGTATAAGGACTTTAAGGGATTTATATAAAGAAGGCATTGAGCGGGTGCGGGTGGATTCGCGCGAAACCTACCATCGCTTGCTGGAATTTGCTGAAGTGTTTGTGCCGGAAATTGTCCCCGTTGTTGAGCATTATTCCGGTGAATGTCCGGTGTTTGACATTTACAGTGTTGAGGATGAAATAAGGAAGGCTTTGGAGCGCAAGGTCAAGCTCAAATCCGGTGGGCACTTGGTATTTGACCAAACCGAAGCGATGACCACAGTGGATGTCAACACCGGCGGTTATGTGGGCGGGCGTAATTTGGAAGAGACTATCTTCAAAACCAATTTGGAAGCCGCCCAAACTATTGCCCGCCAGTTGCGCCTGCGTAATTTGGGCGGCATCATCATTATCGACTTCATCGACATGAAAAGCGAGGAACACAAGCGGCAAGTGTTGCTGGCTTTGGAGCGCAACCTCGAAAAAGACCGCGCCAAAACTAAAATCACCGAAGTGTCGGTGTTGGGGTTGGTGGAAATGACCCGAAAACGCACCCGCGAAAGTTTGGAGCATATCCTCTGCGAGCCTTGTAGTGCTTGTGGCGGGCGTGGTGTGTTGAAGACGGCAGAATCTATGTGCTTGGAAATTTTCCGCGAAATTATCCGCGAAGTCAGGTTGTACAAAGTCAAAAACCTGTTGGTGTTGGCTTCCAACGGCGTGGTGGAGATGCTGTTGGATGAAGAGGCAGATATGCTCGCCGAATTGGAGACTTTTTTGGGGGTGCAGATTAAATTCCGTGCGGAAGCGGAATACAATCAGGAACAATACGATGTTGTCCTGTTATAAAGCCGCGACGCCCTAAACCGCGTCCCGTCCCTACCTTACCCTGCCCCCTTCCCGTGATCCATCATCTAACGCGTGCCACATGGCATCTCTTGTTCTGGACATTGCTGGCTACTGCGATCAGCTTGACCGCCTTGCGGCTGGCATTGTCCGGCGTTGACAGCTATCAGCAAGAGCTGGCATCGCAAATCGCAAATAAAGTGGGCTTGCCGGTAAAAATAAGCCGTTTACGGGCAAGAATGCGCGGTTTTGACCCAGAACTGATAGTTGAGGGCATTGCCTTTGGCAATATCCCGTACCACCCTGTTATCGAACTGGCCGAAATCCGTTTAGGTATTCATTGGTTCGACCTGTTGGCCAAGCGTGATTGGTTGTCAGCCACTTGGGTGTCACTGGTGGGCTGTAAGTTGTCGGTGATCCGCAACAGTGATGGCAGTGTGGCTATTGCCGGTTTAAAAGCGACCGGAAGCGATCCTTTATGGTTGTTGCAAGGCAGTAAATATGAACTGTTGCACAGCGAAATCAGTTGGCATGATGCCAGGCATCCGGCCGCCCCCTCGGTGACTTTAAAAAATGTCGATATGGTGATTTTTAACGAGGGCGAACAACACCGCATTAATGTCTTGATGCCTTTGGACGACCAGCCACAAGGGCAAGCCTTACGGGTCAGCATGGCCATTAAGGGCAATTTTTTCCAGCCCGGGGCAGTGGCCGGTGATATCTTTGTCGAAGGCAAACAGCTCGATTTGCCGCATTGGTTGGCGGGTTATTTGCCCGCTGATGTCACCTTGCAATCAGGGCGGGCTTCTTGGCAGGTTTGGCTTAAGCTACAACATACGCAAGTGGTCGCAGTGCAGGGCGAGTTGGCTTTGCACGGGCTACACGCGCTTAGGCAGGGCGTGGGCATGGTGCCGGTCTCTAGCTTGACGACACGCTTGCAATGGGCGCGCCAAGCGCAATGGCAACGCTTAAGCCTATCGGGCTTGCAGTGGACAGACAACAACAGTAAACCGCACCAAGCGAGCCTGGGCATCGGGGCGGAACAAAGCCCGCAGGGGGAGTGGCAAAAATTGGCGATATCGGTCAATCAGTTGGATTTGCAAGTGGCGTCCGGATTGGCTGCTTTTTTCCCCGATGTGCCGAGCAATTATCTGGGCGGGCTAAAACAGGCGCAAATGTCGGGGATTCTGCAAAAACTACGTGTTTATGCAGACCTTAGCTCGCAACGTTTCGCGGTTGATGCAGCGGTCAGTGGATTGGCGATGGCGGCCTTGCCGGGCATACCGGGTTTTGCCGGACTGAGTGGACAGGTGATCGGCACCGAGCAACAAGGCGTAATTGATGTAAGCTTGGCCAACAATAGTATAACGATACCCAATTGGTTTCCCCTGGCACTACCGGTTGACCGTTTCCACAGCCGTATCCGTTGGCAACAACAAGACCGGCAATGGCGGTTTGCCAGCGAACAGTTTGACTTGGCCTTGCCGGGCTTCAGCAGCCAAAGCCAATTCAGTCTGAGTGTGCCTAGCAATGGCAGTACACCTTTTATGGATTTGGCCATGACCTTTGCCAGCGACGAGGTCGGCAAATTGGCGGCCTATCTTCCAAAGAAGGTTATGAAACCACTGGATTATGAATGGTTTTATAATGCTTTTCCGGCAGGTAAGGGCAAAAATGGCCAATTGGCTTTTGTCGGCCACCTCGATAAATTTCCGGAAACTCCGGCTGACGGTGTGTTTAGGCTTAGCGTTGATGTCGAACAATTGCAGCTTAATTACGCACCCCAATGGCCTATGCTCAGCGGTATTTTTGGCAAAGTCCGCATCGACAACAAAGTCCTGACCTGCGACGTGACCGCCGCAACCAGCCACCAGCTGCAATTGGCCAAGGCGGTGGTGGTCAATCCGAACATACTGGCCAGTAAGGAATTGACAGTTAAAGGTGCCTTGGATGGCGCGATTAGCGACGTGTTCGGTTTTCTGCAAGCATCGGAACTAAAAGCCAGCACTGATAAGTTTATAATGGCCTTGGCCCCCAAAGGCAATACCCACATAGATGCCGATCTGGTTATCCCATTGGGTGGGGTGGGCAAGCCCAAAGTAGCGCTTATTGCCAAGCTGGACGGAGCGGCAGTCAATGTGTTGCCGTTGGACTTATGGCTGGAGCGGTTGGTGGGTGATTTAAAATTCACCGAAACCGGAATGACCAGTGACCTCATCCACGCCCAAGTTTTGGGCCACCCCGCCACCCTAGTATTCAGCAATCCCTTGCCCGCCAGCATTTTAATCACGGCTGGCGGCATGGTTTCCATCGACCAGCTACAGCAACAATTTAAACTCCCTGATTGGCGCTGGGCACAAGGTGATCTGGCCTACCAATTGCAGTTGTTTTTGCCTGATGAAGCTTCCGGCAAAATCGCCGACAATCCTGCAAAAATCACCATCCATTCAGATTTGCAAGGTGTCTCGTTAAATTTGCCCGGCGGCTTGGCAAAAACTAGCCAACAAAAAAAGCCCTTGTCGCTGCTGTTTTTGCTGAATGATGCCGCTGAACTGCCAGTCCGGCTAGATTATGACCAGCAGCTTAAAGCCGCCATTAAATTTGCCATGCCACAGCGCGAACTGCAATCGGGGCATATTGTCTTGGGTCAAGGCGAAGCTGTACAGCGCAAAGCGGCCGGGCTATGGTTAGACATTAATGACGCTACCCTGCCGTTGGATGACTGGCTTGCTTTTATCGGCAACCTCAGCAAATCCGACGCACCTGGCGGCGTGCCAGCCAAGAGCCAGGACATCAGTGGGTTGCTGCGCCATGCCAGTGTCCATACCCAAGACTTGCAATGGTACGGCAGCTCTTTAGGGGCATTTGATCTGGCGTTGCAACCCCATCAACGGCATTGGTCGGCCAGTTTTGATAGTGCATTGGCGACGGGCATAGCCATTGTGCCGAAAGACCTTGGTGGTGGTGAAAAAATCAGTTTGGATTTGGCGGAACTGGACTTGACCCAACTAAAAACCATGAAGGCAGGCACTGGCCCGACTGGATTGGCCGACGCGGCAAGCCCTGCCAAGCAGCCAGAACATCTGCCCTTAATCAGTGTGCGCAGTGCCAAAACCCTTTGGCAAGGCATTGATCTAGGCAGTTTATCGGTTGAAACGGAACATTTGGACAATGGTTTGGCCTTTAAAAAAATTGACCTGATGGGCATTAAGCTGCAACTGTCCCTTTCCGGCGCATGGACAGCCAGTAAAGGGCAGTCGCACACGCAATTGCAAGGCCACTTGCGTACCCCTAATGCGGGCCAGCTGTTATCTGACCTGAATATCAGCAAAGATTTGGCGGAAACAGTGGGCGTTGCCGATTTTTCCTTGCAATGGCCCGCCCCCATCTATGATTTTTCCTACAAGAATTTGCGCGGCACACTGGATATGCATTGCCAAGATGGGCGTATTTTGAGTGTGGAACCCGGCTTTGGCCGTATTCTTGGTATCTTGGCTTTACAACAATGGGTCAAACGTTTGCAACTTGATTTTAGTGATGTCTATAAGCAAGGCTTGACTTTTGATAGGATTGACGGACATTTTAGCCTTGATAAAGGCAAGGCACATACCCAGAATTTGCAAGTGAATGCCGTACCCGCCACTATCAGTTTGAGCGGCGACTTGGACTTTGTCAGTCAGGTCATGGATTACGATGTGGCAGTCGTGCCAAAAAGCGCCGATGCTGTACCTATAGCTGGTACAATCGTCGGCAATGTCAGCACGCTAGTCGCCCTAGGGCTAAGCGGCAGCCAGCAGGACGGTTTGTTTTTTGGGTCGCACTATCAAGTCAAGGGCAAATGGAGCAATCTGGTGATTGTACCCCATCATGAAAACGATGGTTTGTTCCAAAAAACCTGGTCGGGCATCACCACCTTTCCTTGGTTAGGCAGCCCCTATAAAAATAACAACATACCCTAATAGGCAAATACAATGAGTAAATGTGCAGCGATACAAATGGCCTCAAGCCCTAATATCAGCTCCAACTTGCTGCTGGCAGATCGGCTGATTGCCGAAGCGGCAAAAGCGGGGGTGCAATGGGTGGCGCTACCGGAAAACTTTGCCCTGATGGGCGATCATGAACAAGACAAAATTAATGCCAAAGAAACGGACGGCTCTGGCCCCATCCAACATTTTTTAGCCACGACCGCCAAAAAATACCATGTTTGGGTTATCGGCGGCACTATGCCAATGGCCTGTGACAAACCCAATAAAGTCCGTGCCGCCTGCCTGGTTTATAACAGCCAAGGCGAAAGGGTTGCCCGTTACGACAAAATGCACTTGTTTGATGTCAGTGTGCCGGGCACGCAAGAAGTTTACCGCGAGTCTGATTCCATCGCCGCAGGGGAGCAACCCTTGGTGCTGGACACCCCGTTTGGCAAAATGGGCATTGCCGTTTGTTACGACTTGCGCTTCCCCGAATTTTTCCGCGCCATGATCAAGCAGGGAGTGGAGATATTGGTGGTGCCTTCAGCCTTCACCGCCGAAACTGGCGCGGCGCATTGGGAATTGTTGCTGCGGGCGCGGGCAGTGGAAAACTTATGTTATGTAGTTGCCCCCAATCAGGGAGGATTCCACAAAAACGGCCGCAAAACCTTTGGTCACAGTATGATTATTGACCCTTGGGGCAGCGTGCTGGACTGCTACAAGACAGGCAGCGGATTTGTGTGTGCCGACTTGGACAGGGAGCGCGTGGCGAAAGTGCGCTCTCATTTTCCGGTACTGGAACATCGCCGAATATTTTGTGAATAATTATGCATTTGATAGTAAAAGCATTGTTGATGAGTGTGCTGTTAGTGGCCTGTGGTGGCAGCAAGGATGTCCGCTATCGGGACACAGAGTTATTGGAACGTCCGCCGGTCTTGGCGGTTGAGAAAAGCTCCGTGGATGAAACGGTTATTGAACCGGAAGTTAGCCAAGAACACAAAAAGTCGCATAAAAAGAAAAGCAAAGGTAAAGGTGGCTTAGGTGATGCCGTGGTTTTGGTGGAAGGCAAGCCCATGCACATCAAACTTGACTTGCCCATAGACAAGGCATGGCGCGACGTGGGCTTGGCACTGGAACAAAGTGAAATCAAAATCACCGACCACAACCAGAAACGGGGCCTGTATTATGTTTACTACACCGCCAAAAGCATTTTTGGCCTGTTCACCCGCAACAAAGATGAACAGCACGAAGCCAATTTTATGGTGTCCGTGCAGCCTGATGGTGACTGGGTGAAAATCACCGCCATTTCAGTTAACCCCAGCGATGACACTGATAACGATAAAAATGCCACCAGCGACAACGAAGCATTGTTGCTGGATTTGTACGAAGCAATGCACGACCACCTGAAAGAAGAATGACTATCCAGTGGCTAAGCCTAACCGCTTAGCCGAACTGCCCTTTTTTAGCATCACTGCCGAATTGCCAATGGAATTATTGACACTAGCCAAACAAGCCATCTTGACCCCTGCCAACCTGCACGACCACCATATAGAACAAATTATGGCGCGGCTTATCTGTTCAGCGGTTGACGTGGCTGACATCTATTTCCAATCCAGCCATTCTGAATCATGGCTGTTGGAAGGCGGCATCATTAAAGACGGTAGCCATAGCATAGAACAGGGCGTAGGTGTCCGCGCAGTGGCGGGTGACAAAACCGGATTCGCCTACAGTGACCGCATTGAATTGCCGGTGTTGTTGGCCGCCGCCGACAATGTGCGGGCCATCGTCCGGCAAGGCCAAAATGCCACCATCAACTTACGCCAGCACAGCAATACCCATTGCTATTATGCGCCGCTCAATCCGTTGCAATCGTTGGCAGACCAGCAAAAAGTCGATTTGCTGAATTATGTCGATTGCGAAACCCGAAAACTGGATAGCCGTATCGAAGAGGTGATTGTTAGCTTGTCCGGCGTTTATGAGCAGATTTTGGTGGCTGACCACGAAGGCATGTTGGCGGCCGATATTAGGCCGTTGGTGCGGATGAACGTCAGCGTCATTGTGGTTGACCAAGGCCGGCGCGAGCAAGGCAGCATGGGCGGTGGTGGCAGGACTGACTATAGCTACTTTTTTGAACAAGACCGGGCCTTGGGCTATGCCAAAGAAGCCGTACGCCAAGCACTGGTCAATCTGGATGCCAGTGAAGCACCGGCAGGTAACATGACCGTGGTGCTGGGGCCGGGCTGGCCCGGCATCTTATTGCATGAAGCGATAGGGCATGGTTTGGAAGGCGACTTTAACCGTAAGGGTACGTCCGCGTTCAGTGGTCGGGTGGGGGAACGGGTCGCCTCAAATTTATGCACCGTAGTTGACGACGGCACCTTGGCGGGCTGCCGTGGCTCGCTGAGCATTGATGATGAAGGCACTGCCACAGAAAATACTGTATTGATAGAAAACGGCATTTTAAAAGGCTACATGCAAGACAAACTGAATGCCCGTTTGATGGGTGTCAAACCCACCGGCAACGGGCGGCGCGAATCCTATGCTTGCCTGCCCATGCCGCGTATGACCAACACCTATATGCAACCAGGCCAGCACGACCCCGAAGAAATAATAAAATCGGTCAAAAATGGCTTATACGCCAAAAATTTTGCTGGTGGGCAAGTGGACATCACTTCAGGAAAATTTGTCTTTTCGGCTAGTGAAGCCTATATGATTGAAGACGGAAAAATCACTCGCCCGGTCAAAGGTGCCACTCTGATTGGCAATGGCCCGGATGTATTGACCAAAGTGTCCATGGTCGGTAACGACCTGCAATTGGATTCTGGCGTAGGCACTTGCGGCAAAGACGGGCAAAGCGTGCCGGTCGGTGTTGGACAGCCCAGCTTGAAAATTGATCAGATAACCGTCGGTGGGACGGGTGTTTAAGCCCTACAATACAACAGGCAATCCAGTGCAAAACCAAGAAGATATTCAACAACAGATTTACCCGCTCAAGGAAATGGTCCAGCGCTTGTTGGACGAAGCCAAAACACAAGGCGCGACCGCCGCTGAAGCGGGTTTAAGCCAAGAAAACGGCTTATCCGTAACGGCCCGCTTGGGCGAAGTGGAAACCATCGAACACCATTGCGACCAAGGCTTGGGCATTACCGTGTATTTTGGTCAGCGCAAAGGCTCTGCCAGCACCACGGATTTATCGCTGGAGTCAATCAAGGAAACCGTCACTGCCGCTTGTAGCATAGCCCGCTACACCAGTGCGGATAGCTTTGCCGGATTGCCTGATGCGGCCTTATTGGCGACCGAATTTCCCGATCTGGACTTGAACCACCCTTGGCCTATCCATGCCGATGCCGCCATTGCCTTGGCCATTGATTGCGAAAATGCCGCACGCAACCACCATCCGGAGATCAGCAATTCGGAAGGCGCCACCGTCAATACCCACCAAGGTATCCGTGTGTTGGGCAATAGTTTGGGTTTTTTGCAAGGCTACCCATCCACCCGCCATTCGTTAAGCTGTTCGGTGTTGGCGCAACGTGGCGACAGTATGCAGCGCGATTATTGGTATACCGTCGCTCGAAATCCGGCGGATTTGGAACCCGCCCAAGTGGTCGGCATAAAAGCCGCCGAGCGCACCTTGCGCCGCTTGGCGGCAAGACGTTTGCCGACCCAGCAATGTGCGGTATTGTTTGCTGCAGAAATTGCCTCCAGCTTACTGGGTTCGTTCATTGGTGCCATTAGCGGCGGTGCGTTATACCGTAAATCATCCTTTTTGCTGGATGCCTTGGACACGGCAATTTTCCCGGACTTTGTCCAGATCACTGAACAACCGCACTTGCCGAGGGCGTTAGGCAGCGCCAACTACGATAGTGAGGGCGTGGCCACCCAAAACCGTGTGCTGGTCGAAGACGGCGTGTTGCGCAGTTATGTGCTAAGCAGCTACTCAGCCCGTAAACTGGGCCTGCAAACTACTGGCAATGCCGGTGGCGTCCGCAATCTGTCTATCATTCCGGGCAAGCTGGATTTTCAAGGGATGCTGAAAAGCTTGCACACTGGCCTGCTGGTCACAGAGCTGATGGGGCAGGGGGTTAATAATGTGACGGGTGACTATTCGCGTGGTGCGGCGGGTTTTTGGGTGGAAAACGGCGTTATTTTATACCCCGTGGAAGAAATCACCATTGCCGGTAATTTAAAGGACATGTTCAAACAGGTTGTCGCCGTTGGCAATGATGTCGATTACCGCGGCAATATCCGCACCGGCTCGCTATTGCTGGAACGGATGTCGTTGGCGGGGGAATAAGGTCGTATGGTGTATAGGGGCGCTTCGACTACGCTCAGCCAACGTGGTTCGGTTCGGCTGTCCTGAAGTTAGAACCGTTCCCTGAACGAAGTCGAAGGGCTATAACCACCCCTTACGCTTAAATATCCAATACGGCGCAATGCCCGCCAATAACATTATGAACAACGCACCCGGATAACCAAAGGGCATATTGAGTTCCGGCATGTTTTGGAAATTCATGCCATATATGCTGGCAACCAACGTGGGTGGCAAAAACACTACGGCGGCAATTGAAAAAATTTTGATGATTTTGTTTTGCGCGATATTGATGAAACCCTGCGTCGAATCCATCAAGAAATTGATTTTGTCAAACAAAAAAGTGGTGTGTGCCATCAATGTATCAACATCCCGGGCAATCTCCCGCGCATTTTCTTGCAGTTCAGGAAAGTTACGCAAATGCCGTTGCAAAAAGGCGATTGAACGTTGTGTGTCCATCAGACACAGGCGGATTTTTCCGTTGCTGTCCTCCAACTGGGCTAGTTGGTCAATAGCATGTTCCAAATCCGAATCAATTTCTTCCAGCACCAGATAACTGACATCCTCCAGCTTGCGGTGAATATCTTCTAAATTGTCGGCCAGATTTTCCACTTTTTGCTCAAAAATCACCACCAATAGCTCTTGTGGGTTAAACGCCTCAATTTGTCCACGGCGCGCGCGCATCCGTAGCAGCCTAAAATCTGCCAACGCCCCTTCGCGTAAGGTGATGAGCCGCTCGTTCTGCAGGATAAAGGCCACAGTAGCTGTCTGATGGCGGCTGTCGTGTTGCGCCAAAAACAACGAACGCACATGGACACCGACCGAGTCACTAAAATAACGGGCGGAAGATTCAATTTCCTCAACCTCTTCAGACTCTGGCAATTCCGTACGCAAAAAAGCCTGTAGTTGGTTGCGCTCCTCTTCACTAGGGTCGTGCGCGTCTATCCAAGCCGCTGGCATATCGCCATTAAAGGGATGTTCAGAAGCGGCCAGTTCCTTCAGTTTGCCTTCTTCAATGGCAAATAATCTAAGCATTAAGGTAGTTCCGTCATCATTTTTTTAATTTTAGCCAGCACTTGTTGTTGCTGTTGCGGGTTCAGTTTGGCAAAATCCTGCTCAAATTGCCCTAAACCATAAGCCATTGCCACTGCGCCATCAGTATTGCCAGCCAAGCCACAATCGGCAAATACCTTACTGATAGCGGGCTGCGCGTCATCCAGCAGCATTTCAGCGGACAACACTTTTTTTATCAGGGTATAAATATGGATAAGTACCTTTTTGCCCGCCAACAGATCGTCGGCGATGCGTTTGGCATCCTCATTAGTGTAACCTCTGCGCTTAGAATCGGCAAAAGTGGTGAAGGTCAATTTTACCGGATCGCCCTGGTCAATCTGGTAATCCAGCACAAACGGGCTGTTTTGCGATTCTATCAGGCTTTCGGCCTCCACCACCGCCTGTAACTGTTGTTGTTTGCAGACAATTTGCAGCTTGATATTATCGTAAAGGTTGCGGTCGGGTCGTGGCGACTGTGCCCAACTGAAGTTTTGGTTGGTCAACGGGTCACTTTGTTGTTGATAATGCCAATTATCAGCATAACAATGCGTTGCGCTGAGCAAAGCCATGAGCAGGGTTAAGGTAAAAAAAACATTGCGTGTGAAAAAGTATCTGTTGTTCATATTTATTATGTTCAATGCCAGTAAGGTAGGCAAGCTTTTCATGCCCATGCCGATCAATCCAAACACCCTTGCAAATAACGCCGTAACAAGTCCAATGACAACAACGCAGCTTGCTGTTGCTTATGGGCCGGCGGCCCGGACAACCGGTGTTGTGCCAAATGGCTGGTATCCGGGGCCAATAAATAAATGCTGATGCCCGTTGATTGCCCCCTGTCAGCAAAACTTTCCTGACTGTCAGTGAACGCTTGCACCAATGCACAATCGGCCCCGCTAGCAAGCAAATCCGCAGCCAAATGTTGCATCGTCTCCCGTCCGTCGCACACCGTAGCCCCCGATGCCACGGCTTGATAATAAGCGCTGCTCAGCAACCAATCCACTGTTAAGCATAAACTGCCCAAGCAACCACGGCTCACCGTTTCCAGCACCGCCAAGCGCAACTGGTGCCGCTTCATTAATTCATCAATCACGCCGACCAAATCACTGCAACGGGCTGTGCTGCTGTCATCTATGGCGAACACTTTGTCACCCAATGGCGAGGCTACTGCATCAGTAAGCAAGTTTAGCAACTGTTCGGGGTAGCCATGCGGAAACAGCAGTTTAATTTGCACCTCACCCAAGCTGGCCCGGTAGCCTATCGCCACACCCTCCGGCAAGGCAATCGGCCTAAGCAATTCTTGGATGGCGGACTCACCTATACCCATAGTCTTGAGTGTGATGAGCCGGTCAGCCGCTAAAGCGAAGCGCTTATTTATGGTGGGCAAAATGCGTTCAGCAAACAAATGGCGCATTTCCGATGGCACACCCGGCATAAACGCAAACCAGCAGCGCCCTGCTTGCACACTAAAGCCCGGGGCAGTACCCAGGGCATTGTCCAAGCGTTGCGCACCTTTTGGCAGCAGTGCCTGTTTGCGGTTGGAGTCGGGCATTATCCGCTGGCGGCGAGTGAAAAAATCTTGTATTTGGGCAAAAGCCAGCTCATCAAATTCCAGTGGCAAGTCAAAGGCTTCCGCCACCGCTTGCGCGGTCAGGTCATCTGTGGTTGGCCCTAAACCACCCGTACACAAACAACAATCGGCCCGACCGGAAATTTCTTTCAGTAATCCGACCAAATCATTCAGCTTATCGCCCACAGCCGTATGGCGCGACACCAAAAAACCTAGCTGCACCGCCTGTTGCGACAACCAGGCGGCATTGGTGTCGGCAATCTGTCCGCAGACAATTTCTTCGCCTTGTGAAAATATTTCTAATGTCGGTTTCATATGTTCTTTGCTCTAAAAATTAAGAGTTTGAGATACGGGACAAATACTTTGAATGTTTCCGCCAGCTTGGTTTTGTTATGGTGCGTTGCCTAGCCTAGCGGAAATTTTCAGAGTAGTTGTCGCCTCGACGGTTAAATCTTAAGCGGCTTTTTTGTTCCGAGTTATCTCCTCTGCGTTTGGTTTTTGGTTAGCTTTGGTC
>Ga0208259_1000312_pt1 | contig 15143 bp, 12 predicted proteins | sample CryBogCBH22May08_FD_184618 | JGI IMG/M metagenome (GOLD analysis project Ga0208259, IMG submission 184618) | Freshwater microbial communities from Crystal Bog, Wisconsin, USA - CBH22May08 (SPAdes) | ecosystem: Environmental > Aquatic > Freshwater > Lake | place: Crystal Bog, Wisconsin, USA... | reverse complement strand
CAGGCAGTCCACCTTAATCCTGATAAGACCAAAGCTAACCAAAAACCAAACGCAGAGGAGATAACTCGGAACAAAAAAGCCGCTTAAGATTTAACCGTCGAGGCGACAACTACTCTGAAAATTTCCGGTGGAACTAAAAGAAGCCGACCATGCCCGTTTGTCTTATGAGACACTAAACGGCATAAAGCTGATGGCAATGCGCTTATCCCAACCCGAACAAGCGCATATAGAATTGCTGTCGGATAGTTCCGAACATACTAACACGGGGATATGGTCTTTTTCACCCGAAAGACGGGTTGCCGAACCGTGGCTAATTTATTCAGCGGAAACATCATCGGTGTCATTGCGTCCCCTATTATGGGCGGTCGGTTATGGGCCAGACCAGGGTTATCATCAAGATCAATCAGTTTCAACCTTGCACAGTGCCGTTAAGATAGGGCAAACACTAGCCAGGCATGACACTATCAAAAACATATTGGCACAAATGAGTAAGGATTTTGCCCATAGTGGCTGGGATTACCTACGTCAATTATGGCGGCACTGCCCGCATTTGCCCTTGACCAGCTTTGATGTCTGGATATTTGCAGTTACAGACCGGCAAGTGTTGGCTACGTTGGTTTTACAAATGGATGAAGCATTGATTGCCAAGCTTAACGCCGAGTTACCTGTTTTTTGGGAATTAGTGCCCTTGGCTGATTGGCTGTCCGTTTATTCGGCTTACCAAAATTATCTGCTACAGGTTATTGATGCAGAAGATGTTTCCGGGTTTTTGACCAAGCGTATTGATAAGGTAACTAAGGCATGTAAGTCATTGTATGTAGTTGCTAAGATACTGGAATTTTCTCTTGGGGGCATTGCGGTTCGAGAGCTTACTTTAGCAAGATGTTTACCCATTGTGGAGCAGCAAATTATTGAAGAGTTACATAGTCTGGATAGGCGACAGGCCGACAGCAATTGGCCGGTTCTATTGAAAGAAGATGTTTTGGCGGCATGGCAGCAGCTTGAGCCTTTTCAGCGCTTGGGCTTAAAGCTTGAAGATATCCCAATTTCCCATCAATCAGTTGTCCTGCTACCGATTGTGCTGGCGGCATATTGTGCCAATAGCAACAACACCGCAAAGTGGTTGGGTAATGGCGCAATAATTTTCAAGTTAAACACGTTAAAAGCATTTGATGAACATTGGTTTGAAACAGTTTTTATGTGGACATTAGCGCATCTGTCCCAGCAAAACCAATAAACCTAACATAAAGCCTAACCCGATAAATCGCTAAGGAGCCGTGCTATGCCCAGTCGAGCAGAATTAGAAATGCAATTGACCACTGAAATACATCACCTGCCCATTGATGCCATAGAGGCGATGCTTAAATTGGCTTTGTTGGTGAAAACAACACCGCCAGCTGAAATACCCAAACAAACTAACAACTTTGCCGATTTCATCAGACATTCCCCGTTAATGGATATGGAATTGGAATTAATACGGGATCAATCCCTGTGCAGGGAAATAACATTGTGAGCTATTTGTTGGACACCAATGTGATTTCGGAATTAAAACGAACCCAACCTAATCAGCATGTTATTGATTGGTTTGCTACGGTATCAAGCGAATCGCTTTATTTAAGCGTGTTGACACTGGGAGAGATTCGTAAAGGGATCGAGAAATTATCAGCAGGACACAAAAAACATGCCTTGTCGTGTTGGTTAGAAAACGACCTGCCTTTATGGTTTGGCTCTCGTTTGTTGTTGATTGATGCGGGAGTGGCCGATTGTTGGGGCATATTGCAAGCCCAAGCTAAGCGACCATTACCAGCCATCGACAGTTTATTGGCAGCCACTGCCATGCACCATAACTTGTGTCTTGTTACGCGCAATGTGCGGGATTTTGATCACAGTGGCTTAACGGTTTTAAATTTATGGTCACCGCAATAACCATTGGCTATCGACGCTCCGCTCAAGGATTAAAATGACACCTTACTTCCAACCGCTTATCAAGCAATTGTCACAACGCGCATCAGAAGCCACCCTAAGTATTTTAGGTATTAGCGATCCGGCTTTACGGCAATTTTTATCTGACCAATTTAACCAGCCGCTAGGCGGAAAAGACAGCAGCAATTTTCTGGCTGCCCCCGTTTTTGAAGCTATTTTTGGATGGGAACAAAGCAATTTGACGCTGGACAGGTTAGCTGGTTCATTGTTGGAACGCGAATTGATTGAGGCTATGGACAAGCCGCCTTCTGACCTGAAAGACTATGCTTTCCGCAAGTCATGGAAGCCATACCAGCACCAGTACACCGCTTGGCAAAAACTGGCTGAGCGCAACCCCCAATCAATCGTTATTACCAGCGGCACCGGTTCCGGCAAAACCGAATGTTTCATGGTGCCGGTGCTTAATGATTTGCTACGCCAGCATCATAACCAGAAACAGCCCTTGGTGGGCGTGCAAGCACTGTTTATTTATCCCCTGAACGCGCTTATTAACAGCCAGCGCGATCGGTTGCGGGCTTGGACACATCCATTTGACAATGCATTGCGGTTTTGTCTGTACAACGGCAATACCTCTGAAAAAGTAAAAACATTTGATCAGAAACAAGTGCCTAACGAAATTCTGTCACGGGAGCTTCTCCGTTCCGAACCACCACCTTTGTTGGTCACCAATGCCACCATGCTGGAATATATGCTGGTCAGGCAAAACGATGCCCCTATCCTGCAAAAATCCCAGGGCAAGCTACGTTGGATTATTCTTGACGAAGCACACAGTTACATTGGTTCTCAAGCTGCTGAATTGTCTTTGTTATTGCGCCGTGTCATGCACAGTTTCGGAGTTAGGGCAGAAGATGTCCGTTTTGTAGCAACCTCAGCCACCATTGGCGACAGCGGCAATACCGCCTTACAACACTATCTGGCAAATTTGGCGGGTATTGCACCGGAGAAAGTCACTGTTATTGGCGGCAAGCGCAAAGTTCCTCACCTTGACAAACCTAAAAGTGATTATAAACACAAAACCCCAATAAGCACTTTGCAAGCTATTGAACCTGAAAAAACAGAATCCAAACAGCGTTATCAGGCATTGAAAGGCCACCCGATCAGCCATAAATTACGCGAACAATTGACCCTGTGCAGCGGCGTACCAAATACATTGACTGATTTAAGCAATACCCTGTTCGGCATATCAACTGAGCTTGAGAAGACCCTCGCATGGTTGGATTTGTGCAGCGGTACAGCTCTGCCAAGAGAAGACAGTATTCCCGCCCGTCCCTTTTTGCCGCTGCGCGTACACTTGTTCCACCAAGTGATTAACGGGTTATGGTGCTGTGTAGACCCAAGCTGCAAGCATAAGGCAGGCACCCCATTAGCGGATGCTTGGGGTTTTGGGTACGTTTACAGCCAGCAACGTGAATTTTGCGAATGTGGCGCCCCCGTTTACGAATTGGTGTTTTGCAATGACTGTAATGGTCCGCACTTGCAGGCGCAACAAACCCAAAATGGGCGGCTTATCCAAGTCGCCCGCGAAGCTATTGACGAATTCAATTTGCAGAGCGAAACAGATCATGAAGATGATGGCGACGACAATCCCACGCATGATGATTTGGATATTTGCAGTGAGCGGACTTATCTGGCTGCAAAAGGTCAGGCTTTTACATATTCGCTGCAATTGTCGCCTCAAAGCAGGGAATTAAACACAAACGAAAATGCTATCACCGTGCATATAGTTAATAATAGTGAAACGGAACAATGCGGTTATTGTGGCTTCACTGCTGACCGTGGCTATGCGGGTGTTTTCCGGCGTTGTTTGTTGGGCACACCGTTTTATGTGAGCAATACCGTGCCAACCTTGCTGGAGTTCTGCCAAGATGGCCAAATTCCATTGGAAAGCCCGGGGCGTGGCCGCCGCTTAATCACCTTTACTGATAGCCGCCAAGGTACGGCGCGGTTAGCGGTAAAAATCCAGCAGGATTCTGAGCGTAACCGTTTACGGGGTCTGGTTTATGAGGCGGTTGCCAAACAAGCTGCCACCTCAACTGACCCGGAACGGCTACTGCAGCTTGAAAAAGAGCGTGATGAAAAGTTGGATAAGGCTGACAGATATAAAAAATATTCAGAGGTTAGTCAAGATTATATAGAACAGGCTGCAGATATTCAGGCTGAGATTGACCAACTCGGCGATGTACCGCCGATTATATGGTCAGACATGATTAATGGACTGCAAGGCAATCCTGATATTGCTGTCTCAATGCTGCAATATTACCGCGATGATTTGCAGGCTTTGCCATTCCAAGGCAATGCCGGCTCACGCGTACTCTCAGAAATGCTGTTGATACGCGAATTTAACCGCCGTGCCAAACGACAAAATACATTGGAAACCTTGGGCTTGGTTGCTGTCACTTATCCGGCTTTAAGCCATGTCAAGCAGCCGCCAATGGAGTGGCAAAAGTTATCCCTGTCTGTGCAAGACTGGCAAGATTTCTTAACAATTTGCTTGGATTATTATGTCCGCGACAATTATATTGATATCCCTAATGACTGGGTAAATTGGATAGGGGTCAGCATTTACCCGAAGTCGATAATTTCACCCGATTCAAAGGAATCAACCAGTAGACGTATCAGCCGATGGCCATTAGTTAGAAAAGGCCGTAATAACCGGCTCATCCGTATCTTGGCGTATGCATTCAAACGGGATTTGGACAACAAAGCCCACCAAGATGAGCTTAACCAAATTATGCGTGCAGCATGGAAGGCGTTGGTTCAAGAAAGCGAAATTTTAACTCCGATTATTGGTCAGCCCAGTTACCAATTAAAACCGGACAAAATGGCATTCTCCGCTATCCAATCCGCTTGGATTTGTCCGGTAACACAACGCTTGTTGGACAAAACCTTCAAAGGTATTACGCCTTACTTGCCTTACACACCGACACCAGAATTAGCGTTATGCCATAAAATGCCTATACCTGTTTTACCTGGCAAGCACGGCTTCAATTCGATGCAAGAAAAGTTAGGGTTTGTCAGGAAATGGATAACCAACAGTCCCGAAATAGCCGCACTTAGGCAGCAGAACCTATGGACGGACTTAAGCGATAGGATTCTCGAAGGTGGTGTCTTTTTCCGTGCCGCCGAACATTCCGCCCAGCAGCCAGCTAGCCGTCTACAATATTTTGAAAAATTATTTAAAGAAGAGCGGCTTAATGTGTTGAGTTGCTCAACAACTATGGAAATGGGGGTGGACATCGGCGGCATTTCCGCAGTGGCAATGAACAACGTGCCTCCACACCCGGCTAATTATCTGCAACGGGCGGGTCGCGCCGGTCGCCGCCAAGAAAACCGCGCATTGGCATTCACCTTATGCAAAGATAATCCCCATGAACGGCATGTATTTAACAATCCGTTGTGGCCATTCATGACACAGATCAAATCACCTTACATAACGCTCAACAGCAGAAAAATTGTCCAGCGCCACATTAATTCTCTAGTTTTTTCATTTTTCCTTAATCATGTGATGGCTGTTAGCCAACAGCAAAACACCAAGCTCAATTGTGGTTGGTTCTTCGGTAAAGAGGATAATGCAAGACCGCCTGTAGAGGAGTTTGTTTCATGGTTGGCTGAATGTGAAATGGCATCGCCAGAAAAACTTGAACAAGGCTTGCGGTCGTTAGTGGCTAAAACTGTTTTGGCAGGGACAAATCCGGTCAATTTTTTCCAAGAATCGGCTGCTTTTATTGGCGATATAAAAGAAAAATGGCTGTCGGAGTATAAGCCTTTATTGAATGAATTTAAATGTTTAGATGCGAACAAAAACAATAACAGCCCTTACCGGAAGCGTGTGCAACGGGATTTGGAAAGAATGGAAGGTGAGTATTTGCTTGCAGAACTCGCAGTGCGTGGTTTTCTGCCGGGCTATGGCTTTCCAACTGGATTGGCTTATTTCGACCCATATACCATTAATGATTATAAACGTAACAAAACGCAATCCGCAGCATCAGAAGATCATGGTGGTAACTTGAGCCGTATCCGCGATAAACCCACCCGTGATTTGTCCATTGCCATCCGCGAATATGCACCGGGTAATGATGTCGTTCTGAATGGCTTGGTGTACCGGTCTGCCGGTTTGGCTTTAAGTTGGCATAAGCCTGACAGTGGCGGCAACGAAACTCAAAAATTGCTGACGGCTTGGCGCTGCGACCATTGCGGGGCAATTGACCACGCTGCAAGTAGCCTTAACAATATTGTTTGCCATGAATGCGGTGGCGCGTTGAATCCTGAACATAAATATGAGTTTATTGAACCTGCCGGATTTGCAGTAGATTTTTACGCATCCCCAAGTACGGATATTTCCAAAAAGCATTATGTTCCGTTTAAAGAGCCTTGGGTCACCGCAAAAGATAGATTACGGCCTTTACCCAATCCCCAATTAGGCTTGTTCCGTTCAGGCAATCAAGGCAGCATTTTTTACTACAGTGCAGGTGAGCACGGGCACGGCTACACGCTATGCTGGCATTGTGGCCGTGCCGATTCAATGTTAGCTGATGATCAACGGCCTGAAGTATTTTCAGTGCCACATAAGGCATTAAGAGGTCGCCCGGAAGGCGATGCCGATGCTTTTTGTAATGGCGGTGATGGCGGCTTCGCCATCAAAGACAAGCTCTATTTGGGTTATGTTGACCACACCGATGTGCTGGAATTATATCTAAAACACCGCAATGAACAGCTCTTTCTTAGCTATAATGATGAAGACAGCAAAAAAATAGCTTGGACGTTATCGGTTGCCCTTCGCCAAGCTTTGGCCGATAGTTTGGGGATTAATGCCGATGAAATGGGCTACGCAGTTAAGCCCACTAAACTTACCGGTTGTGCTTATCCGGTGGCCACTATCGTTTTATATGACAATTGTAGCGGGGGAGGCGGTTTTGCATCATCAGCACATAAGGATTTTGCTGGCCTGTTTGACAAAGCTAGGCGTTATCTTGATTGCACCTGCCTAAGTGTCTGTCAAAACTGTTTGTTGGGTTTTGACACGCGCTTTCACCTTGACAAATTGGACAGACGGTTAGCGCTGGATTTTTTAAATGATGGCTTTGTCCTCGCATTGGCTTTGCCCGATGACTTAAAACTATTAGGTGAGCATTCCCGCTATGCTTCGGAAACATTGTTCTCAGAAATCTCCCTAGCGGCTGCTAATGGCGCGACCAAGTTGCACCTTTTTCTGCGTGGCGAGCCAGACACTTGGGAAATATTAGGCAGTTTAAGAGGATACCTTACGCGCTGGCAAACGCTTTATACCACGGTTGTAGTGTTGATTAGTAGCCATCAGGAGCAACGCTTAACGGAAACGGTTAAGGAAGATTTGTGGGCTTTAAGCCATTTGGGCATAAAAACCGCCATCATTGACGGCGGCAACAATTTAACAGAACAAACAAATCCAGTAATTGTTCAAGCCATTGGCGAGAACCGGCAAACAACTTTTGCTTGTGTATCGACACAGACCATGAGTTCTGCCGAGAATTGGCAAGAGGATTCTTCTGGCAACCTGCTAATTTTCTCTAATGAATACCCGATTATTCCGTTCAGCCGCTGTTTAGAAACTGCCCAATTAAAACCACTCGTAGGCGCTGGCGATGTGGAAATTGAAATATCGGCGGATTGCAACGGCAAGCTTTCGGACTTTGCCGGTAAATTCTGGCAGTTAGTAGGCGAACGGCACCAGCCATTACAAGACTGTATTAAAAATGGCGAGTCGTTAAAGACTATTTGCTATTCAGATAGATACTTGTATTCGCCTTGGACGGTCATTTTAATCGGCGAACTCATAGACGGTTTAAGGAAAAAGTTGGGTGGAGATTGGAGCAAGCCAGGGATAACCATTCAATCGGCGCCAAAATTGGCAAGTGAGACCTACCAGAAAAGGGGAATATTGGCTGATTGGGTAGACGACAAATTGCGTTTGGACGTTATTGAAGCTTATTTTACAGCAATGGACGAGCGATGTATTGCGAAATCCGCCAATACCACACCGCACGGCCGTTTTCTAATCCTAAATTGGCAATCGGGTGCAATTACAACCCTGCGGTTTGACCAAGGCGTAAGCTATTGGCGTTGCTCTAAATCGCATGACTTTGACAATACACTTACCGCAAATGACCAAGCTGACAAGTTAATAAGCATCACCCAACACATAAGCGTAGAAAATCCCAAAGATTTTCCTACGCAAATTTTTGTTAAAACGCGTTAACGCTTTCTGATCCTGATATGTTGGTATTGCCCGGCACCGGCAAAAACAACGAGCAGTTCCGTAGCGATGATGCCAGCTGCCGGCAACAGACCCAGCAACAATTGGCAACCCTGCCGGAACTCGATTCTAATGGGGAAGGCCAACAAATTTATGACATCAGCTATATGCAATGCATGTACGGCAAAGGCCATCGCGTGCCTATACCACGGGAACTGACCTATGGCATGAAGCAAGAATGGCATTCCCCGCCGCCGCCTAATTTGCCTGCACCGCCACAGCACACACAACCGACCGATCAGCACTAACAGCCTTGGTGGCATGGTTAGCGTCGGCCACCGCCGCCATGTCCACCAGCAAAAGCCCCGCCATGATTGGCAAAGTTTCCGCCACCTTGAAATTCCCTGCCCTGAAATCCGCCGCCCTGAAATTCCCTGGCTGGGCTGGTATTATGGAATTGTTCAGGGCTATTGCCGCCGAACTGGCGCGGTTCACGGAAAGCCGGTTGTTCGAGGCTGGCAGGCGGGGCAGTATACCTGGGCTGGGAAGGGATATAATTCCAAGGGTTGTAGGCGGTTTGCGTGGGGGTGCGTTCGCGCGCGCCGACGGGTGCTGCAGACTGGATAGGGCGGTTGTCCATCGGTGCTTGATAACGCTCAACCGGCGCGGCATTGCTGGTTGTCCTATAGTTACCGGTTGAGGCCATTGGCGCTGCCCATGCGTTGCCTTGGGAAACTGCCGTCCTGCCTGTCGCGGCACTGTGGTTTTGATTGAGCATCACTATTGCCCTAGCACTGGTTTGGGCGTTGGCATTGGCAAACCAGTGCGGAGCATTGCGCCCGTCAGGGGTGTTATAGCCAGACCAGTTCTGGTTGACCGGCCCGGCATGTAAAGGCTGGGAGAACTCGCCACCGCCGCTATGATGGGCGACAAAATAAGTTTGCCGGTTAAAAGTGACTTGTCGGTGAAAATTGTTCAGGATATAGAATCCAGTGAAATAAAAGCCAGTGGACCAAAATGGGTAAGGCACCCAAGAATAGAGATAAGTGTAGGGATCGGGCGGCGAATAGTAAGTGACCATGGGCGGCCCTTGGTCATAATAATAGCCGTTAAGCTCGTCAGGGTTTGGGCTGGCTATGTATTGGGGGCCGGGGGGCGGAGGTGGCATACCGCCCCCGCCATTGCCATACACCCCGCCGGAAGTGGTATCAGTACCCGAAGAGCTGATGATTTTCGCGTTCTTCTGATACTGTTTGGGAATGGAATTGTAATCATTGGTGTAATAAATCATACCGTTGGTATCGGTATAGCTGTATATCACCTTGCTGCCGGGGGTGTCGGCGGTATCCGCTGGCGGGTTAGTGCCTGCGTTGACATCAATGCCAAGCTTGGCTTTTATGTCGCCCAGCAGCTTCATGGCCTGTTCTTTGGTAAAGGCAATTTTTCCAGTGGCACTCGCCTCTGTCACAGCCGTTCCAATCTCGCCTAGCACGGCCGGGGTGACGGGGTACTCGCTAATCCAGCCATTTTTAGGTTCTATGCCCACGTTGCTTAGCACGGCTTCTGCCTTGGCTGAATCCGCTGGTGCGCCCAATTTTAAGGCATCGGCCAGCTGCATGGCGAACACTCCCTCAGGCACCAATGTTTGTGCTATCGGCGGCAGGCTGGCATCGCGCTGGATAGTGGCGGCGGGCGGCGCGTAATCCCCGTCATTTTGCCCCAGAACCAGTGGCGTAGCCAGGCAGGCGACACTAAAAACAGCACCTAGCAAATAGTGGCTTGGCTTGGGCTTAAAGGTGAAGCTAAATAAATGAAGTTGCATCGTTATTAACAAGCTCCCTAGGGTAGGTGTTGAGTGGCTGATTTGCCTTTCAAGCCGCTTGTGCAACTATTTTCATTAAGAAAACGTTTGCAGAAGCGTCCTGCTTCGGATGCTTGGCTTTGCGGCGATAGTGGCTTTTGTCACCGAAAACTTGCGCTTTATTGAATTGGCAAGCAAATTTAGCCACCGGATTGTGCCGGGCGATGGCTTGTTGTTGGCATTGATTTTTACGTTTTTTCATGGATAACCTCTTATAATAAGCAAAAGTATTAATATAGCATCACTAAGAGTACAAACAGCTTGTGAAATTCAAAAAAAATTTTGATGTCATTGTGGTCGGTGGCGGTCATGCCGGTACGGAGGCGGCTTTGGCGGCGGCCCGTGCGGGTGCAACCACCCTATTGCTCAGCCAAAATATCGAGACGCTTGGGCAAATGAGCTGCAATCCAGCTATCGGCGGTATTGGTAAAGGCCATTTGGTCAAAGAAATTGACGCGCTGGGCGGCATTATGGCCAAGGCTATAGATTTGGCCGGTATCCAGTTCCGCACGCTCAACGCCAGCAAAGGCCCGGCGGTCAGGGCCACCCGCGCCCAAGCAGACCGGCAGCTTTACAAAAAAGCCATCCGTTACGCATTGGAAAACCAACCCAATTTGGCCTTGTTCCAACAAACTGTTGCCGATTTGATTGTTGAAAACGATCAGGTGATAGGCGTTAAAACACAAATGGGCTTGGCCTTCCATGCCTGCGCAGTGGTATTGACAGCTGGCACTTTTTTGGCGGGCAAAATCCATATCGGTTTGGAAAATTACAGTGGTGGGCGGGCAGGCGATCCGGCCTCGGTGGCTTTGGCGGAACGGTTACGGGACATGCCCTTCCGTATCGACCGCCTAAAAACCGGCACGCCGCCGCGTATTGACGGGCGAACCATCAATTTTAGCAAGTTGCAAGTGCAGCAGGGCGACACCCCTGTGCCGGTGTTTTCGTTCATGGGCACGGCTGGGCAACATCCCCGGCAAATCCCCTGCCACATTACCCGCACCACCGCACATACCCACGACATTATCCGTGCCGGTCTTGACCGTTCACCGTTATATTCTGGCGTTATTGAAGGTATAGGCCCGCGTTACTGCCCATCCATAGAAGACAAGATCGTGCGTTTTGCCGATCGTGATTCGCACCAGATTTTTATTGAACCGGAAGGCTTGGACACCCACGAAATATACCCCAATGGCATCTCCACCAGCTTGCCGTTTGATGTGCAGTACGACTTTGTGCGTTCCATGCCCGGCTTTGAGAATGCCGAAATTATCCGCCCCGGCTATGCTATTGAATATGATTTTTTTGATCCGCGTGACTTAAAAATGTCATTGGAAACCAAGCATGTGGGCGGGCTGTTTTTTGCCGGACAAATCAATGGCACCACTGGCTACGAAGAGGCGGCGGCGCAAGGGCTGATTGCCGGTGTCAACGCGGCGCGGCTTGTGCAAGGGCTGGACAGCTGGAGTCCGGCGCGTGACCAAGCTTATATTGGCGTGATGATTGATGACCTGATCACCCGTGGCACCCAAGAGCCGTACCGCATGTTCACCAGCCGTGCCGAATATCGCCTGTCACTGCGCGAAGACAATGCCGACCTGCGCCTGACCGAACAGGGCCGGAATCTGGGCTTGGTTGATGATGCCCGTTGGCAAGCCTTTGAAAGCAAGCGCGAAGCCATTGCCCGCTTACAAGAAAGCCTTAAAAAACAATGGATACGTGCCGATACGGAAGCGGCGCACCAGGTGGCGGACATTTGGGGCAAGCCGCTGCTTAAGGAAGCCAGCCTAATGGAATTGCTGCGCCGCCCCGAGGTGGATATTAAACGCCTGTTGGGTTTTTTGCCAAACTACCAAGAACAAGCCCTTTCCGCCGAACACGCCCCCGTCCAACAACAGGTGGCGGAACAAGTCGAAATACAAGCAAAATATTCCGGTTATTTGCTCAGGCAGCAAAGCGAAATCGACAAGGCGCTGCGCTACGACCATTTGCGTTTGCCGGAACTGTTTGACTATGCCAGCGTACCGGGCTTATCCAATGAAGTCAGCCAAAAATTATCGGCACAACGGCCTGAGACACTAGGCCAAGCCTCGCGCATCCCGGGCATGACACCCGCAGCAGTGTCGCTGCTATTAGTTTACTTAAAAAAGAAAAGTGCCTGATGAATACTGCCCGTGCTATTCTGGAAACTGGCTTGGCAGCCTTGGACATATCGGCAAGCCACGGACAAATCAAACAATTGACCGATTTTATCGCCTTGATAGAAAAATGGAACAAGGCTTATAACCTCACCGCCATTCGTCAACGCGAAGAAATGGTGCGCCTGCATTTGCTGGACAGCTTGGCAATAGCCCCGTTTATTGAAGGCAAACAGATCATTGATGTTGGCACGGGGGCGGGCTTGCCCGGCATTCCGCTCGCCATTGCCATGCCCGACAGGCAATTTGTGCTGCTGGACAGCAATGCCAAAAAAACCCGCTTTGTCCAACAAGCCATTTTGGAGCTAAAGCTTAAAAATGCCAATGTTTGCCATGACCGCGCCGAATTGTACCAACCGGAACAAGCCTTTGATGCCGTGCTGACCCGCGCCTTTGCCAGCTTGGCGGAGATCATTAATCTGACTGGGCATTTGTTGGCAGAAGATGGCACGATATGGGCAATGAAAAGCCAACACCTTGATGCCGAAATGGTGGCATTGGCGGCATGGCATATTACGACTGACATTATACCGATCACACTACCGGGCACCGATGTACACAGGTGCTTGGTCAAAATAAAATTACCAATAGAGGAGCGGTTGTGGGAAAAATAATTGCCATTACCAACCAAAAAGGCGGCGTGGGCAAAACCACCACCGCAGTCAACTTGGCTGCCTGTTTGGCGGCTGCACAGCGCAAGGTGCTGCTTATCGACCTTGACCCGCAAGGCAATGCGGCAATGGGTTGCGGGGTTGACAAAGAAGCGGTCGATTATTCCAGCTACGACTTGCTAATGGGCAAAGTGCCTGCTATCCAAGCAGTCATTGACCTGCCAGAATTTGCTTTTGCCATTATCCCCGGCAATGCCGACCTGACTGCCGCTGAGGTGGAACTAATCCACAGCGAGCGCAAAGAACAACGCTTGGCGGATGCCTTGCTGAGCATCAAATCGGCCTACGACTACATTTTGATAGACTGCCCGCCATCATTGAATATGCTGACATTAAACGCTATGGTGGCGGCACACAGCTTGTTAATCCCCATGCAGTGCGAATATTACGCATTGGAGGGCATTTCCGCCTTAATGGCCACACTGAAAAATATCCAGCAAACGGTCAACCCTGATTTGCATCTCGAAGGCATTTTACGCACCCTATTCGACGACCGTAACCGCTTGACCAAAGATGTCTCCGAACAACTGATCCGCTATTTTGGCGAGCAAGTGTTCATGACCTGCATCCCGCGCAATATCCGCTTGGCAGAAGCGCCCAGCCACGGCTTGCCGGTGCTAAGTTACGATAAATCATCACGCGGTGCGCAAGCCTATATTAGCCTTGCCGAAGAAATGATCAAAAAAGAAAATAACAGCCGATGAACCCAAAAAAACGAGGCCTGGGCAAGGGGCTTGAAGCGTTGCTGGCACAAACCCACTTAGAAGACGGCGGCGGCCTAGGTTTGTCAACTGCAGGCAGCAACGACAATTTGTCTAAAAGCAAGGCGGCTGTCCAAGCACAGGCACTGAAGCAAAACCTGCAGCAGGAGCATCAGCAGCTCTTGGCAGAGGCGGAAGCATTGCTGGCATTAATTGAAGCATTTGAAATGACTATCCGCGCCGATATATCCGGCAATAGCCCGACAGCGGACTAACAAAAATCCTGTAAATTCAAGTATAAATCCAATGTCTGTACAAAAACGAGGTTTAGGCCGCGGCTTAGACGCGCTATTAGGCGATGTCGGTCAGCGCGATGAAAAACAGCAAGCATTGGCCCATAGTCTGCCAATAGAATACTTGCAACGTGGCAAATACCAGCCGCGCCGTGATATAGACCCAGAAAAGTTACAGGAATTGGCAGATTCCATTAAAGCGCAAGGCATTATCCAGCCTATCGTAGTGCGTAAAATGGGCCAAGACCGTTACGAAATCATTGCCGGTGAACGGCGCTGGCGTGCCGCGCAACTGGCGTCATTGGCACAAGTGCCGGTGGTCGTTAAGGAAATGGATGACCGCAGCGCGATGGCTGTGGCCTTGATTGAAAACATCCAGCGCGAAGACCTCAACCCGCTGGAAGAAGCCGAAGCACTCAACCGGTTGCTGGCAGAATTTGCCATGACCCACCAACAAATTGCCGAAGCGGTCGGCAAATCGCGCTCTACCATCACCAATTTGTTGCGGCTGATGGAATTGCACCCCGATGTAAAGAAAATGCTGCTTAGCAAACAGCTGGAACTAGGCCACGCCAAAGTGTTGCTGGCACTAGACCCCGACAAACAATTGGATGCCGCCCAAAAAATTGCCAAGGCAGGTATGAGCGTCCGGGCCGCCGAACAATTGGTAAAAGCCCTGCAGCAAGCGCCGCGCCCCAGCATTGCCGCCACAACCACTGATAACGATACGCTGCGCTTACAACAAACCTTAGGTGCCAAATTGGGGGCGAAAGTGGTGATTGTCCATAAAAGCAATGGTAGCGGCAAGCTGGTGATCAATTATGCCGGGCTGGATGAGCTGGACGGCATTATTGAAAAATTGGGCTTATAGTGGCCCCATAAACAGAAACTATGATACTCCCCATATTTTAGACCAGCAGTTAAGATAGAAAGCCTTACCCAAAAAGGCAAACTAAACTATGGCAAATGTACGCAAGAACCATACAACGGAATTTAAAACTAAAGTGGCCGCGTCGAGGCGATCCGCCAACAAAAAACGGTTAATGAGCTGACCAGCGAATACGGTGTCCATGCCACCCGGATCAACCTCTGGAAAAAGCAGGCGGCGGGGAGTCGCTATTTTTGCGAAAGCTTGTTTAGGGGCATCCCAGCCCCAACAAGCGGCAAAAATTACGCGACCGCTAGTGCCTTCGGCTGCCCCGAT
>Ga0208259_1000310_pt1 | contig 15211 bp, 17 predicted proteins | sample CryBogCBH22May08_FD_184618 | JGI IMG/M metagenome (GOLD analysis project Ga0208259, IMG submission 184618) | Freshwater microbial communities from Crystal Bog, Wisconsin, USA - CBH22May08 (SPAdes) | ecosystem: Environmental > Aquatic > Freshwater > Lake | place: Crystal Bog, Wisconsin, USA... | reverse complement strand
CAGGAAGGCAAAGTAGCTAAAGAACATTATAGCTATCAGAAAAATGGGTCTTGTTGTTTATTGGCTGCCATTGAGCCTCTGAAAGGAAACCGTGTTGCAAAAGTTTACGGACAAAGAAGTAGAAAAGGATATACTGACTTTATGCAAATGTTGTCAAAACAATACCCTAATGCTAAAAAAATAAAAGTTGTACAGGATAATTTAAACACTCATAAAACAGCCTCATTCTATCAACACTTGCCAGCAGCTGAAGCATTTGCATTAGCGCAAAGATTTGAGTTTCATTATACTCCTAAATCGGCTTCATGGCTTAATATGATTGAGATTGAATTTTCCGCATTATCAAGGCAATGCTTAAATAGAAGAATACCTTCTCAAGAAAAACTAACAGAAGAAATAACAACAATAATAGAAGAGAGAAACAAGCATAAAGTAAAGATTGAATGGCAGTTCTCTATAAAGAACGCAAGAACTAAACTAAATAACAAATATCAAGCAGTTAATAGCAGTAACTTAAAATTTAAAAATAATTAATTGACACTGTAATTACTGTAACACTGAGTGTTTTGAAATATTCTTAAACAAATTATCAAAACAACAACCTAGAGAGTACAAAATATTATTGTTAGATAATGGGGCATTTCACAAAGCCAGAAGATTACTAATACCAAATAACATTGCACTATGTTTTATTCCTCCATATAATCCTGAACTTAATCCTGCAGAAAAAGTGTGGGCATTCCTAAAAAGAAAAATAACAAACAAAGCATTCAAGACATTAAAGGAATTGCAAAACTTTATGGATAGGATTATCCAACAACACCTAAGCATGGAGCGAATAAAATCAATAACTCATACTACAACCTATGAAAAAGTAATTAATGCGTCTCTTATTTTGCAAATTAGGCTTAAAGATAAAATATCAGATCAATTTAAATGGGTAATAGGTGTATTTCTAACTTTAGCCTTAATGATAATAGGTTTATACTTAAAAAAATAAATAGCCTTTCAAAATAATTACATAAAGCACTGCCTTTGCAAAGAGACGGTGCTTTTTTATTTAAATGAGTATAGAGTATAAAGCAGGTACATTTGTAGAAATAGTAAAATGCAAATAATAAAATCTATTCAGAACAGAATATATAGCAGACGCGGCGAAAGAGTAATGCTGGATAGAGAACTGGCACAGTTGTATGAAGTAGAAACAAGGGTATTGAACCAGGCTGTGAAGCGAAATATAAAAAGGTTTCCCGAAGATTTTATGTTCAGACTAAGTGCATTATAATGGCAACTAATGCAGTCACAAATTGTGAACGAAACACCCATGTCATCACAAATTGTGATGACATATCCAAATAAACGCCCATCTATTGCATTGCCTTACGCATTTACCGAACAAGGTGTGGCAATGCTTAGTGGTATTTTAAATAGCGATAAAGCAATAAGTACCGACATCGCTATCATGAGGGCATTTATAGAAGTAAGAAAAGTATTGCTGCAACAAACTGATATGCGCGAACAATTAAAAGAAATAAAAGAGCGGATGGGAGAACATGATACCCAACTAAATCAAATTTATGACGCTATAGAAAATCTCCTGGACGAAAATGCAGCCAAAAGAAAGTGGGATGACAGGCAAAGAATAGGATTCAATAAATAACCTCATTAGAATCATGCAAATACAGGTATTCTTTAATTCTAAGTAAAACTACATAAAGTATAACCTATGCAAAAAGGAGATTGTTTATATTTAAAAAGTAAGCTAAAGATTTAATAAAACTATATTTGTTGGAAATAAAAATCATGGGACAGATATATGCCAGTTTATCATTGAGCAATCCTGCAAAGGAAGAACTCTTACCAATTGCAGCAAATGCATTGGTGGATACGGGTGCATTATTTTTGTGTGTGCCTGAACATATTGCTGTTCAACTTCAACTAAAAGAATACGAAAAAAGGGAAGTTACTATTGCTGATGGCAGCAAGAAACTGGTACCCTATGTTGGACCTATAAAAATCAATTACTTAAACAGAGTATGTCTTACCGGTGCTCTTGTAATGGGTGACATGGTTTTATTAGGAGCTATTCCAATTGAAGATATGGATCTGGTAATTCATCCTGCACAGTTACAGATTACAGTAAACCCCAACAATCCTAATATAGCCGGTGCTTTGGTGGTATAATAATGTCTATAATTATTACTAAAGAATTTTATAATCGATTTTGTAAATAACCATTGCATATTAATATTGTAATGGCTACACACTAAACAATGCTACATTTATAACAAATAAAAATCATGGGATTAGTATACGCAAATATTGAATTGATAAACATTATTGATGTTGAATTGGCGAAGAAGAATATTATTGGGGAAGAAGAGATAAAAAGAATGCACTTGAATATGCTGGCAGATAGTGGCGCTTTTATGATGAGCATTAATGAAAACATTCAAAGCATATTACAAATACCTTTTATAGAAAAGAGAAAGGCAACACTGGCAGATGGCACCATTGCAGAATACAATACTGTTGGGCCTATTATGGTTAAATTTAAAAATAGAACAGCTACCTGCAATGCATTTGTACTTCCTGGAGATTCCGAACCTTTGTTGGGAGCAATACCAATGGAGGAAATGGATGTATTAATTCATCCTTATAAACAGGAACTGGTAGTAAATCCCGAACACCCTGAATATGCAGTTTTGAAAATGAAATAAATTTGATAAATATTATAAAAGGAGTCTCCCTAAAGAGACTCTTTTTATATTTAAACAACGCCTTATTTCGCCATTTATCAATAAAACTACCCAAACCCTATTGCAAATTATTACAATACCCTAAGTTTGTCCCTTAAACAAATTGTTATATGAAAAAAATATTACTGTCATTAGTATTGATAGTATCGGTATTTACTACCTATGCCGACGAGGGTATGTGGATTCCTTTATTGCTGGGCAAACAAGTATATGCCGACATGGTAAAGCATGGTTTAAAATTAAAACCTGAACAGTTATACAGTATCAACAAAGCATCGATAAAAGATGCCGTTGTAATATTTGGAAGAGGCTGTACCGGCGAAATAGTGAGTAACGATGGATTGGTATTTACCAATCACCACTGTGGCTACGATGCAATAGCAACAGCATCTACCGTAGAACATAACTATCTTAGAGATGGTTTCTGGGCAGCAGATAAAAGCAAAGAAATACCTGCCGATAAAATTACTGTTAAGTTCCTGGATAAGATAGAAGATATTAGCAAAAGAGTATTGGATAGTCTGGGAGGATTGACAGGTTCTGCACGTAGTAAAAAATTCAACGATGTACAGGAAGCAATTGTAAAAGAAGTAGCTGGCGAAGATGAATTTAAAACTGCTGTGGTTGCATCAATGTTCAAAGGAAATCAATATTTCCTGTATGTATATACCGTGTATAAAGATGTACGTCTGGTAGGTAATCCACCAGAGAGTATCGGTAAGTTTGGTGGTGATACGGACAACTGGGAATGGCCTCGTCATACTGGTGATTTCTCTGTGTTCAGAGTATACATGAGCAAAGATGGTAAGCCTGCTAAATACAGTGCTGACAATGTACCATTAAAACCTAAATACTTCTTCCCTGTAAGTCTTAAAAGTATCAATGATAACGACTATAGCATGATCTATGGTTATCCTGGTGGCACCAACCGTTACGAGACTTCTTATGGTATAAAACTGGCTACTGATATCAGCAATCCATCGCTGGTAAAACTACGTGATGTAAGACTTAAATATATGCTTACCGAAATGAAGAAAGATCCTGCTACCAAATTGCAGTTAGCATCTTCTTATGCAGGTATTGCTAACTATTGGAAGTTCTTTGATGGCGAAACTAAAGAGCTTTTAAAGTATGATGTACTGGGACAAAAACAAAAGTCCGAAGCACAATTTATAGAGTGGGCAAAAGGTAAGGCAGAATACGAAAACATCTTCTCGGATTATGCTAAGAACTATACCGACTGGACTCCATTTGCTAAGCATAGTGTATACCTAAGAGAAGGTATTCTTGGATCACCGTTAATGGCTTATGTTGCTCAATGGTCTGCTATAGAAAAGCTGTTGAAAAAACAAGCTTCTAAAGAAGATATGGCTAAAGCAATTAAACAACTGGAAGAAAGCAGAAAAGATTTTTTAAAGAATGAAAACAAAGCCAGCGACAAGAATATTCTTGCCTCTGTAGTAATGTTATTTTATACCGATATTGCTAAAGAACAATTACCAAAAGGATTCTATGAAGATTTATTTAAAACATATTCAAACATAGACGAGAATCCTTACAAATCTTTTGCCAGCGATGTTTTTAGCAACACTATGGCATTCGATGAAACTAAATGGAATGCGTTTATCAAGAATCCAACTTTAGAAGTATTACAGAAAGACGCTGCTTATAAAGCTGCTAATGCTTTCGTTGTAAACTATAGTGAAAACTATGCTAAGAAGAGCGCAGCATTTATAGATAAGAATAATGATCTTGGAAGAATGTTCCTGAAGGGTTTAATGCAAATGAATCCCGACAAAATGAACAACACTTATCCTGATGCAAACTTTACCATGCGTACTTCTTATGGCAACGTAAAAAGTTACAAACCAAAGGATGCAATTACCTGCGATTATGTGTGTACTATGAGTGGCTTAATGGCGAAGTATGTACCAGGAGATTATGAATTTGATTTGCCTGCAAAGTTCATTGAACTATACAATAAGAAAGACTTTGGTCAGTATGCTGACAAAAAGTATAATGATGTAGTAGTAACCTTTATTACTACGAATGATATTACCGGAGGTAACTCAGGTTCCCCTGTACTGGATGCGAAAGGAAACCTTATTGGTCTTGCGTTCGATGGCAACTATGAATCATTAAACCATAAATTATCTTTCGATAAAGACCTCAATAGAACTATCTGTGTAGATGTTCGTTATGTGTTATGGTGCATTGAAAAATTAGGTGGTGCAAAACATATTATTGATGAGCTTAAGATTGTAAAATAATTAGTTTTAAAATGTTCAATATAAAAAGAGCGGCTGTAAAAAAACAGCCGCTCTTTTTGTTAAATACTTTTTAGCGTAGCAATAATCTTTTCGGAGCAGTCCACCTCTCCTATTCGGGGAAATATTCTTTTAATAGTATGTTCATGTCCTTCGGCAGATAAGTCGGTCATAGCATCTTCTGCAAAGCAAAGATTATAGCCCAGTTCGCTCGCTTGTCTTGCAGTACCTTCTACTCCTATACTCGTTGCAATTCCTGCCAATACGATTCCTGTAATGTGTCTTTTCTGCAGTTCATTATGTAGCTCCGTTTCGAAGAAAGCACCCCAGGTATGTTTAGTTATAAAAAAGTCGCTTTCAGTAGCTTTTAACTCAGGAATAATTTCGTTCCAATCAACAGTTGTTGTAGGCCGTTGTTGATTAGAATCTTTACGAGTTTTAGACCAAGCAGCACCTGTATGATCTACATTCACAAACACTACAGGTAATGCTACTTCGTGAAAAGCATCTACCAGATTTAAGACCTTTACCAATATCTCATTAAATGGCTTTGCCAATGGTAATTGCACAATCCCTTTTTGTAAATCTATTATTATTAGTGCTGTTCCTTTATCAAGTGTTGTAATCATAACGAAAATTTTAATTGGTAATACAAATTTATGTCAAAGTAAAATAGTAGTAATTTAAGAAGTTCTTACAAGACGCCTATTCAAAAATCTCCAATGGAAAACGCCAATACTAATGGCTATTAATCCCTGCATTAAGATTGTGTTCTCCACTCCTATAAGTTGTGATATATACCCTACTAATAATCCTCCCAAAGGTTGCATTCCAAAGAATGCCATAGCATAAAAACTAATTACCCTTCCTCGCATTAAAGGATCAACAGTTGTTTGTATTAAAGTGTTGCTAATAGTAATCTGCGACATCATTCCAAAGGCACCTATTGTAGCAAATAATAAAGCTAAGGGATAGTAAGTAGTATGAGAAAAGAAGACTAAACCCAATCCAAATACAAACGTATTTATGGCAAGTACTTTTCTTAAATCACTTCCAGGTTTTAAAGAAGCTAGAAATATTCCACCGGCAAAAGCACCCATACCTATAAAGCTATCAATCACCCCAAAAGTAGTTGCTGTTCCATGAAAAATATCTTTAGCATAAACTGGAATCAGCGTATTGTAAGGCAATACTAACAAACTAACCATTGCTAGCATTGATAATATAAAAGCAATTTCTGGAGTCTTTTTTATATAACAATACCCATCTTTTAAATCCCTGAAAATATTCTTTTTATTAATCTTGGGTACATAAACAGGAAGCTTCATTAATAACAAGGAAATAATAACCGCTAAAAAACTGAAAGCATTTAAACCAAAGCAAAAAGTTTCGCCCCAGTATTCAATTACCAATCCTGCAATTGCTGGACCTATAAGTCTGGAAAGATTAACCATGGAAGAGTTTAAAGCTAATGCATTGGGTAAATCTTTTTTGTCATCCACCATTTCATATACTAATGACTGACGAGCAGGAACATCAAACGCATTAACTAGTCCAAGTAGAACACTTAATGCCATTAACTGCCATATATGATATTGCTTTGAAAAGACAAGTATTGTAAATAGTATGGCCTGTATCATAGACACTACTTGAGTAAGTAATAATAATCTGAACTTGTTATATCTATCAGCTACTACCCCTCCAATAAAAGAAAATAAAAACGATGGAAACATCGAAGCAAACAATGATACTCCAAGCATTATTTTTGAATGCGTAAGATTATATATAATCCAACTAACAGCAGTCTTTTGCATCCATGTGCCAATCAAAGAAACCGATTGACCTACAAAATATAGTCTGTAGTTTTTACTTTTAAATGCACTGAATGTTGTTATCTTCATATTGACAATTATAGTTACACCACAACAGTCTTCAGTAATGGGAACATTCAAAAATAAATACTTAATCTATTGTAATAATTAATTTGATTTAATATTTAGGGCATTCAAACGAAATATAAGGTTTAATAAAATTAATTATTTATATAATAAAATTAGTTGAAGTATATATTGCAAATAGAATAAAAGTAAAAGGCTTTATAAGTTAAACTTACAAAGCCTTTTTTGCGGACCGGACGGGACTCGAACCCGCGACCTCTGCCGTGACAGGGCAGCATTCTAACCAACTGAACTACCGATCCTTTTCTGTTGATTGGGGTGCAAATATAAGGGGATTTATTTTTTATAAACAAAATAATTTTAGAAAAAATCTGTTCCTTACTTTTACAGCCTATTAAAACAAATAAAATATTGTAGCTATGCCACAGTATCCAAACAGACAGTTCCTGGATTTCGAACAGCCTATTAAAGTTCTATTCGAAGAAATAGAAAAGCTTAAGCAAACTGCTGAGAAAAGTAAGATCGACTTATCTGATAGTATTGTGAAGCTTGAAAATGCAATTATTGAAAAGAGAAGAGAAATTACGATTAGCCTTACTCCATGGCAAAGAGTACAATTAAGCCGTCATCCCGACCGACCTTATACTTTAAAATATATAAACAACATGTGTACCAATTTCGTGGAACTACATGGCGATAGAAATATAAAAGATGATAAGGCTATCGTTGGTGGATTCGCTCAATTGGGTGGAGAGACTGTAATGATTATTGGTCAACAGAAAGGTGCTAATACTAAACTCAGACAAATTAGAAATTTCGGGATGGCAAATCCTGAAGGCTATCGTAAAGCACTTCGTTTAATGAAACTAGCTGAAAAATTCAATAAACCTATCGTTACATTAGTAGACACCCCAGGGGCATTCCCCGGTTTGGAAGCTGAAGAGAGAGGACAAGGTGAAGCTATTGCACGAAACATCTACGAAATGATTCGTCTAAAAGTACCTGTTATTGTAGCAATCATTGGAGAAGGTGCAAGTGGTGGTGCACTGGGAATTGGTGTTGGTGATAAAGTCTTAATGATGGAAAATACTTGGTACACTGTTATCTCTCCTGAAAGTTGTAGCTCCATTTTGTGGAGAAGCTGGGATAAAAAAGAAGAAGCTGCTAAACAACTTAAACTAACAGCTGATGACATGAAAGGTTTCGGACTGGTAGACGAAATAGTCCCTGAACCTCTTGGTGGTGCTCATTGGGACTATGACGAAGCTGCAAATATTTTAAAAGAATATATTATAAAATCTATTGCAGAATTCAAATCATCTGATTATAAATCTAGAATTAATAACCGTATTGAAAAGTTTGGTAAAATGGGATTCTGGGAAGAAACACTTGCAGAAGAATCAGAAAATAATTAGTAACTTTTTCGCCCATAATTAAGAATGAATTATACGCAAATATTGTCTGGAACTGGAGTGGCTCTTGTAACTCCATTTGATTCAAACAAACAAATTGACTTTACTGCTTTTGAAACGGTTATCAACTATGTAATTAGTGGCGGTGTAAATTATATTGTTATATTAGGTACTACTGGGGAAACACCAACAGTTTCAAAGAACGAAAAAATAGCTATCATTAATTTTACTTACGAAAAAGTAAATGGTCGACTTCCTATCGTAATTGGTGTTGGTGGAAATAATACACAAGAAACAATTGAAGATATAAAAGCATATCCTTTAGAGAAAGCTATTGCTGTCTTAAGTGTATCACCTTACTATAATAAACCCTCTCAAGAAGGTCTTTACCAACATTACAAAGCAATTGCAGAAGCTTCACCAAAACCAATTATTCTATATAATGTTCCCGGAAGAACAAATAAAAATATTACGGCAGAAACTACACTTCGTCTTGCTGCTTTGGATAACATCATTGGAATAAAAGAAGCCAGTGGTGACTTTGATCAATGTATGGAGATAATTAAAAACAAACCTGCTAACTTCTTTGTAGTAAGTGGCGATGATGGCCTTAGTCTTGCACAGATTGCGACTGGCATGACTGGAGTAATAAGTGTTGCTGCTAATGCCTTTCCAAAAGAATTTTCTACAATGATTAGTCTTTGTCTGCAAGGGAACTTTGATGAGGCAAGAAAAATTCACTTTTCGTTGTTAAAAGCGTACCATTTAATGTTTGCTGAAAACAATCCCGCAGGCGTAAAGGCATTTATGCATCAAAAAGGCCTATTAGCAAATGAACTGAGGTTACCATTAACTTCCCTTAGTAAAGGGCTGTATGAGGCTGTAAAAGCTTTTAAATTCAATTAATAACGTATCATAATCTTATCATAGTATTTAAAAAGAGAAGCCTAATAAACTTCTCTTTTTTGTTTTTAGATATTTGAGACGTCACCAATAAGTGTAAATAAAAAGAGCGCTACAAATTGTAGCGCTCTTAAAATATTTAACTAAAGAAACTATTCTGCAGTTGGTTCAGCAACCTCTTCAGCAGAAGCTTCTGTAGCAGGAGCATCAGTTGCATCAGCAACTTTCTTTGTTCTTCCTCTTCTTGTTTTCTTAGCAGTAGTATCCGCAGCAACAGCTATTGAATTACCGTAGATTTCGTTGAAATCAACCAATTCAATCATAGCCATTTCTGCATTATCCCCTACTCTTATTCCAAGTTTAATTACTCTTGTATAACCTCCTGGTCTGTTAGCAATCTTAGGTGCAACAACAGTGAAAAGTTCCTTTACAGCAGCTTTGTCGTTCAAATAACTGAACACAATTCTGTGTTGATGACTTATTTGTTCCTTAGTAACCCCTTTCTTAGTTTTAGTAATAAGTGGTTCAATGTGCTTACGTAATGCTTTAGCTTTAGCCAAAGTAGTTACAATACGTTTGTGCGTAATAAGCTGTGATGATAAGTTCATCAAAAGGGCTTCTCTGTGTGCCTTCTTTCTTCCTAAATTGTTTACTTTATCTCCGTGACGCATAAAATTGACTTTTTATGTTTCATCTACACCGTGTCAGGAATGTAAATGGGTGCTGAATAAATTCAGCGGTTATTAAATATAATACTCTTTTGTTGCCTAGAATTAAGCGTCCAGATTATCCAGACCTAATTTTCTAAGATCCATACCAAAACTCAATCCTCTTTCGTGTAAAACTTGTTCAATTTCACTTAAAGATTTTTGACCAAAGTTTCTGAACTTCATCAAATCTTCTTGCTCGTATTGAACTAGTTCACTTAAAGAATTAATTTTAGCAGCTTTCAAGCAATTGAATGCACGTACAGAAAGATCTAAATCTTCTAACGGTGTTTTCAATACTTTACGTAATTGAAGAATTTGCTCATCTACTACATCTTCTTTCTTATCTTCTTTGCTATCGAAAGTGATATTCTCATCAGTGATAATCATCAGGTGCTGAATCAAGATTCTCGAAGCTTGTTTAACAGCTTCTTCAGGATGAATAGTACCATCAGTGATAACCTCTAAAAGAAGTTTTTCGAAATCAGTTTTTTGTTCCACACGATAGTGCTCCATTACATACTTTACATTTTTAATTGGTGTATGAATAGAATCAATAGGAATAAAACCAAATACTGCTTCCTTAGGTCTGTTCTCTTCAGAAGGAACATATCCTCTACCTTTAGAGATATATAATTCGATTTCTATTTTAGCAGAACTGTCTAAAGTACAAATAGATAATTCAGGATTCATTACTTCAAAGTTTACACATGCATCAGCTATGTTCTTTGCAGTAAATTCAGTACTATTTTTGATAGAAATATTGATTTTTTCAGAAGCAATATCATTATCTCCTTTCTTCTTAAATCTTACTTGCTTAAGATTAAGAATTATTTCAGTAACATCTTCTGTAACGCCTTTGATAGTTGCAAACTCATGATCTACCCCGTCAATTTTCATGCCGGTGATAGCATAACCCTCTAAGCTATTTAGCAATACCCTTCTCAAAGCATTACCAATAGTAAGACCGTAACCAGGTTCTAGAGGACGAAATTCAAATATTCCTTCGAAATCATTCGCTTTCTGAAGAACAATTTTGTCCGGTTTTTGGAAACTTAAAATAGCCATTTATCTCGCTTTTATTTGTGATGTAACCCAATTAAAGGTTACAAAAATTATTTTTTTGAGCTTAACTACAATTACTTAGAATACAACTCTACAATTAATTGTTCTTTGATGTTCTCAGGAACAAACTCTCTTTCAGGATAGGTAATAAAAGTACCTTTCTTTTCATTCTCATTCCAGTCAATCCAAGTAAATTTCTGATTCTTGCCTTTTGACTTACTATGAATAGCAGTATTCAAAGCAGTTTTTGGAGAATAAGTTATAATATCACCTGGTTTCAATTGACAAGAAGGAATATTAAGAACAGTACCATTAACGGCAATGTGCTTATGCGCTACTAATTGTCTAGCTTCCGGACGGCTTGAAGTTAATCCAAGTCTGTATACTACATTATCAAGTCTAGCTTCAAGAAGTTTAATTAGGTTTTCACCCTTTACACCCTTCATAGCACTAGCTTCAACGAAAGTTTTTCTGAACTGACGCTCTAATAAACCGTAAGTGTACTTAGCTTTTTGTTTTTCTTTCAACTGAACAGCATATTCACTTGCTGCTTTACGCTTTTTAGTAGCACCATGTTGTCCTGGTGGTACGCTGTCTTTAGTAAGCCATTTACCATTTCCTAAAATTGGCTCTCCAAATTTTCTACAGATCTTTGTCTTTGGTCCTGTATATCTTGCCATGATTAATTATTTTGATTTTTTGGTGACGATATAGAATCTATAAAAATCTTAAAAAATGAATTCTATACCCTTTATTAATAAATAATAATTGAACTGTTGATTATACTCTTCTCTTCTTAGGAGGTCTGCAACCATTGTGTGGTAATGGAGTAATATCTTTAATAGAAGTAACTTCAATCCCAGATTGTGTAATTGCACGTATAGCGCTTTCTCTACCTGATCCTGGTCCCTTTACATAAACATCTACTCTTTTTAAACCTGCATCAAATGCTACTTTACCTGCATCTTGTGATGCCATTTGAGCTGCATATGGAGTGTTTTTCTTAGAACCTCTAAAACCCATTTTACCTGCTGATGACCAAGAAATAACTTGACCCGCTTTGTTGGTGTAAGAGATAATAACATTGTTGAAAGTGGCGCTTACGTGTACATCACCTGCAGCATCTACTTTTACAATTCTTTTTTTCGCAGCGGCCTTGGCGCTGGTCTGTGCTTTTGTTGGCTTTGCCATAATTTTTTACGAGGTAATCTCTGTTTGTATGCCTCCTGTTCTTTCGAACTATCCAGCAATTTTATAAAATAAATAATCTCCAATTTGATAACTAAACCAAATTGGAGATAGTAAACTATTTCTTAGCTGCCTTCTTCTTACCTGCAACTGTCTTACGTTTTCCTTTACGGGTACGACTGTTGGTTTTGGTACGTTGACCTCTAACTGGAAGTCCTTTTCTGTGACGAAGACCTCTGTAACAAGCGATATCTAATAAACGTTTAATGTTCATTTGAACTTCACTTCTTAAAGCACCTTCCACTTTAATTTCATTAGTGATAATGTTACGAATCGCTGTTTGCTCTTCGTCATTCCATTGATTCACTTTCTTGTCAAAGTCAATCCCTGCTTGAGTAAGGATTCTTTGAGCTGTTGCACGTCCAATTCCGAAGATATAAGTTAATCCTATTTCCCCTCTTTTGTTTTTTGGTAGATCTATACCGGCAATACGAGCCATACTTTATTACGTTTTCTTTTAATTACTTACTATTAGTGTTGATTATCCTTGACGTTGTTTGAATCTAGGATTCTTCTTGTTAATTACAAATAACTTCCCTTTTCTCTTAACGATTTTGCAATCAACGCTACGTTTTTTAATTGATGCTCTAACCTTCATGGTTTGAAATGTTTATCTTGATTAAACTATTATTTATACCTAAATATTATTCTCCCCCTCGTTAAGTCATACGGACTCATCTCTACTCCTACTTTATCACCGGGTAAAATTCGAATGTAATTCATTCTCATTTTGCCTGAAATATTGCTTAATATTTCATGCCCGTTCTCTAGCTTTACTCGAAACATAGCATTTCCTAACGCTTCGATAATTATTCCATCCTGCTTGATGAGTGGTTGTTTAGACATATATTTGGGGGTGCAAAGATATAGGTCTTGACTTCATAATTGCAAAATATTTGTAAAAATTATTCACAATCCCAAAAAACTACTAAAAGTTAAAGCCAGAACATTTGATTTAATTGAGATTCAGCGATTTATCCTTCGGATATTTAACAGAATAAGTAAAGCGAATTTTCTTCGATTCACCTGCATTCAGGTTCAATTTCCAGTTAAGAATACCCAAATCGGTGTTTACTTCAGCTTTTCCATCGTCTAATAACTCCACTTCTATTTCCTTATTTGTAGTTAATGGATATTGATCTTTTAGTATCAATTCTACTGATTCTTTTTTATTATTTTTAACAGTTAGTTCATAAGTAAACTTTTGTAATTTGTTTGATCCAAGGAACTTAACACTGCTGAAATCAGCAAGTTTTTCTCTTTTTACGGCCACTCTCTTATCTCTGCCTAATGTGAAACTAAGGGTATCTAAGGTAGAATTTGGATCTATATATGTTTTGCCTACATAGGTACCTTCTAGTATTATATTCGCTTCGGCAGCCAATAAATTTAGTTTCTGCCAGTCGGTAACATAAGCTAATAAGTAAACATCTTTATCCAGTTTAGGTACTGCGTAATATTTATAATCAGCAGGAACATCTACTGATTGTAAGGTAGCAGTCTGCGCTTTACCGTTCGATAATACAGTATAAGGTAGATCAATATCGAAAGTTACGTTCAATGCATTTTCCTGAATTTCTAAATGATCCTGCACACCTGAAGTTACTTTGTAGTTATAAGATTTAACTAGTTCATCAGCAGGTATTGCAGTAGTAGCATACCCCAACTCTCTTTTTTGTCTTTTAACACCTAACGCTGTATTCACAACTACATCATTCAACTGTGCTGTTCTATTACCATAAACTATAGGTTCTTTATACCTCAAATACCATCCATTCAGCAAAGGCGCATTACCCAATTGATTTGGAGTAGACGTAGATAATGAAAGTTTTACTTTCTTCCAGTCAATACCTGTAGTCTGCACAATATTTGCTTTATAAACCAGCTTCAATGGGCTTTTCGTATTTTCCACCCTTATATCATAGTTAGGAGTCCAATAGGCATTTGGAGTAATGTATGATACCGCAAAATCGTACTTACCTGCAACAGCTGCCGATAGTTGCAATATCAATCTACCTCCTACCGTAGCATTCTTAGATTGCTCTTCCTGCAATTGATTGCGAAGTGCCAATAAAGTTTCATTCAGTTTTACTTTCTTCTCATTCAAACTGTAAATCTCATTCTGAAGCTCTATTGTTTTAGCTTTATAATAGTCCATCATCTTCATCAGTTCTGCTACACTCAAGCCATTCTGCGTTCCTTTTATATCAGTATTTTGTTTTAATACTGCTATTAGTTCATTATCATTATTGGTTTGCATATCCAATCTGTTATAGGCTTTGGATATATGTTCTACAGAATCTTCCAGCAATTTTATTCTAGGCGTTTTCTCGGTACTCGCTATATAATTATTAGCAAACTCTACGCCCATTATTGTTACTTCATTAGCTGCCTTTATCTGAATACTATTAATATCCATTGCATTACTCACATTTTCTATAATCAGTTCATTGCTACCGTTTTTTAAAGTAGCAACTGCAGTGTGCGATAGCTCGGCACCCGATTTATATACCGTAACTGTTTTTAAATCTGCATTTACTACGTTTCTGTCATCAGCAGCAAAAAGGTTTGCCGATGCTACTATTGTACAAAGCCATATAAGGAAAATCTTTTTCATAATGTTTTTTTATGCAAGTGAGATGATAAAAGTATGCCATTGCATAAGGCTTTAATAGGTATTTAATAAAAATTAACAAGTATTACAAAAGAAACAAGTAAGGAGATAGAACCGCAGTGATATAATTTGAAAGGAGGAATAAAACGGTCAACTTTTTTTTAGGAATCAACAGCATTCCTCTTGCATCCTTTACTATTGCCTCTTTGAATTGTATTTGTATTCCTATGCAACTTGTATTAAACCCAGATTACGCATTAGCGTTCGTTATGAAGGTTACCAATACAATAAAGACGAGTGTTTGTGCAGATTTTTTGTTAGCAATCATAGTGAACTAT
>Ga0208259_1000309_pt1 | contig 15250 bp, 17 predicted proteins | sample CryBogCBH22May08_FD_184618 | JGI IMG/M metagenome (GOLD analysis project Ga0208259, IMG submission 184618) | Freshwater microbial communities from Crystal Bog, Wisconsin, USA - CBH22May08 (SPAdes) | ecosystem: Environmental > Aquatic > Freshwater > Lake | place: Crystal Bog, Wisconsin, USA... | reverse complement strand
TATATTGCTAAAGGCGAAGTAGTAGGTAAATGGAGCCCTATAGTAAGTATACTAGTTTTTAATAATTCTACTACCAAATAGTCAATAGTTTTATTTTATAAATAGAGTAGTCTATTAAATATTATTATTGACTAGTTAGTTGAAGGAGTATAAAAAAAGGAAGGGTTTGAGTAAAAGAATTACTTAAACCCTTTTTTATGGATTATATTACCCATTAAAATTGATACAGCTTTATACTATTAATTTTAAGGAACATTTTATTTAGTACAGAAAACACCCAAAGGGGATATTTAAGCGCTTAAAATTAATAAATATGTAATTGAAATTTAATACCATACCTCCAACAAACCATTAAACAATTGTACTATTTAACCTTTTTCTCTGTCATTTTGTCATTTTTAAGTATAATGAACATTCGTGGATAATAAAATAATGTCAGTAATAATAGTTGGACGTATTTTTGTTCTTACAAGAAAATTATAAATAATAAAATTCATAATTATGGCATTAGAATTCACCGACGGCAATTTTCAAACCGAGGTATTGAATAGCGATAAACTAGTAGTAGTAGATTTTTGGGCAGAGTGGTGTGGACCATGCAGAGCAATAGGACCTGTAGTAGAAGAGCTTGCAAAAGAGTACGAAGGCAAAGCTAAAATAGGTAAAGTAAACGTGGATAATAATTCTACTGTAAGCACCAATTTTGGTATTACTTCTATCCCATGTATCTTGTTCTTTAAGGGTGGTAAAATTGTAGACAAACAAATAGGGGCTGTTCCTAAATCTGTATTGGACAAGAAAATAGCTTCCTTGTTATAATCTATTACATTGCGTATTGACAGGATACTTTTTCCTGAATACAGTATCAGTCACTCAATGTTTTATTTATGCATGGTTTAAAGGATTAAGCGATTTAATTAAAGGTCTTTCTGTTGCAAAATAGAAAGACCTTTTCTTTTAAAGCAATGCACCACCCAGTAACTTTTTTAAATACGCTTTATATTAGCCTTATCTCCTTACTGTTCATAGTAGTGTGATTAAAAAATTCCTAATGGTCTACTTTCGGATTGCCTTTTAGCCTTGTATTACTAAATACCTTTTTTATATATTTGCCCCAGTTATGAATAGTCTTCCAGAATTAATGAAATCATTTGGTGATCGTTTTAAAACGTTTCGTTTTCCCGAATCTCCAGCTAATTTATACCAGCCCAACGATTATTTTCTATCATTAGGAGGCAAAAGAGTTCGTCCGGTACTGTGTTTATTGGGCAATCAATTGTTTGGAACCATCAGCGAAGATGCTTATCAAACGGCTGCTGCCATAGAACTATTCCATAATTTCTCGCTTATTCACGATGATATAATGGATAAAGCCGACCTTAGAAGAGGAAAGGAAACGGTACACAAAAAATTTGGTTCCAATACCGCTATCCTTTCGGGAGATGTAATGCTGATAAGAGCATATGAATTGCTGGCTACTATCAATCCTGCCTATCTTCCTGCGGTATTAACGTTATTTAATACTACAGCCAGAGAAGTTTGTGAAGGCCAGCAACTGGATATGGATTTCGAGAGCATAGAAACGGTTGCAATGGAAGAATACCTTCACATGATAGGTCTTAAAACCTCGGTGTTGATTGCAGCTAGTCTGGAAATGGGTGCTATTATAAACAACGCTCCAGCAGTTGATAGACAACATTTATACAACTTTGGATTGAATATAGGCATAGCCTTTCAAATTCAGGACGATTATCTGGATGCTTTTGGCGATCCGGAGAAGTTTGGTAAAACCGTAGGTGGCGATATCAAACAAAATAAAAAGACTTTCTTATTAATATATTCTCTAGAGCACACAGAAGGAAATTACAAAGAAAGATTAAATAAGTTGCTACAAACCGACAATGACGATAAAGTAACACAGGTTCTGTCCATCTATAAATCCTGCAAAGCTGATTTATGGACAAAAGAACTGATAGAGAAATATAGATCATCCGCTCTTGAATCTTTATCTATGGTTAATGTAAAAGAAGAAGATAAAAAACCTTTATACGAATTGGCAGAATACCTTATACAAAGAGAATCATAATTTTAAATAACTATTATTATTCATTGATTTTCATAGGGTTATATATTCAATATTGATGGAATCATTTTTTTGATTATAGTACTGTTTAACTATTAAACTAAATACAGTCATCCCCTATTTAGATTCGGTAAGCTTCTCAAATACATAAAATACCGCAGGACAAAACTCCACATTCTTTAAGGTTATAAGGGGTCTTTTAAAAAACACATCTTCATCGGTATAAGGAAAACGATGACAATCAGAAGGCCTGAAGTCGTATATGCTGCATTTATTATCTTCACCCAGAAAACTACAGGGTTTAGATTGCAATACATAATCTCCTTCCACATCCAAAGTAAGGTAAGTATCCATAAAAGCTGTTTCTTTCATCTTCAAGTACTTACTTATCCGTTTTATATCGGGCATCTTAAACCTTGGAGAATAGTTCTTGCAACAAGCAGCACAATCCAGACAGTCAATTTTATTAAATGCTTCTTCATGCGCTTCAGGAAGTGCTTTAAGTACCTTTTTCTTATCTATTCTTTTCAGAAAACCAGCATATTTTTTTGCATTTTCCTTACTTCTTTTCTCCCAACCTTCCATACTGATATCAGTCATAATAGTATTATCCTTTAATTTGCAGACGTTCAAAAATAACAGACAATGAATGAGTTGAAGGAACAAACTTTAATATTGTTTTCCACACCCTTATATATTTTCCTTATTGGAATAGAGTTTATACTCTCTAATTTACTCCATAGAAAACTGTATACGTTAAAAGATACGGCAACCAATATTTACCTGATGCTGCTAAATGCAGGGGTAGATTTACTTTTCAGACTCTGCTACCTGATAATCTGGAATTATTTCTTCAGTCATGCACTTATTACCTTGCAAATAGGATGGATATACTGGGTATGCCTGTTCATAGGAGAAGATTTTTTGTACTACTGGCTTCACCGATTCGATCATGTAATCCGTTTTTTCTGGGCTTCACATGTTACCCATCATAGTTCCGAAGAAATGAATTTTACCGTAGGTTTCCGATCCTCTGTATTCCAACCGCTTTATAGGTTTTTCTATTTTATCCCATTGGCTTGGATGGGTTTTAAACCAGCCCATATTCTGGTAGTATTCGCTGCTACTCAGATATGGGGAATATTGGTGCATACTAAATTGATACACAAAATGGGATTGCTGGAATATATTCTGGTTACCCCTTCTCATCATAGAGTACATCATGCCAGCAATCCGGCATATCTGGATAAGAACATGGGGATGTTTCTGATAATATGGGATAAAATGTTTGGTACTTTTCAAGCAGAACTACCCGAAGACAAATATCCACCAATTCACTATGGTTTAACTACGCCATTGGAAAATGAAAATGCTGTTGGAATTGTTTTTCACGAATGGAGGGCTATATTTCAAGATATAACCAGAAAAGGACTATCCTGGCAGGAAAGATGGAAGTATTTGTTTGGGCCACCGGGTTGGAGTCATGATGGAAGCAGAAAAACCAGCGAAGAAATGAGGCAATCCGAGCAAATATAATTTAACAATAAATCTATTGTGTTTGATAAAGCTACATTAAGACGACCGAATAGTTGAAAAAATGTGAAAACAAGTTCGATTATCCCTATTTGTGCAAATCTATAATTGGTCGGGAATAAAATTCTTTTACTTTTGTAACTTTTGAAACTGAGATTATAAAGAATGGAGATGCTGTCAAACAATAATATCGACTCTGAATTGAAGTTAAATTTATTAAACCAAAAGGTTGCTAAGTTTACTAAGGCAGAGGAGTTGAAAGCTTTGGGGATGTACCCTTTTTTCAGGGTAATTGAATCCGATCAGGATACAGAAGTAACGATTAACGGTAAAAAGGTATTGATGTTTGGCTCTAACAGCTATTTAGGCCTTACCAATCACCCCGAAATAAAGAAAGCCACTATAGAAGCGGTTAATAAATACGGTTCTGGTTGTGCTGGTTCAAGATTTTTAAATGGCACTTTAGATATACATATTCAATTAGAAGAAGAATTAGCAGAATTTGTAGGCAAAGAAGCTGCCTTGGTATTCAGCACCGGTTTTCAGGTGAATATAGGAGTAATTCCTGCTTTATTATCCCGTAATGATTATTTAATTCTCGATGAGTTAGATCATGCCTGCATATTGGAAGCCAGTAGACTTTCCTTTGCTAAAACACTGAAATACAAGCATAATAATATGGAATCGCTGGAGAAAGTTCTTCAGGGATGCGATCCAGATAGAATAAAACTGATAGCTTCTGATGGTATCTTCAGTATGGATGGTGATATTGTAAATCTTCCAGGAATAGTTGCCTTAGCTAAAAAATATAATGCTACAATTATGATGGATGACGCCCACTCTTTGGGTGTAATAGGTAAAAATGGTAGTGGTACAGCCAGCCATTTTGGTTTGACGAATGAAACCGATTTAATTATGGGAACTTTTAGTAAGTCCCTGGCATCTATTGGTGGATTTATTGCTGCAAATAAGACTGTCATTGAATTTTTAAAACATCATGCACGTTCTTTAATGTTTAGTGCCAGCATCTCTCCTGCTGCTACTGCCAGTGCATTGTCGGCTCTAAGAATTACTAAAAGAGAGCCTGAAAGAATTGCTAAATTGTGGGATAATACCCACTATGCTTTAGATAAATTGCATAGCCTTGGTTTTGATACCGGTGTATCTTGTACGCCCATCATTCCTATCTATATCAGAGATGATATCAAAACTTTCCAATTATCTAAATTACTGTTGAACGAAGGTATTTTTGTTAATCCGGTTACTTCACCAGCCGTAACAAAGGAAGACACCCTTATTCGTTTCAGCTTAATGGCTACCCATACTACAGATCAGATAGATAGAGCAATAGATAAAATTTATACCTTGTCTAAACAACTGAACATAATCTAAAAAAACATACTTGATGAGTATTCAAATTAAAGAAATTTTTTCAAAGGCTGAATTGAAAGCCTTTATCAATTTTCCATACGATTTGTATAGAGGAAATGATTGCTTTGTACCACCATTGCGTTTTGATGAAGCTGCAACATTGGACCAAAAAAAGAACCCTGCATTTGATTACTGTGAAGCAAGATACTGGCTGGCCTATAAAGATAATAAGGTAGTAGGGCGTATTGCCGGTATTATTAACAATGCTTACATAGATAAATGGAAAAATAAATATGTACGTTTTGGTTGGGTAGATTTTATTGATGACGAAAACGTAAGCCGTTTACTAATAGAACAAGTAGAAAACTGGGCTAAAGAAAAAGGGATGACTGCAGTTCATGGTCCTTTGGGCTTTACCGATCTGGATCACGAAGGAACATTAATAGAAGGGTTTGATCAACTGGGTACCCTTGCTTCTATTTATAACTATCCTTACTATCCTGTACATTTCGAAAAACTAGGTTATAAAAAGGATACTGACTGGGTAGAATATAAAATTAAAATAGAAAAAGAAGTACCAGAAAGATTAATAAAACTTTCTTCAATTGTTGAAAGAAGACTTAAACTAAAAGTTATAAAAGGGAAAAAGCCTAAAGACATTCTTCCTTATGGTACAGCTATATTCGAATTGATTAATGATGCCTACTCCGAATTGTATGGAGTAACTCCATTAACTCAAAAACAAATGGATTACTATACCAAAATGTATTTTTCCTTTATGAAGGTGGAGTTTGTTACTATCATTGTAGATAGTGAAGGAAAACTAGCTGCATTTGGTATTACTATGCCTTCTCTCTCTAAAGCTTTACAAAAGAATCAGGGTAAGTTATTGCCTTTTGGATTTATTCCGTTGTTACAGGCTATGAAGAAAAATAATATGGCCGATCTGTTGATGGTTGCAATCAGAAAAGATCTTCAGGGTAAAGGTGTAAATGCCATGCTTATGAAAGAAACCTATGATGCTTACGTAAAATTTGGTATAGAAACTGTAGAATCGAACCATGAACTGGAAGATAATATCAAAGTTCAAAACATGTGGGCTACCGACTTTGATACAGTTCAGCATAAACGTCGTAGATGTTTCATTAAACATTTTTAATTATTATAGTTGAACCTAATGAAACCAAAAGTTCTTATTACTGGTGCGAGTGGTTTTATTGGTAGTCACCTTATAGAAGAAGCAATTTCTCAGGGATTTCAGGTGTTTGCTGCTGTAAGACCTAGTAGTAAAATTACCTTTCAAAGTAATGCTGCTGTCTCAGTCATTTATCTTGACTATCAGCATAAAGAAGCTTTAATAGATCAGCTATTATTATTGAAAGAGAAATACGGTCGTTTCGATTATATTATTTATAATGCTGGTACTACCCGGGCAAATACCCTGGAAGAGTTTAATGTTGTAAATAATTTATTACCCCAATTGTTCATACAGTCTCTTAAAGCTGCCGATAATATCCCCGACAAATTTTTACTGGTTAGCTCAATGGCTGCATTTGGACCTGGAAATAGCCAGACCATGCTTCCTATTACGGTACAGCAGGAAATGTGCCCCATAAGCCAGTATGGAAAGAGTAAGAAAGATATTTCCGTGTACTTACAACAGCAATCTATTGTTCCTTATACAATTGTTTATCCTACAGCAGTGTATGGTCCTAGAGATAAAGATTTTATAGAACTAGTAAAACTAATCAATAAAGGTTTTGAGCCTTATCTTGGATTGTACAAGCAAATATTATCCATGATACATGTAAAAGATTTAACTACAGCAATAGTAAGTCTATTGACCAAAGCGTCCAATAAATCGGAATACATTATTAGTGATACCCTTACCTATAATAAAAAAGACCTCGGAGCTATAATCAAGAACATTTTACACAAAAAGACAATTAAGGTTTCAATCCCAGTTACCCCTATTTTAGGTATTGCTACAATAATTGAATTCTTATATAAAATATTTGCTCCTAAGAAAATGCCTTTACTTACCAAGGAGAAGATATATGAAATAAGTTGTCCCAACTGGAGTTGTGAAGCAAATGATGTATGGGAGACAATTGGCTTGAAGCCTTTCTATAATTTACATACAGGACTCGAGAACAGTATTGCATGGTATAGAGAGAACGGTTACTTTTAATTTTTCCAGTTAAAAATATTTCAAATACAAAAGACTAAATAAGAAACGCTAAAAACTAAAAAAAGAAAAAGTAAAAATAATAAGCAGTGAAGGAAGGGGAAAAGAGCGAATACTAAACTGATCTTTATTGTAGTGAACCCTCTGCTTTTAAAAGTACAATACTGTTATAAGAATAATGGCTAATCAGTAAAATAATTTATAATTTCAACAATAAAACAAACAATCATGGAAAAAAAGAACTGGCACGAAACCCACAAAGAAACAATGACATTTGGCGATAGGATAGCTGATTCGGTAGCTAATGGAATGGGATCTTGGAGCTTTATTATCTGGCAAAGTATTATAGTCGTATTATGGATGGTTCTTAATGTAATAGGTTATTTAAGACATTGGGATGAGTATCCTTTTATATTACTAAATCTTATCTTTTCTACCCAGGCTGCCTATGCTGCACCAATTATAATGATGTCGCAAAACCGTCAGAATGAAAGAGATAGAATTCAGGCGGCCAATGATTACAAAACCAACCTGGAGGCTAAAAAAGAGATTGAAGAACTACAATTACAACTTAACAAATTAGAACTAGAAAAGCTAGATAGAATCCTAGCTATTCTGGAAGCTCAGCATAAAGAGAAATAAAAAATTCATTTAAAAGGGTAAACGAAATTAAATGTTTACCCTTTTTATTAACTTACTAATTCAGTCTCAAAAACCTGTTCAAAGTTCTTCAATACTTTATTCTTCAATTCCTGCATATCTAACTTATATCCAAGTTCTTTTTCCATCGAGGTAACTTGTTTATTTTGAATACCACAAGGTACTATAAAGTTGAAATAGTTTAAATCCGTATTTACATTAAGTGCAAACCCATGCATAGTTATCCATCGGCTACACTTAATTCCCATTGCACAAATCTTTCTTTCCTTTCCTTTAATACCTGGATTTAGCCATACGCCAGTTTCTCCAGCGCTTCTATCACCCACCAGACCATATTCTGCCATGGTGAGTATAATCACTTCTTCCAGGCTTCGCAAATACCAACCTAAATCGGTTTTAAATTTATCAAGATCTATTATAGGATATCCTACCAGTTGTTCTGGTCCATGAAAAGTAATATCTCCCCCACGGTTAATATGAAAGAATTCCATTCCCTTTTTTTTCATCTCCTCCTCCCCTATCAGCACATGACTTATATCTCCACTTTTACCCAAGGTATAAACAGGAGGATGTTCTACAAACAACAACCTATTGACCGTATCAGCACGGGTAGTCTGGTTTAGTTTTAAATCGGTATTCTGCTTCAGTAATTTCTCTTGATAATCCCATACCTCTTTATATGAACGCGTTCCCAGATCCTCGAAAAATGTTATTTGTTTCATGGCGTCAAAGATAGGATTGGAACGTATAAATGAAAATGGAAAAAAATGGATAATAAAAAAGGATATAGAATTTTGGTCACAGAAGAATAGAACGGAACATAATTAGTAATTAAATATTGAATAGCAATCATCAAACTCGATATTACAAGGCTAGTATGAATAGTTTAATTGGCTTGATTATGATTATTCAATATTCTATACATTTGCCCTATGCGACCATTAGACGAAGTAGATCGTTTTGATTTTATTGAAACTAAATTTGATCAATCGGAAGAGCAGGAATTGTTTACCCGTTTATCTTTTAAGGTAGACAAGGGGCAAGATTTTATGCGCATTGATAAATGGGTGCAAATGCGTGTAGAAGGTGCCAGCAGAAATAAAATACAACAAGCTATTGATGGCTGTTATCTTACCGTTAATGGAAAAGCTGTAAAGTCAAATTACAAAGTAAAACCTTTTGATGAAGTGGTGATGATTGTGCTGAACGATCCGGAGGTTATTACTATTACACCAGAGAATATCCCATTAGATATTGTATATGAAGATGAGGATATTATGGTGATAAACAAACCACCCAACATGGTGGTGCATCCTGCAGTAGGTAACTATAGAGGCACTTTACTAAATGCAGTTGCTTATTACCTTAAAATGCGGAATCCTGATGTATCAGAAGATAGTCTGCCCAGATATGGTTTGGTACATAGAATTGATAAAAACACTACTGGGTTACTGGTATTGGCTAAGAATCTTCAAGCGGCATCTCATCTGGCTAAACAATTCTTTTATCATACCATTGAGAGAAAATATAAAGCGTTGGTGTGGGGAAATGTTATAGACGAAAAGGGTACCGTTAATGCCCATATTGCCCGTCATAAACAAAATAGAAAAACCTACGATGCTTACCCCGAAGGGGATATAGGTAAACATGCAATAACGCACTATAAAGTATTGGAAAGATATTTCTACGTTACTCTTCTGGAATGTCAGCTTGAAACGGGTAGAACCCATCAGATAAGAGTGCATATGAAACATATTGGACATACACTATTTAATGATAGTGAATATGGAGGTGACCGTATTTTAAAAGGAACTATTTATACTAAATATAAACAGTTTGTAGAAAACTGCTTCGAGGTATGTCCTCGTTGTGCCTTACATGCTTATATTTTAGGATTTGAACACCCAAGAACAGGTGAACAAATGTATTTTGAATCACCTTTACCATCAGACATGACCAATGTAATAGATAAATGGAAAAGCTATACTGAGACACTCAGTAAAAAATAAACATATTATAATATAACTTCATCAATATGAAAAAAATACTCCCTATTGTTATCATTTTATGCTTCCAACTAACTGTAAACTGTCAAATAATCAGTATAGATAAAACTGATACTTTATCTTATAATCACAAAGCAAAGTGGGATGGCAATATTTCGGAAGGAATAGAAATAGATAAACAAAATACTACTCTATTTGATGCTACCAATGCGGCCGATTTCTCGGTAAGTAAATGGAAGAATTTGTTTATTTTCTCAGGGAGTGAACGTTTTACATTCACCAGTGCTCAGGACTTTTTAAATACAGGGTATTTACATGTTAGATGGCGTTATAAATACAAGAACAAGTTACATGCCGAAGCCTATTCACAATATCAGTGGGATGATAAAATAGGTATGAAATATAGGATTGTTGGTGGTGGAAATATTCGTTACAATCTATTACATAAAACCAAATCTGATTTAGTAATCGGTACTGGATTATTATATGAATCAGAGGGTTGGAATTACGAGGGTGTAGATACTAGTAAAATTCATATTAGTGGCCCTGCAATATATGTACACAGATTAAAAAGCAATACCTATTTGAAGTGGGAAGGTAGTTTGAGTAGTACGGTCAACTTAACTACTGCTTTATTTTATCAGGGAAGTTTTGATAATTACTTTCAGCCGAGATTATCTGGAACAATCAATTTAGATGCGGCAATAAACACGCATCTTTCCTTTGGATTTAAGTTCTATTGTATGTACGATGCTAATCCAGTAGTTCCAATTACAAATACCTATTGGTCTTTTTCTAATAACTTTACTTACAAACTATAAAGTAATTAATACTAGCATAAACGATAGCTTACAAATAATATTATAGTTTCAAGACTTAAGAAAATTTAGTTCAGAATACTATAACGTTGTTTGTATTGTCTAAATATCTTGTTTTTTCCCTTAAATAAGATATTAAGCTTCCTGGCAACATTTTCTGCATCTTGGCTCATAAATATCTTTTTCGCCAAGTAAAACCTGACCTTCCTGAGCAGTTTTACGATAAGATATACTGGCAAGGCTGCCACATTTAACACAAATAGCATGCAGTTTGGTAATAAAGTCAGCTATAGCCAACAGTTCGGGCATTGGGCCAAAGGGAACTCCTTTATAATCCATATCCAGTCCAGCTACTATTACTCTTACTCCTTTAGTAGCTAGGGTTTCACAAACGGAAACAATTTCTTTATCAAAAAACTGAGCTTCGTCTATACCTACTACATCCACATCATTCGCCATTAGCAAAATAGTCTGAGAATTATCAATTGGTGTAGACTGAATAGCATTGGAATCGTGGCTTACTACTTTAGTTTCATCATAACGAATATCTATTGATGGCTTAAATATTTCAACTTTTAGGTTGGCTATTTTAGCACGTTTAAGTCTTCTGATAAGTTCTTCGGTTTTACCGCTAAACATACTTCCACAGACTACTTCTACCCATCCTCTACGCTCTCCTGATATATTAGGTTCAATAAACATTTTAAAAAACTTGGTATTTTATGCAATAGTAAAAAGTATTTGTCGTTTATAAAGAATAAAACTAATCAACCGATGGATAAATTAGGTCTTTTAATCAATAACCTCCAGGATTTATACAAAAGTGGAGCTGCTGAAGAACATCTAGTAGGTGTATCTTTAGAAATTTTATCTGAATTAACCGCCCCTCCAACACAAGTTGCCAAGACCGAAAAAGTTAGTGTAATAATGCCTTCTTTTTATGTAGATCATCATGAAGAAGTTGAAAAACTAAGAGAACCAATTGAGAAAGAACCTGTTATAACTTTAACGAAAGAAGAAGAAGAAGACCCATTTTTAATGGAGCTGATAAAAAAAGAATTAGTTTTAGAACCTGTTGTAACTGTTGTAAAAAATAAGCCTTCCGAAGCAGATATACAAAAGTTTGAAGCCTCTCTTCTCTTAATAAAAGAAGCGGAAGAACTTCATATTACAAAATATATGCTAATAGCTGAATCACCTAAAAAGCCAGAAGCAACGATACTTCCTTTCAATACAACAATTAAAAATGTTATTAATGAGTTTAATGAACATCATGAAATAAAAGAAGTTTTTGAATTAAAGGATGTTTTAGCCACTGATGAAATGACTATCAACGATCGCTTAAAAGAAGAACTTGTTGAAATAAACCATAATTTAAAGCTAGAGCCTGTAAAAGATATTAAACGTGCTTTTAATATCAATGAAAAGTATGTATTTATAAACGAGCTTTTTAGAGGAGACGATGCTATGTTTGAAAGAAGTTTGAAAACTATAAATGCATTTCAGATATATCCAGAAGCTGAATACTGGATTCAACGTGAACTAAAAGTAAAATTGGGATGGAATGATAATAGCACAACAGTAAAACACTTTGACACTTTGGTAAAAAGAAGGTTTGCTTCTTAACTTTTAGATAAAGTATTAAAAGAGGCTGTCTCAAAAGTATGAGGCAGCCTCTTTTAATTCGTATCTCTGATGGAGAATGATTGTCGTTTAAGCTATTCTCAAAGGCTTAATTTACTTTTGAGACAGCCCCATTTTTATTTTTTATACATCTCTTTAATACTCTTATCAAATATAGTATAGATGTTCCTAAGCATTTCATTCTCTTCCAACAATTTTAAATGAGCAGTTACCGTGATATTATCCCCCCTTACAGATGGACCAGTTTGCAAATCTTTAGCTTCATAATAATTTATACGTGATGCAGTTTCTGCAATTAATGGGTTTAAAAAATCAAAAGGTAATTTATAAATTCCACAATACTGCTGCGCTAAAGCATATAAATGATTGGTAAAATTGGAAACCAGTACTGCTGAAAAATGTAGTTTAATTCTTTCGTTATCTTTCAGGGTAATAATATTTTCCGATACACTGGAGAGAACCCGATTTAGGAACATTAACACATACTCATTATTACCATCAATTACAAATGGGATTTCAGGTATTTCATTAATCTGTTTTCTGAGAGATTGCAGAGGCCATATAATTCCTATATTGTTCGATGTTTTATGAATTGTATTTAAGGATAATGTTCCTGCTGTATGAACAACCACTTTCCCATTTAATAATAATTTTTCAGCAATAGAATTAACTGAATCATCAGGAACTGCAATTATATATAAATCTGCTTCCTGAGATATTTGTTCAAGTGAAAATATCGCTTCGGTATTTAATTCAGCAGCAAGTTTATTCGCACTTTCTTTACTTCTTCCAACAATTTGAATAATCGGAAACCCACTTTTATAAAAGAGTTTACCTAAAACCGTGGCAACATTACCGGCACCAATCATTACTATTTTCATTGGGGCAATAGTATATCTTTTAATAGTATTCTAACAGAATTTTTATAAACATTATGTTGGCTGTGAAGGTCAATTCCACTACATTTGCAGCTCATTGGTCCTGTGGCCGAGTGGCTAGGCAGAGCTCTGCAAAAGCTTCCACAGCGGTTCGAATCCGCTCGGGACCTCTTATTAAAGACCTATAAGGATATACTTTATAGGTCTTTTTATTTGTAATTATATGAAATACACTCAACTTATAGGATTCATAGCAGCTATAGCTTTAATTGTTATCTGTTTTTTGCCTTGGTGTACTATAGAATCAATCCAAGTTACTTTAAATGGTAGAGATGGGTATGTAAACGAGAACCTGAATTTTGGCAAACAATACATATCGCATACTTTTTTTGCATTAATCCTAATGATTTTATTTGCAATTAATAAAATTTGGACAAAACGTACCAACATCTTTATTGCATTCTTAAATTTAGGTTGGGCATGTAAAAATTTTATTTTATTCTCTTTATGCAGAACCGGTATCTGTCCTACAATACACCCTGCTTTATACCTTTTGCCAGGCATATCTATACTTATTCAGATTATGACATTTCTACCTACACTTCAAGTAAAAAAGCTATAACCTAAATTTTACAAAACTTTAATGATTACTTTTTTAAGTATTGCAGGAGGGGTTGTTTCCCATGATCTGGAATAAGTTAAAAGTACACTGTCAATCCCAGGTTTAAGCCCTTTGAAAGTCCATATTTCTTCTCCTCCACTACCTACCAAGCCTTTATTTGAAGCTAGATATACTTTTTTTGTGGTATCAACAATTGCAACCATTTTTCTATTTGACCACTGCCAGCTGTATCCTGTAGATGGATTAGTATTCAATTTAATATTAATAGATTGATTAACTTTAATGATATAATCAGTCTTTACTTTATCCTTCCATTCTAATTCTATAAAACCACAGCTTTGTATTAGTGTAATTAATGAAATCCACCCAAATAATGCTTTAATTTTTTTGATACAATTGAAGTTTAAAGAAATGAATTAATTAGTCTCTTCCAGCATTTTCTTAGCTTCTTCTTTGTAGGTTTTATCATCCAGACAACTAATAGGTAGTTTTAGTAATTTATTCAATACTTCTATAGTTTTAGTTGGGTTATTATTTTCTTTATAAGCTTTTGCAAGCATCAAAAAATTATATACATAATATATATCTTGTTGTCTGCATTTTTCAAAATAATAAATACAGCTATCAATGTTACCATCCGGCAACCCACCATATAAAGCTTTTACTGCAAGCCTTTTAGCCCAATTAAGTGTAACCATTTCGAAGTGCCATTTACCTTCAATAAAATTTACTTTACCATAATTAGGATTAATTCTAAGTCCACGATCAGCATACATTTTAATATCTTTAACAAAGGCAACTATCTTCTTTTTATCAGTTTCTAATTCTGTCATTCTACCACAAACAGCGGACATGATGTAACAGGCTTGCACATTATTACTATCTGCATTCCATGCCTGATGAGCATAAGTATTAGCTAATTCGCTCCAACGCTTCTTGGCATTTTTGTCAGATTGTCTTCCACCTACCGATAGACAAACTTCTGTGGCTCTTACCAAAAGATTAATATTTGAGGGGGAACGTGCAATAGCTGATTTATATTTTACAAATGATTCTTCTTCCTTCAACTGATTAAATAGTTCATCACCCAATTTTATTAGTTCTTCTGCTGTCTGTGCAACTAATATTTTAGATGTTATCAATAAACTAAGTAGTAATATTTTTTTAAGCATAGAATCTAATAATTTAACTTTAAAAAACGGGCTCTGGTCATGTCTATTTTCACACATACCTTTCCATTCAAATCCTTAATAGGGGGATGATTCTTTGTGATAGAAAGAACTATACGACCAATAGAAGGATGATCTGTAAATATTTCGAGTACTATATGCTGCATTACAGTCTCCAATAGTTTTGTAGGGATATCCATATATTTTTTAATAATCTTAAAAAGATCCACATAATTTACGGTATCATTGATATACTCTACTTTATTATCATTTGTTTC